>Ga0209332_1000001_pt1 | contig 116495 bp, 94 predicted proteins | sample BlaSpr_A8_OM3_M1_FD_187974 | JGI IMG/M metagenome (GOLD analysis project Ga0209332, IMG submission 187974) | Forest soil microbial communities from Thunder Bay, Ontario, Canada - Black Spruce, Ontario site 2_A8_OM3_M1 (SPAdes) (version 2) | ecosystem: Environmental > Terrestrial > Soil > Boreal...
CATTTTTCTCACGCGCAGCTGGCCGACCCAGCGTACACATGGTCGGCGTCATTTCTTCTCATTCTCCTCGCTTGGTACGAATTGCGCGCGGTCAGCGTAGCGGGTGCCTGGTTAGTCGGCGGGCTTGTGTTGTTTGAACTTGGGTTGGAGAGAAAAAAGTTAAGTCTTCGATTGCAGGCTTATGCCGTATTTGTCGCGATTTTTCTTCGCATCTTCTTTGTGAACTTGAATGCCTCTGGGAATCCCGGAGAGATCAGCCCGCGATTTTATACGGTGATTCCTCTGGCGTTGGGTTTCTTTTACGTCTATTGGAGGCTCCTACGGAGCAGCGACTCTCTCTCTCAATCTGAGAGCAGGTTAAAAGCCGCGGATATTTGCTGCTGGATGGGAACGTTAACTTTGGCAGCTCTTATGCGCTTTGAAGTGGATGCAGACTGGGTAGCGGCTGCATGGGCGGCGCTTGCCTTTGCGTTGCTGGCGATCGCGTGGCGCGGTGGAAGGAAAGTATTTCTTTATCAAGGACTGGTCATTGCGGTGGGGGTGCTGCTTCGCGCTGTGCTGCACAATTTTTACGAACGCAGCTACTTTCCGGCTCCAGCGTGGCAGAGCCGCTGGATCACGGTGGGAGCGGCCGTCATTCTACTCTTTGCATGTTTGCCTTTTACCTTTTACCTGCGCAGAAAGAACGAACGAAGTGGAGAAACCGGCCTTGTTCGTGTGTTACAGCAGATAGTCCGGCGTCCAGAGCAGACCTTTTTTTTTATCGCGGTGGGGTTATTGACGGCGTTGCTGGCGATTGAGATGCGACACGGCATGGTTACGCTCTCCTGGGGTGTGGAGGGCCTGGCGGTTTTCATGTTGGCTATGGCGCTCGCCGAGCGCAGTTTCCGTCTTACGGGATTGGGACTGTTGCTGCTATGCGTTGGGAAGATTCTGCTGGTGGATGTTTGGGGATTGGATCCGCGCGACCGCTATTTGACCTTTATTGTGCTCGGCGCGGCTCTGCTTCTCGTGTCGTTTCTCTACACACGAAATCGCGAGGCAATCCGGCAATATTTATGAGGCGATGGATCGCATTCGCGGGAATCTTGCTTCTGGGCGTTGCGTCCGTGGTCGTCAGCGAGCGACGCAAAGTAGATGTCCCAGCGAGTCCCGCCGCATTGTTGTACCTGGTTGCCGATACGGAACGGGAACTGACGCGAATGCCGGTAAGTTTCACACGCATGTCGGATGAACAGGAGATTCGCATTGGAAATGAACTGGCGCAATATTATGCGGGCCGAGAGGGACGAGAGAATACGCCCGAAGCAGCCATCGTCGAGCATTACCTGACCAGGGTGGGCGAAGTGGTGGCTCGCGATGCGCATCGCAAATTACCCTACAAGTTTCACTACATTCCAAATTCATACTTCATCAATGCCTTTGCGCTTCCGGGCGGCCATGTTTACGTCGGCGGCGGACTCCTGGAATTAATGGATAGCGAAGATGAACTGGCCGCGGTCATCGGCCACGAGATCGAACACATCGATCATTATCATTGCGCCGAACGGGTGCAGCGCGAGCAAGCACTTCGAAACATCCCGCTGGGAGGTTTGGTGGCGATACCAATCGTAGTGTTTGAAGCGGGATACAGTAAGGATCAGGAGCTTGAGGCGGATCGCGAGGGCACGCGCCTGGCAGTGGAAGCCGGATACTCCGCCAACGGAGCCATTCGCATGTTCGAAGCCTTTGGACGGTTGTATGGGGAGTACCAAGCCGAGGCGAAGACGCCACAGCAGGAAGTGTCGCGGGTGGCTCAACAGACATTGTCGGGATATTTCCGCTCGCACCCCCTGCCTTCCGAAAGAATCTCCCAGGTACAGAAAATGATCGCTACAGAACGCTGGGAGGCGCGACCCGAGCGTGATCTAGCGGTGGGTTACATCTTCTGGACAGCAAAGGCACGAGGTGCTCTGGATGCAAAGAAGTATTTGCAGGCCGAGCAATTGTCGAATCAATCTCTGCGTTTGCGACCCGATCAGCCGAAGGCGCTACAAGTTCTGGCGCTGTCGCAGTTTGGCCAAGCGAATTTTGCGGCAGCGGCAGAAACTTATCGCAAGCTTCTCGAGATTGAAAAAACTTCGCACCCAGAAATTATCTCTGACTATGCTGAGGCTCTTGCAGCCGCGGACCGCAAGAGCGCAGCGGCGGAGTTCCGGCATTGGGCTGAAACCAACACCGGGGACAGACCAATGGAAGTCAATCTGGCTGGTGCCGGGTTGGCGCTACTGTCCGGAGAGTCGGAGCCCGAACGAAAGCTCGAACTCGAGCTTAAACAGAGCGGTGACGCGCGTGCCCCCGCGTGGATGGGAGAGTTAGGCTGGTGGCAGTATTTGGCCGGGAATTATCAGAAGGCGACTGATTTATTGTCCCAGGCGACGCAGCAGCGTCCAGGAAATGTAAAGATGTCGTTCCAACTGGCATGGACGCTATTCGAGGTCCGGCAATACAGCAACTTGCTACGAACGTTAGCTAGCGGCCCCTATCAACCGGGGACAGAGCCCGAAAGGTCGATGTTACGAGCCGTTGCGCGCTGGCAGGCACAGGAACAGGACCAAGCTCTCCGCGATTTCAACGTCGCGGTGGTTGGGCAGCCGGAGTGGGAAAATTCCAATTGGGTCAGCGCGCTTTATTCTCCACTTGTCGGACAAAGCATCCGCGAAATGCAAGCCGAGCGTCAACGGCGAAAAGAGAAAACCAGAATTGCATACGCCCGGTAAACAAACTGCGAATTCACCTAGCCAAAAGCCTACACCAGATCGTTGCACCGAATATACCGAACTATGAGCGAGCGATTTGAACCAAAAGCGCAGGTCGCGCATCTGATCGGAAGGAGGGGAACAGCGATGAGCAGAGTCTCCATTTGGGCCCAGCTGGAAGCCAAACCAGGCAAGGAAACCGAGGTCGAAGAGTTCTTGAAGTCCGCGCAGCCCCTCGCCGAGCGAGAGCGCGAGACGATTAGCTGGTACGCCATCAAGATGGGACCGGGCAAGTATGGCATTTTTGATACGTTTGCCGACGAAGACGGCCGCAATGCCCATCTGAATGGAGAAATCGCCAAAGCCCTCTTTGCGAAGGCGAAAGATCTGCTCGTCAAGGCGCCAGAGATTTCCAAGCCCGAGATTCTTGCGGTGAAGTCCTGAGATCGTTCGCCTTGGACATTGTTTGTCGCTGGCCGCAGTGCCAACGCGCGCCAGGTTCGTGCTCTCGCTCAACGCCCAGGTGTGTCCCGGGTGGTAGCGCAAATCCTAAGGCACCGCAAACCCGCGACTAGCGCCGGCTGAAGACGTGGAGCAGCTTCATGCATCACCGCGGCGGTTCTCGACGGAAAACACTTGGCCGAACTCACGGCATCAAGTGGTCCCTGGAAATAAATTTCCAAAAGGGTCCGTCGGTTCAAGTCGGATAGCGATTATTCCTAACAGCTGTTGCGGATCGATCTTCGGACCGAACGCACGCCGAATAGCATCCATAATCTCCATGAGAGCGCCTTGCGATGAAGCCGTATTACGATCAGGGGGTGGCGAAGTCGCCTGTGAAGAAAGAGCCAAACCATGGATACTCGTGGCAACCATTCTCGGCTCCAGCATGGCATTCATTGACAGCACCGTCGTCAATGTCGCGCTGCCTGCGATACAGACTAGTTTTCACGCAACAGTGGTGGATGTGCAATGGGTAGTCGAGTCTTACGGTCTGTTCCTTGGTGCGTTGATTCTCGTCGGGGGCTCCCTGGGCGACCTGTTTGGGCGCCGTAGGGTCTTCCTGGTGGGCGTAGCGATCTTTTCCGTTGCATCGGCCGGTTGCGGCTTTGCTTCGAACATTCATCAGTTGATCATTGCGAGAAGCATTCAAGGCGTAGGAGCTGCACTTTTGGTACCCGGGAGTCTCGCGATTATTAGTACGTCTTTCGACGAAAAGAGCCGTGGCCAAGCGATCGGCACATGGTCGGGCTTTACAGCGATCACTACCGCGGTTGGACCCGTTCTCGGCGGTTGGCTGGTTGAGCATGCCTCCTGGCGCTGGGCATTCTTCATCAATCTGCCGATTGCGGCGTCGGTGATGCTGATTTCATTTTGGCGAATTCCGGAAAACCGCCGTCCGACTGCTGGCCGCATCGATTGGATTGGAGCGCTTCTTGCTACCTTAGGGCTCGGCGGCTTGGTGAACGGCTTCATCGAGTCTGTGAACGTGGGCAGGACTAATTACTTGGTCTTCGGAAGTTTGATTGTTGGCTTCGGGAGTCTCATCGCATTCGCTTTCGTCGAAGCCCACGCTACTTCTCCGATGGTGCCGTTTACGCTGTTCGTATCGCGGAGGTTTAGCGGCGCGAACCTGGTTACGCTCCTACTGTATGCAGCGATTGGAATTTTCTTTTTCTTGTTCCCGTTGAATCTGATCCAAGTCCAGGAGTACTCCCCAACCGCAGCCGGGGCTGCGATCCTTCCCTTGATTCTGCTGATGTTCCTTCTTTCCCGCTGGGCTGGCGGACTCGTTGCCCGCTATGGCGCAAGAGGTCCGCTGGTGCTTGGCCCTTTCATTGCCGCAACGGGTTTCGCTTTGTTCGCTGTGCCCTCCATTGGTGATAACTATTGGAAGGCGTTTTTTCCGGCGCTGGTTATCCTCGGATTGGGCATGACGGTCACGGTCGCGCCTCTCACCACCGTCGTTATGAATTCAGTAAAGGAAGACCGCGTCGGCACGGCTTCCGGAATCAACAATGCCGTGGCGCGGGTAGCAGGGGTACTCGCTATTGCAGTGCTTGGAATTGTAATGGTGAAGGCATTTAGTTTTCGACTAGATCGAAGCCTGGCTGGCCTCTCCCTGCCGGCCGACATTCGACAAGAGTTGCGGACAAACGAGATCAAACTCGCCGGCCTGCAGCCGCCCGCTGGGCTTGATCCGACTGCGAACACCGCCATCAAAGAATCGGTGTCGGAAGCGTTTGTATATGGCTTCCGGATTGTCATGTTGATTTGCTCGGGCCTGTCTGTGTCCAGTGCTGCGGTCGCATGGCTCATGATTCCGCAAGAGCATGATCGTCCTAGATTGGCCGTGAAATCCTGACCTTGTCTTGCCGTCATGCCCTGAGAACAGAGTCTTCTCAGTCAGGCATCTTCGGGCTCCAACGTACCTTCGACGCTGTCACGATTACTTCAGTGATTACACGAGCCAGAGCTTGGAGATACTGCCAATCGCTATAATGAAGAAGCGTATTTGGAGAAATGTCGCAAAGTTAAGGCCGAATCGAAGGCTGCCTAAGGTCATCAAAAAGACATGACGAGAGCGCACCAACATCCTCTGGAAAAGATCCTGGAGAGTCGAATTGCCATCATCGATGGAGCGATGGGCACGACCATCCGCACTTATGGAATGACGGAAGCGGACATCCGTGGGGAGCGCTTTAAAAACTCGACGAAGAGCCTGCTGAATAACGGCGACCTCTTCTCGCTGACCAAGCCAGAAATGATCGGCGACATTCATCGCCGATTTCTTGAGGCAGGGGCGGACATCATCGAGACCAATACCTTCGGGGCAACCAGCATTACCCAGAGCGAATTCTTTGTCGAAGATCCGCGGGAGCGTGGCGGCCGGAAGGATCCAGCGTTCTACCAAAAGATTGTCGAAGATCCGTTTCTCGGCAGTCTGGCTTGGGATATCAATGAGCAATCGGCGCGCCAGTGCCGCGAATGGGCCGATCGAGTTGGCACAACAACCTCGCGTCAACGGTTCGTGGCGGGGGCAATTGGGCCGCTGACCGTATCTCTTTCGAACTCGCCCGATGCCGATGATCCAAGCTTTCGGGTCGTCACCTTCGATCAGGTCAAAGCCGCCTATACGCAGCAGGTGCGCGCACTCATTGCCGGCGGCGTAGATCTGCTGCTGGTGGAGACGATCTTCGACTCCCTGAACGCGAAGGCAGCCCTTGTCGCCATCCGTGAGGTGTTCGACGAGAATGCCAAAGAACTGCCGGTGATGATCTCGGCGGCGGTGGGGCGCGGCGGCGAGACAATGATATCGGCGCAGACGACGGAGGCATTCTGGAACGCGGTGCGGCACGTGAGGCCTCTGTCGGTGGGACTCAACTGCTCTCTCGGTCCGGATCTGATGTATCCGTTCCTGGAGGAACTCTCGGAGAAGGCGGATGTGGGGATCTCGTGCTACCCAAACGCCGGTTTGCCGAATCCGCTGTCGGAAACCGGTTTCGATCTGGGACCGCAAGATATGGCTCGTTATCTCCGCGACTTCGCGCGGGGAGGGTTGATTAACATTGCCGGCGGTTGCTGCGGGAACACGCCCGAGCACATCGCGGCGATCGCCAAAGCGCTCGAAGGCCAGCCTCCTCGAAAGTACGGAACTCATCCTCCCGCCGAATCCTACGCCCTCCAAAGCGAGGGCAAGGAGAAGGAGTGAGCATTTCCTCTAGCACAACTGTGCCCGAGGCTACGCACACCAAACCACTCCGGCTCTCGGGTTCGCAGCCATTCACCCAGCAGGCCGGCGTCTACATCGTGATCGGCGAGCGGACTAATGTCGCCGGTTCGCCGAAGTTCGCCAAGCTGATCAAGGCGGGCAAATACGAGGAAGCGGTAAGCGTCGCCCGGCAGCAGGTTGAGAACGGAGCGAATGTCCTCGACATCTGCATGGACGAAGGCATGATCGACGGTGTCACCGCGATGACCCGGTTTCTACAGTTGCTGGGTAGCGAGCCCGAAGTCGCCAAGGTGCCGTTTATGGTGGACTCCTCGAAATGGGAGGTTATCGAGGCGGGGCTGAAGTGTCTTCAGGGCAAGGGCATCGTCAATTCGATCTCGCTGAAGGAAGGCGAAGAAAAGTTTCGTAAGCACGCCGCCACTGTCCTCAAATATGGCGCGGCGGTGGTTGTGATGGCGTTCGACGAGCAGGGCCAGGCCGCGACTTACGAGGACAAGATCCGCGTCTGCGAGCGGGCGTACAGAATACTTGTCGACCAAGTCGGTTTTCCGCCCGAGGACATCATCTTCGACCCTAATATCCTCACCGTCGCCACGGGCATGGAGGAGCACAACAACTACGCGGTTGACTTCATCAACGCCACGCGCTGGATCAAGGCCAACCTGCCGCACGCCAAGGTCAGCGGTGGCGTCTCCAACATCTCGTTCAGTTTTCGAGGCAACAACAAGGTGCGCGAGGCGATGCACTCCGCATTTCTCTATCACGCCATCACGGCGGGCATGGACATGGGCATCGTGAATGCCGGGATGCTCGAGGTCTATGAAGAGATCGAACCTGAACTTAAAGTATTGGTTGAGGATGTACTTCTAAACCGCCGTCCCGACGCGACCGAGCGGCTGGTGGATTACGGAGAAAAACTGAAGGGCGTCAGCCAGGCGGTCAATGAAAAGCGAGCTGAGGAATGGCGCAGCGGCACGGTCGAGGAGCGTCTTTCTCATGCGCTGGTCAAGGGGATCGACGCATATATCGAAATCGATGCCGAGGAGGCGCGCGTCAAGCTGGGCCGCCCTCTGTTAGTGATCGAAGGCCCGCTGATGGCCGGCATGAGTGTGGTCGGTGATCTGTTCGGAGCCGGGAAGATGTTCTTGCCCCAGGTAGTCAAGTCCGCCCGCGTGATGAAGAAGGCGGTGGCGCACCTAACGCCGTTCATGGAGGCTGAGAAAGTTGCGATGGCTGCGTCTGGCCAAGTGGTAAAGGCGCAGGGAAAAATCATACTCGCGACGGTCAAGGGCGACGTTCACGACATTGGCAAGAACATCGTCGGGGTTGTGCTTGCCTGCAATAACTATGAGGTGATCGACATGGGGGTGATGGTCCCGTGCGAAAAGATTCTCGAACGCGCCAAGGCGGAAAAGGCGGACATGATCGGCCTCAGTGGGCTGATCACTCCATCTCTTGATGAGATGGTGCATGTTGCGCGAGAGATGGAGCGGCAGGGCTTCAAGTTGCCGCTGCTGATCGGCGGGGCGACGACGAGCCGGGCGCACACGGCCGTCAAGATTGCGCCGCATTACAGCGAACCGGTGGTCCACGTGCTGGATGCCAGCCGGGCGGTACCGGTGACGACCATCCTTCTCAGTGATGAGGGCAAGCCGGCGTTCGTGGCGCGGCATCGCGCCGACTACGAGGCGCTTCGCAAGGCCCACTCCGCGCCGCGCCTGACGGTCGTCTCGATCGAGGCCGCTCGCGCGAGGCGGACTCCGATTCAATGGCGCGCCGAAGACCTGCCTACACCCTCGTTTACCGGAGTGCGCGTTCTGGACAACTTTCCGCTGGCAACACTGCGCGACTTTATCGACTGGACACCGTTCTTCCACACTTGGGGACTGAAGGGCGTTTATCCCCGCATTCTCGATCATGAGGGACAAGGTGTACAGGCGCGCCAGATCTTTGCCGAAGCCAACGCTCTCCTGGATATCATCATCGAGAAAAAGTTGATTACGGCGCGCGGCGTATACGGCTTATTTCCCGCCAGCGCCGTGGGCGACGATGTCGAACTCTACAGCGATGCCGCGCGCAAGAAAGTTCTCGAGCGATTTCATTTCCTCCGTCAGCAATCGAATAAAGAAGGTAGCGAACCATGCCGGTCTCTTGCTGACTTCATCGCGCCCAAGGAAACTGGGCTGCCCGATCACATCGGTGCCTTCGCAGTGACCAGCGGGATCGGCCTGAAGGAGCTGTGCGATCGGTTCAGGTCTCAGAACGACGACTACAACGCGATCATGGCGGAGGCCATTGCCGACCGCCTCGCAGAGGCTTTTGCCGAATGCCTGCACAAACGAGTGCGGGACGAATGGGGTTACGGTTGTGAAGAAGGCCTGAGCAGCGCGGATCTCATCCAGGAGAAGTACCGGGGGATCAGGCCGGCTGCGGGTTATCCGGCGTGTCCGGATCACACGGAGAAGGGTCCACTTTGGCGTTTGCTCGATGTGCAGGCGAACACCGGAATGCTGATCACTGAGTCGTTTGCGATGTGGCCCGGTTCAAGCGTGAGTGGACTCTACTTCGCGCACCCGGAATCACGATATTTCAGCCTCGGCAAGATCGACCGTGATCAAGTCGCCGACTACAGCAAACGCAAAGGGATCAGCGTGGTAGAGATGGAGCGATGGCTCGGGCAAAACCTGAACTACGACCCGGCGGAATAGCATCTGGGCGGCTGCTAGCGGCTATCTGAACTCGTGGGAATTTAGACAAGTACCTTCAGAAACACACAAATGTCACGGTATATGCGCGAGAATATGGTCCCAGGTTTCAGATCTAGAAAAGAAATCGGTGTGAGCTACGTTGTCTCTTCCGTTCTGGCCAAAATATTTAACTCGATTCTCGTCGAGCATAGATGAATCGATCTCCGAGACGCCTAGTGTGGGAACGATTAGGTCGTTTTGTTTCTCGCCGAAGAGGCGGTCCACTCCGGCATTCAACATCGCTTTCGCGAGTCCGCCAGACGGCGTGTAGTTGGATTGCAATGCGAAATAATCGAGGCTCGGATTAACCGCCGCAGTGGCTGGCGCGTTGAGAGCTCTGAGCAGATCACTGCCGGGGCACTGATCCCGAAGGCCAGGCAGGATTGTAAGCACGCCTTGCGCAACCATACCCGCCCAAGAAAAAACCGCTCCTAGGGCAATCGTTGTCCCCGAATCCGGGAGCAAGCTCACGATCGTAGCTAAGCGGTCGAGCTTGGTCGGAATGGACAGTTCGAATATCTCATCTGGCATGGCTTGCTCTCCCTTAGAAAACTACGGGGTTGCGGCACGACTAGATGCCCGCACCAATAGAGGAGCGTTAACGATCTGTTCGAAGCGCTACTCAAATCCGTTGCGGTGATGCTGAATGTTGTGGAACCTGCCGCGCTCTATTTGCGCTCTGTTTGTTTGATTCACACTGCTTGTCGTGGTCTTAGGTGTCATCCGCTGACCTGCATCGTTTTGAAACTACGTTTAGTGTTGATTCGAGTCCTACCTGAGGAACCATTCTTTCAATGGCTTACCGCCGCTGGAATCACTTTGGAATCAGGGTTGAACGCGAGGGCAGCAATTTTTGAGCCCGCGCGGTCCATTTCATCCGTTACCACATCCCCGTTACAAGCCCGGCTTGTCGTTTAGGCTTTTCTCGCACAGCGCCGTGAATGCGGGAATAAGTTCACCAACGCGATTATAGCTTCTCTCGAACATAGCCAACGCAACACTGAGATTACCAATCCCAATACCACTTGTGGCTTCTCCCTTACGGATGTTTGGACCAAAGTCAGTTACTCGTTTCCCCGAATCGTGTTTGGCGTACAACAGGACGGTTCCGGCCCAATTGGGATGTGCGTACTCACTGAGCATTCCATATTGACAGCCAAAACCGGGAATGTCTTTCTCCACTTGCTTTAGAAAGGACTTAATTCTAATAGGGCGCGGAAAGGCCGCACCACCGGGAAGAGGGGGCGGGTCTGTTGCTACGCCCACAACCATCCTCATCAAGTAATCAATGTCTTCGAGCGAATCAGATTCTATGGCACCAGAAACTTTGGCGCACAAGTACCACAATGCCGCGCTTGTTTCTACAGCCGCGCGTGTAACAACCATCGCTGACGCAAGCTTCTCACGCTCGAAATCCTCTAATGCTCCGCGCCCCAATTCCGCCATTCTCCAAATAAGTGCCTCCCGGTAGAACAAGACCTTATACGGCACCTTAGAGATTCGTGAGACGGCCATTGCGTCAACACGCTTGGGAAGCCGCGATTCCATCAGCTCAAGCTTTTGACGGATTTCGTTGAGCAAAGCTGGTAGTGATTTCTTCAACACTATCCCTTCAAGAAAATTACCGCTGGTTTGTGGCAGGCGGAGGTTGCTTCGTTGGACTCGCAGGAGTCAAGCATTTGCTACTATCGGCGTGACACTGACGGCAAGCAACCAACTCTTTTTCGATGTCCTCGGCTGAGCGACCTCTAATCTGGTCACGAACAATCTTTATCGCCCAATTGATGGGGTAATCCGTGTTGCGAAAGTCTTTGTAGAACGCATCCATACCATCAAGGTACTGGCCAAACCTTATCATCTCGAAATTGAAACCTTGCGCCTCATCCGTGCAAGCGTTACCCTCTGCGGTTTCCAAACGGAGATGTAACTGGAATGCGCACAAGCCTGCGGTGTCTGTCTGTGCGTCACTCATCGCGGTGACAAAACCATCAATCCAGCCGACTTTGTAGCTTTGGGAGTATTGCTTCCAGTCGGAACCATCCGCAACGCCCACAGAATTTCTGCCCCACAGCGATGCCGACAACAGCAGGATTGCAACCGTAATGCGTTTCGCCATTTGCGAGTCTCCCTTTGGCGGAAGCGTAGTGCCGCGTCGCAGCCTTGTCAAATCACCTGGAGTATTTTTGACCGTGGGGACGGGAGATGTTTTTGCGTGGGAACAACCGAAGGAACACCCGTGGGAATCGAATGTGCTGTAGGTGCCTTGAGGCGGGAAGGGCCGCCTGTGACGATTCCGGGCGGCTTTTATTTGTGCTACTATCTCGGCTAAACATCAAGCTCAAAGGCGGTACTTGTTGGAGACACTTCGTCAACAGGCTCTCGGCATCATCAATGTTTGCAAAACGGCTCTTGCCGGAAAAGGAAAAGAGCAACATCCGGTTGATAACCAGACCATCGTCGTTGCGCAAGCCATACTAAGCGAGGCCAAAGCCGCTTTGCCTAATGACAAAGTGTTGGCCGCAGTGAATCTTGAGCCTCGCGTCCCGTTCTGGACAACCGTGCAAACTGCAATGGAGATGGTAGAAAAATCAATACCATCGCCGGAATCGGTGACTTTGGCGGAGGGGATGGAGAAAGCACGTAAGAGGATTGAAAAGCACGAGCAAACCATCACGGATGCGATTGCTGGTTATAAAGCTGCGCTTGTGGAATACGAGCAGTTAGCGCGAACGGAATCCCCGAGCTATTCAATTATCGAGGGGGCCAAACTCAAAGTCGCGGATGCGTTCCTTGAGAGCCGCCAGATTCCGACCGCCCCACATTACTGACACACACCTTCTGCAACCACGATGCCTTGCCAGTTTCGCTTCGCCCAATTCTCACCGGAATGCTTCTTGCAATATCTTCGCGTCTGGCGAGCGGACGGAGGGCGATTACTCGCGGCCATCGCAGCCATCATCATGAGGTTTCCGTTCACCATCGGCGCAGGCGGCGGAATGATGCTTAAAGCAGGAAGCGGTATCGGCCTAACTGGCGGCGGAATGAATCGCGGCGTCACTGGCGGTAAGGCAGTGAGAGTGATTTCATATGTCGAAAGGTTTGGAAGTGAATTCAGCGGTCGCACAAGCGCGGAAGTTCCGTCAGAACAATTCACATTCGTAGTTGTCGTTCCGGGAGTGTTGTAGGTTGTGCATATTTCCTGAGCGTAAAGCGTAGAGAGCAAGAAGAGAAGCGCTGACGCATAGCGCATAGAGCCTCCAAAACAACCCACACATAGTAACTCAACCACGGCCGATTATCACCGTGCGCGGTTTGCGTAGGTCGCTTGAGCTTAGGCCGCCCGTGACGATTGCCGGGCGGCCTTCTCTATTTGCCCGTGTAGTAGAACAGCTGACGCGGTGTGATTTGGCCCCGCTTTACTAGCTCGTTGAGTGCCGCATGCACCACGTTGGAGTCAGTGAATCCGTGCTTGTCCATCAGCGCCTCTACTGTGATTCCCTTGCCCTTCGGGTGGGAGCGGGCAATAGACAGAATTCGGTTGAGAACATCTTCGCTTATTACTGTACTCATGGACATAATTTTCTCGCAATCAGCAACGCACCACAACAAGTATCCGCGACATGCCAAGCCTAATTAGTGCTAAGACTCTAGCAAGCAACGCACGCACTGGTACGAACCGCAAAATGGAAGATAGATTACTTGACCTGTGCAAAGCTGTTGAGACTGTCATCGCCCACATACAGAAGTTAGAAAGGGACCAAAAGTGATTCCAGAAATCAGTTTGCGGTTTTCCTTGAACTTAGAAGGACTAAGATTTGCCAGCCGTGACCACTAAGTGCTTTGGTTTACGCTTGTAGGCAGGTTCGAGTCCTACCTGAGGAGCCATTTTTTCTATAACTTACGAAATTTCAAAATTGAACTTCGTCTTTATTCGGCAGGTTCCCACAGCCCGACTGGGTTGCCCTCTGGGTCGTAGAGTCGCGCAAACATCGACTTTTTCCATGCCGTTTTCTTCTCTCCTCTCATCTTTGTTATTTTGCTTTGTAATTTAGCGGGGCGTCTCGGGAGCCAGCAAGGAGGATAATAGTTGCATGAGCACTTTACCTCTTTTGCAATCGCTGAAAGAAAATATTTTAAGCCAAGCCAGCGTGAAGGCGGTGTACGGCGAACCGATCGCAGCTCATGGCAAAACTGTGATCCCAGTGGCCAAGATTATGTACGGCTACGGCGCTGGCGCGGGCACTGGCGGCGTGGGCGACTCGAGCGCTCGCGGCGAAGGCGGCGGCGGTGGTGGTGGAGTCCGGGCAATTCCAGTGGGCGTTATTGAGGTCAGCGAACAGCAGACCCGATTTGTTCCGATCAGCGACCGCAAAAAGATGACGGGAGCAATTCTCGTGGGCGTCGGCCTGGGTATGTTGCTGGGCTGGCGCAGACGGCGCTAACAATCATCCTTCCCACATCCTGCACGGTGCTTCGCTTTGATGATTGATGTGGCTTGAGGCGCAGCGCTCCGCGCACTCCGACGAGAAGTATGAAACAGCTCACTACGCTGATTGTGGTGATGCGGGTGATGCGGAATTCAGCGATTGCCTGCGATTAGCGCGACCACTAAAACTAGTGACAATCCGATGGCTGCGATACTGTGGGCGCGTATGGCGCGATAACTTGCCGCCCAGGGAAACATTAATATTTCGAATATAGGCATGAACTTGTCAGGCCAAAATAGGCCGGCCAGTCCGAAGGCGAAAACTGATTGGACTATGAAATACGCTCCGAGATTATTCACGACGCAACTTCCATATGAAAAGAGTGTTTTCATTGGAACGCGACCAAGGGGGTCTGGGAAAGTTACTAAAGTGCAGGTGGGAGCTTCGATTTACCGTAAATAACGATCGTTGTCGGCCTTTTTTAAGCGCGCACGAATATCCTTTTCGATTCTAAAGTGCATCCCAAACGTGGCGCTTTGTCAGATTTTCGCGGCACCGTTGACACCTGTACCGCCTTACCAGCAAGGGCTATACCTAGGAGGACTATGCGGTTAGGCTCCAAACGCGCTCTGCTCGTCCTCGTTCTCTCGGCTGCCACTGCGCGTGTCGCACATGCGGCTGAAAAGGCGAATGGCTCCGGGGGTTCTTACCGCGCGCAAGGCGAAAATCCTGATCCCCAGCAACCTCAGTCAAACATTAGGCCGCTGACTCGCAGGGAGGGCTCGGCGATTCTGAGAGTTGCGCTTAGCTCGCGGCATCATGCGGATGACGGTTTGGACTGCTCGCACTTTGTCCACGACCTTTATGAGCGCGCGGGATTCAGTTACGAATATGCGAGTTCTTCCGACCTTTATGCGGGTATCGAGGAATTCAAACGAGTGTCCGTTGCGCAGGCGGGCGACTTGGCGGTGTGGCACGGACACGTGGGGATCGTGGTCGACCCCGCTCAGCGGTCGTTTTATAGTGTGCTTCATTCCGGGCCTAGAGTCGATTATTACGATTCACCGTATTGGCGACGGCGAGGGCGGCCTCGGTTTTTTCGCTACGTAGAAGCAGTTCCGCGGGACGACATCTCGAATACGGTTCGTAGTGCGAACTGGAATTCTAGAGTTTCAGGCAACGACAGAGTTTCCAGCAGCGCCGCGCCGCGCGAAATCGCCGTGCAGGAGCGACTGCCCGATATGGCTGAGCAGTCCTCAAGTCGCAGCGGTTCTTCTGTTTCCCGTGCTGAAAATCGTGCGGCGAACACGGCGAATTACGAGATGCCGGTTGTGATCGTGAATTCTGCTCGTCCTAAGCCCGATCAGGTGAGCGCGGCGTTCATGAAGGCATGCGCGGATTTGGAGACGAGTCCACGCGGACGCGAACTCTTCGACTCGATATACTCTATCCCGGCTACAGCTCCGGCTGAATCTTTTTCGGCTTCATCTCGGGCTCCATCATTTTCGGCTGCATCATTTTCGGCGTTGCCGCTGATTGTGTTCGACGACTTCAAGGTGGAGAAGTTGCACATCTCGGGAAAACAAGGGTGGGTCGACGTTCAAATCGATGAAGTGCTTTCGGTGACAAACGGCAAGCTTGATGAACGCAGAGGACCGAACTATCGACCGGATCGGCAAAGATGGTTTCTTACGCGCAATGAAAATAAAAGTTGGAAGCTGTCGCCTGCGCGGAACGCGATCTACGTTCCTCAACATTCGGCCGAGCGCATGGTTGCCCACGAGCTCGCACAACTTACAGAGAACAGTGCCGCCGATAACAATGATGGCCACCGAGAGAAGGCGGAGCTAGCGCGCTTGCTAAATCTGCTTTTCGAAAAGTAATAAAACTTCATTTTGATTGTCGTTTGCGCCAGGGTAAGCTTTTCGAGCGCAGAACACTCAAGCCATCCCACCCCGAGAAGCCGTTTCTTCCCCATCAACCGGCGTCAAATCCTCCGTCGATTACAGCATGCAAAGCGAAGATCACGAGGTACCGAACTTAATCTTAGGAGGAATTAAATGGCGCACTACAACGAAGCGCCGCGCTTTAACCATGGCAAAGACCTACGAACGCAGCCTTAGGCGGTGTTCCGGTTTCATCCCTAAGTTCGATTTGATCGAGGCTGTCGCTTGCTGAATACCCGATGATTGGGGGTTAGACACATCTTCCGATACATCAGTGCAGCCGGGCCGAAACGGCCTCCCGAGTGACCTTGGTACCCAACTGCAGCCCAAAAGTCCAATGCGCCAATAGTGCACTCACGTGCTTTGACCCGTTCTGGGGCTCACCCTACGATTAAGCAAGAAGGGGACATCCCTGCGAACGGATAAGGAGCATTTGAGCCTCGATATGCGGAAATCCGGCCAAGGCAAGCGCGCTCGCTGCAACGCACAGGGCTTTACCCTGCTCGAGATGATGATCGTCCTCGCCGTAATGATGATCCTGGCGGGAATCACGGTGCCGCGTTTTTTAAACATTGTCGGCGATATCAATCTTCGCTACGTGGCCACGAACTATAGCGGACTTCTGCAATCGGCTCGCATCCAGTCGGTTCGAAAAAATGATTTCTACGGCATCGTCCCGACAACTCTAGCCACTGGAGGACCAGCATACTTTGTTCATCTCCATGCCAGCTCTGCAAGCAGCTACACCGTCGGCGATCCGTTATTGCCGATTGGCAGCCAGATCACTGTTCATGAGGGAACGGGCAGCGGCGCCCCTAACGAATCGACATTAAGTTGTGGTACCGGTTGCACTTTCGCCTCGGGAACCAGCTATCCGGCCTTCAATGCGCGCGGCTTGCCCTGCGTCATATCTTCAAACACTTGCAGTCAGAATCCGGGACAGGGCTTCGTCACTTTCATCTCCAACTCAACGCTGACAAGCAATGTCGCCTGGGCTGCAGTCATCGTTACGGGAGGCGGCCGGATTCAGATTTGGTCCTGCGATCAATCCGGGAACTGGGTGCAGCGGAATTGAGGAACGCCATGTTTGAAGCAATAACTCTCGATCCAAATATGTCTGAGGCGAAGATGTCCGACGCAAAGATTCAGCGGCGGTCGTCCCAGAGTCGCTCGCGGCGCCGTGCTGCGAACGGGATGGGTCTGATCGAGCTCGTGATCGCGATGTCGGTGCTCACGGTCGGAATGCTGGGCTCCATGATCATGATCATTACTGGCATGGAATCCAATAGCCGCAATAAGAGAGACAATGCGGCGACCATTCTCGATCAGGAATTACTTGAGACTTTTGCGGCGCTATATAACTATCCAAAAACCGGGTCCGTCACGATAACCGATTGCGCCCTATCCACCTCCAACGCTCATAATGCCAATCTGGCGCAGGGAGCTTATCCGACTGGAGCCGGAGCGACGCTCCTGACCTCATCGACAGCTAGCGGCGGCACCATGGTGGGAGACATCGATTGGACCCAGGCGACGCCAACCCTGGCGACATCCACTGTCACGGGATACGCGATGATGTACCAGACGTGTACCGGCGACATTTATGAAGTGCGCTGGAACATCATGGATGCAAACACGTCGACGCCAACCGGAACGGTGAGCCGGGTGAGTGTACTGACCGTATCGTCGCGCCCTACTAGCTTTCAGAATGGCGGTAACGGAATGCTTTTTGCGCTTCCGACTACGTTGCGCACAGTCATTGAAAGCAACCAGTACTAGATGAACAAATTGGTTTGAGCCTATGGCTATAAGCAAACTTGCTACTCGAATGCGGAAATCCGGACGAAGATCAGCCAGCTCGCAAGCGGGTTTCTCGCTGCTGGAAATGATTTTCGTGGTGGCGATTCTGACGATTGTGATGGCGTCCGTTTTCAATGGCGTCAATACCGCCATCCAACGCAGCCAGGCCGAACAGGTCAAGGTTGACCTGGTACAGGAAGGCCGCGAGTTTATCGATGAGTTCGAGCGCGATCTGCATCAGGCGGGATATCCCAATTGCCACATGATTCATGCAAACGTTTCTGGGACTAACTACACCTGTCCCGCGGACATGGCGACGACTGCAGATCAAAACGAGGCCGAAAGCAGCTCAGTCGCGGTTGGAATTGCCTACCTTTCGAACACCAAGATTATTTTCGAGGGCGATGTGGATGGCAACGGGAGCGTGGACTCGGTCCAGTATGTGCTCGTAGACTCCGCCGGCAATGATCCGCCATCCGGAACCTGCCCCTGTTACATCAGGCGCAGCCAAGTCGTTAAAAATACAACGCCGACGTCGCCGTTGTTGCAATCCACAAGTTTCACGCAGGAGCTGCAAAACGTAGTGAATAGCGGGTCACCTACTAGTGGCGCCTACGGAAATGGATTGTCAATTGCGGGTTCGTCGTTTGGACAGACCAATACTGCATATTACGCCGCCGTCACCAGCTTTAAAGACTATCCGGTCTTTCAGGCCTATGACCAGAATGGCGCCATCATTACGCTGAATCCAGCGCTGGATATTACCACTACGCCGAACGCGAATATTCTGAACTGCGCTCCAAGTATCAACTCTAATTGCGTGAAGACGATTCGCATCACCATTAATCTTCTCGCAGATGCGACGACCGGAGTCGATATGCAGACCAACGTGCGTCCCGTGATTACTTTGATGGGAGACGCTCGGCTGGTAAATAACGTCGGCAACAATTACTAAGGACATCTTATGCGCAAACGAAAAGCTCGCAATCCGGAAAGTGGAATCGCGCTGCTCATTGCCTTGTTGGCGCTGCTCCTGATTTCCGCCATCGGAATGGGCATGATGTATATGTCGACGACGGAAACGTCGGTGAATGCCAACTATCGCGATACGCAACGCGCGTTCTTCTCCATGCGCGCTGGATTGGAAGAAATGCGGGATCGCATGCGCCAAGATGCGCCGATTCCAATCACGGTGCCAACCTTGACATCGGCAAATGGGCCCGCGAATATGCCGAGCGCTTCCAATGCTGGATCGATCGTCTACATCCTCAATCAAGCTGGGTCGTCGGACACGGCTCCTTCTCCGACGACATATGGAAATGCCTACTTTGACGATGAGTTCTGCCATGAGACGTTCAGCACGATGAGCGGATTATCTACCACGAATGGAGTGTGCGCAGCGAATGGCGCCGTTCCCACAGGCGCAGTGACGACCTACAACAGCGTCATGGCCTACAACAATACGTCCTCAGCGCTCTATTACAAGTGGGTGCGAATAACTTTAAAGCAGAACGGAACCTTTGGGACAAACGGCACGGTCGATTCCACCCAGGGTACCTCCTCGCAAGTCTGCTGGAATACAAACACGAATAATGAAGTGGCGGTAACAGCTCTGGGGTATAGCACTTGCACTGCGGCACAGGCCCACGGCGCTCTGGTCGAACCCGTATACATCATTACCGCTCTTGCGATTACCCCATCGGGCAGTCGCCGCATGGGGCAGTACGAAGTGGCGGCGCTCGATGTCTTGCCGCCTCCCGCAGCGCTGTCCTTGGCTGGATTTGGGACTAACTTTACCCCGCCAAACTCAGGCAACACCCGTATGGACGGCGTCGATGGCGATGGAAGCCCCCCGTCTTTGGCCGGATGCAGTCTCACCGGTGCTAACGTCCCGGGAATCGGCACCTCGGATATAGCCGATCAGATAAGTTACGCTGCCCAAATTCCCAACAACCGCACCGGAAACTACACCGGCACGGCTCCGACGTTTCCGAGCGGGGTGTCTGCAACTCCTTCGGTTGTTGACATGGGGACTGACCCGGATGGCACGCAGGCGCTCGCCAATTTCTCTAACCCAGCCCAACTGAACTCGGTCGTCTCTCAAATAGCAAATGGAGCCGACCAAACCCTTACCTGCAACCAGGTAAACGGTGCGACTAACCCGGCGGGAGGCACCTCGGCGCAGTGCAGCGGAACCGCCGGCACTGCCGCAAGCGGCGGCGTTGCCGCAATCCCGCAAGTCACTTATGTGAACGGCGACTATACGCTCAGCGGCGGCGCGGGCGTTCTGGTTGTAACCGGCAATCTCACGATCAGCGGAGGAACGTATTTCGACGGATTGATCCTGGTCGTCGGGCAGGGCAGTGTGATCATCAACGGCGGCGGCGGTGGCGGTTCTTCAATTTATGGGTCGGTGTTTGTCGCCAACACGAACAGCACGTCGAGCCCATTCGCCCAGCTGGCTACCTTGGGTACGCCCGCTTTCACCTGGCATGGCGGCGGCGACGCCAATATTTATTACAACAGTTGCTGGGCGGGCTACGGAGACAAATTGCACTACTTCGTAGTTTCGTCCCGCGAGGAAATGTACTAGGTCATCTGTGGAGACGGGGCTCGCCCCGTCTCTACAGGTTGGTGTATGGATCTTAAAGTTAGCTAAGAATCAGGTAGGGTGAAGAGTTTTGCGCGCGGGGCTGGCGCCCCGCTGCATAGGAGACTGACTTAGGCGGCGGCGAAGCTACCTTCGTGCTGGCGGGCCACATACCACAGGGCCAATTCGACACGGTTCCACAATCCTAATTTGTCGTAGATCAGACGCAGGTAATTTTTTACCACATGCTCGGTGGTTCCTAGAGCATCGGCGATTTCGCGATTCTTGCAACCTTCGGCTACGCGCCGGATGATGAGGTGTTCGCGCTCGCTGGGTGCGCTGCGGTCTGCTGTCTTTCCGAACATAACTGTCTCCTATAAAGTAAGGTGGCGAGTTTGACCCGCTTGATGCCGCCCTTGATTCCGAAACGCATGAAGAGGCGGTTGAAATGAGCTTTAACCGTTCTCTCGGCGATATTCAGATCGCGGGCAATCTCGGCGTTGTCACATCCCTGGAGAAGCAGATCGATGATCTGGCGCTCACGGGGGCCGACTTCGCTGAAATGCTCTTCCATTTCCATGTAAAAAGTGCGCCTTCCCGACGTGTGGGGGAGACCAAAACTTGCTGATAACGTGGTCGAAATTCACGTCTGGAATTATGTCTTTGCATATCTTTTTGCATGCGCGCGGCCAAACTTGTGGGTTTGGACCAATTTAGGCGTGAAAAAGTGGACTTTCTGTGTTTTCTGCTGCAAAACAGCCGTTACTAAGGTGTTTTTTATGAGGTTCTACACTGTTATTTTTGGCCATCTACAGTGAAGTACCTAGTATAAAGTTCGGGCTCCGACCCTTAATACGTGCATGAATTACACACAAGTACATTTTTCACCCTACGTTCGCGCAAAATCTCCCGAGTGATGGCTGGACCTTAGAGATCGTTCCCTTTCGCGTCCCATATAATTGAGAGGTGGATTTCAAGCTTGTAAGCAGCTATAAGCCGCAAGGAGATCAGGGGCAGGCGATCGAGGCGCTGACCCGGGGCGTGTTTGACCGGGAGCAGCACCAGGTTTTGCTGGGGGTTACGGGATCGGGAAAAACTTACACCGCCGCCAAGATCATCGAGGCGGCTAATCGTCCCGCGCTGGTGATGGCCCACAACAAGACTTTAGCCGCGCAGCTTTATCACGAATTCAAAAATTTCTTCCCGCACAATGCAGTCGAGTACTTCGTTTCCTATTACGACTTCTACCAGCCCGAGGCCTACGTGCCGGCGGCGGATCTTTACATTGAAAAAGAATCGACGATCAATGAAGAGTTGGACAAGCTGCGGCTGTCGGCGACACGATCGTTATTTGAACGCCGCGATGTTTTGATCGTGTCGTCGGTCAGTTGCATTTATGGATTGGGATCTCCGGAGGCGTATTACGGGATGATGTTGTTCCTGGAAAAGGGACAGAAGATCAAGCGCGCCGACATCACGCGCAAGCTAGTCGACATTCTCTACGAGCGCACGGAGGGAGATTTTCGGCGCGGCACGTTTCGAGTGCGAGGCGATGTCATCGAAATTTATCCGACTTACGATGACAATGCATATCGCGTGGAAATGTTTGGGGACGAGATCGAATCGCTGACCCAGATCGATCCTTTGTTCGGAACGGTGAAGCAGCGCTATATGAGGCTCCCGATTTATCCGAAGACGCACTATGTAATGAAAGAAGAGACGCGCGCGTCGGCGGTGATGTCGATTAAAGCGGAGCTGGCTTGGTGGGAAGCGGAACTGGAGAAGCAGGGACGCATCGTCGAATCGCAGCGCATCCATCAGCGGGTGATGTACGACCTGGAAATGATCAAGGCCATGGGATATTGCCATGGCATCGAAAATTACTCGCGGCATTTCACGGGACGGATGCCGGGCGAGCCTCCGCCGACGTTGCTGGATTATTTTCCGCGCGACTTTTTGATGTTCATCGATGAATCGCACCAGACCGTGCCGCAACTTCATGGCATGTACCATGGCGATCGCTCGCGCAAGCAGACGCTTGTGGAATACGGATTCCGCATGCCCTCGGCGCTCGATAATCGTCCGTTAACTTTCGAAGAGTTTGAACATCGCACCAATCAGATCGTTTACGTGTCCGCTACTCCGGGGCCTTACGAACTGACTAAGTCGGCAGGCGTGGTGGTGGAGCAAATCATTCGACCGACTGGGTTGATCGATCCGCCAGTTGAAATTCGCCCGGTCAAGGGCCAGATTGACGACCTGCTGCACATGATTCGCGACCGGGTTTCGCGCAACGAACGGGTGCTGGTGACGACGCTCACCAAGCGCATGTCGGAGGATCTGGCGGAGTATTACAGCGAAGTTGGCGTGAAGTGCCGGTACATGCACTCCGAAATAGAAACTTTGGAGCGGGTGAAAATTTTGCGCGATTTGCGCAAGGGCGAATTTGATGTATTGATTGGAATCAATCTTCTGCGGGAAGGCCTTGATTTGCCTGAAGTGTCGTTGGTCGCCATTCTCGACGCCGATAAGGAAGGGTTCCTGCGCTCCGCTGGGTCTCTCATCCAGACCATTGGACGCTGCGCCCGAAACCTGAACGGACGGGCGATTCTTTACGCCGATCGCATGACCGACTCCATGAAGAAGGCGCTCGACGAAACCAACCGGCGGCGCGCTATCCAGGAAGCGTACAACCATGAAAACGGAATCACGCCAGAGTCGATCATTCGCCCGTTGGACATGACGCTGGCGGCGATTGTTGGGGCCGATTACGCCGACTTAACCGATATCGCCGCCGACGGCCTCCCTGACTTTAAAACGCAGGTAGAACTGGACGAGTACATCGAGAAACTGGAAAGCGACATGCGCGAGGCGGCGAAGCGCTTCGAATTCGAGAAGGCGGCAAAACTGCGCGACACGATCAAGGAACTTAGAACGAAAGAATTTTTGTTCGCATAGAGCTAGTGTGGCGCGGACACTCCTGTCCGCGTGTGTTGCGAAAACTGCCCAGCCTGCGCCTGCTGGTTACGCCTCTTTAAATTCACCGATTCTTAATCCCGCAGTTACGAGTCTGTAACAAATCGCCACTAACGTTGGTGAGGCGTTAACGAACCTGGCGTTGTCCCGGCCTTATAGAGACAAAAGCCACGGCCCGCACGGTGTTGCAAGCTTTCTTTGTTTGGAGTACCTTTCGGGGGCCGACTGTAGATCGCTTGGTTTTGTGGCATGCAGCCAAACGCTTGTTTACTTGCCGCCCATCGACTTGCGGTCCTGTGTCCCCAGGTCAAATCGCATGAATTAGAAGTCAAGGAATTAGAAATCCATTAATTAGAAATCAAGGAGACCATCATGAAAAAAGCTGGACTATGTTTGGCCCTGCTGCTTGCATTCGCAACTGTCGCGATCGCTCAGGAAGGCGCCATTCCAAAAGGAGTTCCACATCTCGACCATGTTTTCGTGATTATGATGGAAAATCACGGTTACCACCAAATAATGGGCAATGCAAACGCCCCTTTTATCAATCAGTACGCAAAGACTGCCAATCTCGCGACCAATTATTTTGCGGTCGCCCATCCCAGCCTCACCAACTACCTCGAAGTTGTAGGTGGATCAAACTTCGGTGTGCATAGCGACAACAATCCCATGTGGCACAGCACCACCTGCGCAACTAATCTCTCGACCGGAATCCCCAACACGGACAATCCTCCGAGCCCAGCTATTTGTCCCATTGCTGGAAGTGGAACTGACGCGGCCACTCCAGCTTTGGATTGCACGAATGAAGTGACGGGCCCGCCGTGCGAAATCAATGTGAATGGGACTGTATCTTACCCGGCAGTTTCGACAACGCTCGGCATCACCATAGCGGATCAACTTGTCGGTGTGGGAAAGACTTGGAAGTCCTATCAGGAGGATCTGCCACTGAGCGGGCCTGATAATGTGAATTACAGCGACGGAAATTTCACGAACCTCACGGATTTCAGCAAAATCAAACCAGTTTTGAATCCGCCGCTCAATAGCAGCGAAATTGTGCAACTGTATGCCGTTAAGCACAATCCGTTCGCTTATTTCCAGGCGATACAGGAAGGCGGAAATCCGCTGAACAGCTATGCCAATATGGCGGCGTTCGATGGTGCAGGCGGATTGTGGAGTGAACTCGGATCGGGCAGTGTGGCTAATTTCTCGCTCATTGCGCCCAGCCAGTGTAATGACCAACACGGACGCGGCAACGGCACCGCGTTCTGCAACTACGACCCGAATGACAATGGCACGAAGGGTGGTTTGAACCCAGCTCTGATTATTCTCGGCGACCAGGAGGTGGAGAAACTGGTGACAGCAATCCACGCTTCTCCAGTGTGGACCCGCGGCCGCAACGCTATCGTTGTAGTCTGGGATGAGAACGATTACAGCGTGCAGCCGGTGGTAAATAAAGTAGTGACTATTGTGGACACGAACTATGGCGTCCATGAGAAACAGAGTGCGGAGTTCTACACGCACTTCTCCTTGCTTCGATCAATTGAAGGAGGTTTGGGGCTTCCCTGCCTGAACCATGCGTGTGACGCCAGCACAAATACGATGTCCGATTTGTTCGGCGAATTCTAGATTAAAAGTCAGAAGGTTTTTTACGGGGCCGGAGATTCTTCCGGCCCTATTTATTTTTGCTTCCCGGTTAGTTGGCGCCAGCGGAGGAGGAGCGAACTTTGGCGCCGGGAACGCGGGTGGAGATGGCTAGCTCTTTCTCGAGGGAAGAAAAGCGTTGGAAAATTTCATGCAACCGCAACGCCATATCCCAAATGGTATCTGCTTGCGCGCGTACTTCAGCGGACAGTCCCGACTCATGCGTAAGAAGTTCAGCATTGCCAAGCATGGTGGTGAGCGCATTATTGACGTTCGTCCGCATCTCCAGCATGAAGCGACCAAGAGTGGCGTCGGCATGTGCGCCCGAGGAGGTCTGTTCGGAAGACTGACTGCGGAATTCGGCTTGGCGCCGGCGCAAAATCTCGCGCCCCAGCAGGCCCGTAATCACCGGCCATATTGATGGTTCGCGACGCAGATCGATGAGGTTGGCGCGTATGGCATAGAGATCGACCATTGAAATGGCATTGACTACGATGGCTGGTTTGCCGGCAGCGGCGAGCAACATTTTTAGCTGATCAGTTTTTTGATTACAGATTTTCAGGGCGTCAGGGGTGTGAGGTTGATTTTGGGCCTGGCTGTTTTTGGATTTGCCGCGCGCGACATTTTTCTCGATTTTGCCAGACCTTCTATTCCCGCTTGCAGAGCCATTATTGGTTTTGCCGAAATTTTCGCGGGTAGAGGCATCGAGAATTGCCAGATCGTAGTCGGCCTCTGAAAAGTTTTTCGACGGGCATGCGTCGAGCATGATGAATTCTGGAGTTTCCAAATACGGAGCGCACCCCCGCGGCCATTTCGCGGTGATCTCCCGCGAGAAAGCAGGGTCACTTGAAATGATCAGGACGGTGGGGCGATTCATGCTCATCGTCGATCTCAAAGTCGGTCTCAAGGTCGGTCTCAAGGTCGGCAGAGACGAGGGAGGAATGTCTCTACTGGAATTACTTCTTCTTTCCGCCTGCTATTTTCCGGAAGTGGCGCTAGCTTCGGCCGCAACCGGATTGTTTCGGGCATTACTGTAAAGAGCGTCGTCAACCGCCGCCCGCAAATCGACCAGCATACGAAGCGGCTGGCCCGAGGAATATTCGGCGTGGAACATCACCTTCCAGGACTGACAGATCATTCGTAAACGGCCGATTGGTTCTTCTGCGGAAAATTGGGCGCGACGGCAGTCGATGGTCGGAACTCCGCGACGCTCCAGTTCACGCAAACCGTCCTGGATGGCATTTAGATCATCGTGCATGAGCCGGAAAAATATCCGGCGGATCATGAAGCTGAAACGGGTGAAGGCGACCATGGCCGAGGGTTCGAAGTAGCGGGCCGCGTTTTCGGTTTTTAATGTGCGGCCTTGTTCGAGCGCGCCACTGTGCAACAGTTCGCTCAGGCGCCGGCAACGAGTCGCCGACTGCATGATGTTCTCAAGCGAACTCAGCCACGCGGGAAGTACGGGGTGCTGCGAGCCAAGGATGGGTTCCAGGACTTGAGCCACGTAATCAAGGTCAATGTCAGAGTCTTCCAGTCCCGAAGGGACGCATAGCGAAAAATACTGGACCAGCAAGTAGTCCGTCTTATCGCGATCGCTGGCGGATTTGACGCTTTTCTGCAGGTGATGGAGCAGAAGTTGGCGCAGCATGCCTTCCTCAGCCAAGGGAGTGCTCTGCAAAAACTGACGCAACTGGTGAACTTGTATTTGGGAGTCGACTTGCAGGAACCAGGCCGCGGCCTGCTCCACCGATTCCGGCGAGGGCGGGGAACCGTCGTCAACCGGGCCATTGGAAAGTTCAATTACAAATTCGCGCACAAGCGCAGCGTAAATCGGTTGCAACGCGGTCAGATTGGCGGCCCTCTCTTCGAAAGAAAGTGGGGAAGAATTCGGGGTGGAATCGTTCATGATTTCACAATCCAATTAGGAATATCTTTGAGGAAGCGGGCGGCGACAACAGTCCGCTGGGTATGATACTGCACGGCGACGACAGAAGCTTCAGCGTATAGCGAACCATCGTTACTCTCGAGTAGGACGCGATCGGCAAACTCCAGCGGATGGTCGACAACAAACAAGACTTCGTGCGGCGTGCCAAACTCAATGACAGTATTTTGAAGAAAAACGGACTGATTTTCACGGGCGCTGCCTTCGCCGGGACTCGCAGTGCGGCTGAGTTTGATAGGAATTCGAACCGGCGTCCCCTCGGGAAAAAACTTCGCCAACCGAGCCACGAGACTTGGTTCCAGTGCGCGCGCGGTAGCTTGGTTAGCCAATTTAGTCGACCTCAATGCCTAGTAGGGCGCAGTCGAGTCTCCTCTCTTCCCGGTTTGGAAGATCTGCGAGGAGACTCGCTACCTGCCTTATCGGTGATTTGAAGTGCACTCGCGCGGCCAAAAACTTGAAGGACATGACCTTACGAACAAGTGATGGAGGCACTAGCAATTAGGACGATGTTTGGCTGGCTCGGTTTCTTCCACGACCAAGAATTAGCCGGAATGGGGTCTCAGAATGAAACAGTAGTCTCAACTCGGGGCTCGTTGCACCGACTTCCGGCTTTTTCAAAACCAGATACCGGGCGGACGCAATTTGAGCTATTGCAGCGCCGCTGAGCCTGTTGATTCTTCGCGGCCGCCGATGTTGTAGCGCTTCAGCTTGCGATAGAGGGTCGCGCGGCTGATGCCGAGCATCCGTCCGGCCAGAGCTTTATCGCCTTTTACCTGGGAGAAAACACGCTCGATGGTTGCCCGTTCGATGTCTTCAAGGTCAGTGGTGGCAGCATCAAGTTCAGAACCGCCAGGGTTGCCGGCGGCGAAGAAATCTGGCGAAGATCGACTGCCGGCTTGCATTTCGGCTTCGACTTTCGAACTGGCTTGCACCTCGGCATTCGCGATTGCAGGGGGAAGATCGGCCGCCTCGATAATGGACTGGTCGCCGAGGGCTACGGCCCGTTCCAGACAGTTTTCCAGTTCACGGACGTTGCCCGGCCAGTCGTAAGCCATCATAGCTTTGATAGCGTTGCTGGAAGGTTGAACGACGCGTCCGGGGGCGAGGCGATCTAGAAAAAAAGCAGCGAGAATCGGAATGTCAGAACGCCGCTCGCGCAAGGAAGGAAGCGAAATGCTGACCACATTAAGGCGAAAGAAGAGATCCTTGCGGAAAGTTCCCTTCTTGTATTCCTCATCGAGATCGCGATTGGTGGCGGCCATGATACGAACGTCCACCTTCACCTTTTGATTGCTGCCAACCGGGCGTACTTCCTTCTCCTGAAGGAAGCGTAAAAGTTTGGCCTGCATTTCAAGCGGCAGCTCGCCAACTTCATCAAAAAAAATGGTTCCCGTGTCAGCCGACTGCAACAATCCCTGTTTGGAGCGGATGGCGCCGGTGAATGCGCCTTTTTCGTAACCGAATAATTCACTTTCAATCAATGTAGGGACCAGGGAACCGCAATCGACGGCGACGAAGGGACGATTCGCCATGGAGCCGCGAAAATGCAGCGCCCGCGCAACCAGCTCTTTGCCGGTTCCACTTTCGCCGGAGATGAGAACGGGCGTGCGAGTATCTTTAAGCCGTGATATGAGTCGCAGCACATTCTGAATGGACGGAGAGTTGCCGATGATGCCGTGAAGGGAGGATTCGGTCTCAGAGCGCTCGCGAAGGTAAATATTTTCTTCGACGAGACGGACTTTATCCGCCATGCGGCGAAGGAACAGCCGCAGTTCATCGAGCGGAGAAAAGGGCTTGGCGATGTAATCGTAAGCTCCGAGCTTCATGGCCTGCACCGCGGTTTCAACGGAACCGTGGCCGGTCATGACCGCAACTTCGACTCGGGGATGGATGCGCTTGATGTGCTCGAGGAATTCGATGCCAGACATGCGCGGCATGATCATGTCGGTGAGCACCATGTGGACTGGTTGCTCTTCGAGCAGGGCGAGCGCAGCCTCGCCGCTCTCGGCCTCAAGGCAGGAATAGCCGAGCGACTCGCCCACGGTAATGCATAGGCGGCGGATGGTTTGCTCATCGTCGACGATCAGCAACTTGGTGCGAAAATCCTGAGTCATGGAACTGGCCTGCCCATAGTCTGTTCGATCACAGTAATGAAATCATGAACGCGAAACGGTTTCTCAACGCAGGGCGCACCGGTACGCCGCAAGGTGGCCGCAGTTTCTTCGTTGGCGATATCTCCGGTAATGAAAACCAGGCGCCGGGCAAGTTCGGGCTTATGAGTTGAGATCCAGGCGTAGACCTGGGCGCCGTCCACGCCTCCAGGCGTCCGCATATCGGAAACGACGCCATGGAAATTGCCGCCCTGGAGCAGGCGCAGGGCATCGGCGCCCGATTCGGTGGCAACGACAGCATAACCGTATCCCTCGAGAACAGCGCGTACGAGAGCCATTACAGCCGGTTCGTCTTCAATGAGAAGCACCGGCGCACAAGCGGACTTCGTTCCTGTTTGCGTCATTTTGGATGAACTCCTGCAACTGCTCCAAAGGTTGCCGTTTCGGTTGCGATGGGGAGACGGACAGTAAAGGTCGCCCCTTCCGAATCAGTATTGTTGTGACAGATAATTTCGCCGCCGTGCTCACGGACAATTCCGTAGCAAATGCTGAGGCCGAGACCAGTACCCTTGCCAATGTCTTTGGTGGTGAAGAAGGGATCAAATATCTTTTCCGGATCGATGATGCCAGTGCCATTATCGCGGAATGAAATTTCCACATAGGAATTCGCGCTGGCGCTCATTACTTCTATGCGAGCCGAACGCGAGCTTTCACGAACTGCGTCATAGGCGTTGTTGAGAATGTTGAGAAAAACCTGCTGCAGCTGGTGAGAATCGCCGATGACCGCGGGAAGCGATTCATCCAGCCTCTCTATCACCTGGATGCCATGGCTGATGAAATCGTACGAGCGCAAGTGCACGGTGCGCTGCAGGATGGAGTTCAGTTGCACGGGCTTGCGTTGCGGCGGCATTTGCCGGGCAAAGCTGAGCAGGTTTTGCACGATCTGCTTGGTGCGCTGCGCCTCCTGCAAAATCACGCGCAGATCGCGGCGCGCGCTCTCCGGAAGTTCCGGATTCTCCATCAGAAGATCGGTGAATCCGAGGATCGCAGTCAGTGGATTATTGACTTCGTGGGCGACGCCCGAAACAAGCTGTCCGACGGCGGCCATTTTCTCGGCATGCATCAGCTTAGAACGCAGCATGGCGGAGTCGGTAACGTCGGTCATGACAACCACGATGCTGCTCACGCGGCCGTCTTCTCCGCTGATGGGGCTGAGATTGATAGAGAATTGCCCGCTGGCGCCATCCCCGCGCACCAGAGGCATATCGAAGTTGTCGACCTGCTGACCGCGCGCCACAGCTGCTAAAGCATCGCGCAGTGCCGCGCGGCGCGAGGGTACACACAGTTCGAGCAGAGGATGACCGAGGATCTGGCTCTGCATGAAGCCCAAGCCGCTCCAGCGGCGGTTGGCGTAGCTGATCACGCCTTCGGTGTCAGTAACCAGAATCAGGCTCTGAGTGTGACTGAGAATTTTGCTGGAGAAGTCGCGCTCTTTCTGCAATTCGGTTTGCGATTGCCGAAGTCCAGTGATGTCCAGTATGAGACCGCGATATTGCAGAATGTTGCCGGAAGGGTCGCGCACTGCGAAACAGTTAATGAACACATGAACCGGAGATCCATCCTTGCGCCGAAGCACTTCTTCCTGGTTGCGCAGTCCACCTTCACGGGCGAAGAGTTCCGCCAGTTCTTCCCGCCTACGCGGAGAAAAATAAACTTCTGTGGGAATATCGAGCTGAATAACTTCTTCGCGACTGCTGTAACCGAGGATGCGGACTAGCGCGTCATTAACCTCGACGAAGCGACCCTGCGGCGTGGAGAAGAAAATTCCTTCCTGGATATTATCGAACAGCTCGCGATATCGGCGCTCGGCCTCGCGACGGTCGGTAATGTCTTTAAGGACGTGGACGGTCTGGAGCTGGGCGCTGCTGGCAGCGTGTATCCGCGAAGTCGAAATCAGATAAGTGTGCGCAAGAATGGGATGAACATATTCATCGAGACCTTCGCCGCTGCGGCAAAAAGGACAGGAGTGCGGCGAAGCGTTGGTAGAAAGCGCTTCCAATGCACGCATGTTCACTCCGATCAGATCATCGGGAGCGAGGCCGACAAAATCGGCCAGCGAACGATTGACGCGGAGGATATTGTGCTGCTCGTCGTGGACGACGATAAAGTCGCTGATGGCGTCAAAAACATCCATCCAATGCCGATTGGCTTGCTGCATGCGGGTGAAGAGGCAGGCATTCTCAAGCGCGATGCTAGCGTGCCCGGCAATGGCGCGAAGTAATTGGTGGTCTTCAATTGTGGGTGGCGCTCCCCGATCTCCGAGACAAAGAACCCCGACCAGTTCTCCTGAGGATCCGGCCAGTCGAACCAAAGTGCAATCGTTCCATCCGAGACTGGACGAGAGAGACGGACCGAGAACTTCTGAGGCTGCGGCAAAGGAAATATCGTTGGGAAATTTTGGAAGCGCGGCGCTAAGGGCTTTGCCGAATCTCAGGACAGAGACTTTATCGCGGACCTCCGCATCTCCGGAGATTAAAACAGTATCGAGTTCCGCCGTCTGAAAAAGGCTCAAGGCAACGGAGCGTCCGCCCAGCAATTCGGCGGCGCGCCGACTGAAATTGCGCATGAACTCAGGCAGATGCAGCACCGTGTTAAGTTCGAGCGCGATGGTGACCAGTGCCTCAGCCCGGCGACGATGCTCTTCGGACTGATGGAGGTTACGGGTCAGTTCGAGCGCGATCGCAACTTGCGCCGCCAGGGCGCGGGCGCGACGCACATCCTCTTCATTGATGGGTCCGGGATCAAGGCGGTCGAGCACGCCAAACATTCCGAGCACATCGCCATTCGATCCGAGCAAGGGTACGGCTAATAGTTGGCGGATCTGGAAAGCGGCGATGAAGTCCAGATTCGCACCCGGAGTTGTGGCGGCGTCATCGCTGAAGAATACATTTTTCTTCTTGAGCGCTTGCGTGGCTGGACCGTCGTAGAGCGGGATATCCACGGGGCGCGCCTTCCCACTCTCCACTCCCCAGCGAATGTGAAAGTTTTCGTCTTCAAGCAGACCTATAAAGCAGCGCTGGAAGCCAAGGAAACTGGCGGCGCGAACGACGGAGGTCTGCATGAACTCGTCGAGTTTTCCAGCGGAGCCCAGTTCGAAAGAAATTTCCAGGATTTCATGCAGTTCATGGGCTTGAGCGCGAGCCATTCCATACAACTCCGCGTTCGCGATGGCGACGGCACCGAAACCGGCGAGCGCGGAAATCAGGCTCTTATCTTCCTGCGTAAAGCTGCTTTCGAGGCGAGGATAAACCAGAATCGCGCCATGCGATCGCGAAGTGCGAAATGGTACGGCGATCAGAATTCCGGCAGGAGAGTCTTCACCAAAGTGAGAAGCGCCGTCGATGCTCACCGTAATTCGCTCGCCCGCGGCTACTGCTCGGCTTGCGATCTCAAGCGAAGAGCGAAGATTGTTCTGCTCAAAGCGGGATCGGATTGAGAGAGCGAGTTGAGGAGCGTCGGTTGAAACCGCCTGCAGCCGAAATATTTTTTCCTGCTGCATGAAAACGAGCACGACCGGGGAATGCAACAGGACGCGAAGCCGGTCGGCGATGTTTTCCATCACCGCCGCAGTATCTGGAAGGCCGTGCAGGGCGGTAGCGACTTCGACCAGAATGCTGGCGCGGCGGCGCTCCTCGCGCGAAAGCGCATTCAGGCGAAGCGCCTCGAGAGCGGTGCCGAGTTGTGCCGCTAAGATTGTGACTTTGGCTACGGCATCATCATCGAAACCCGCGCCTGGCGCGCTTTTCAAAAAGGTGATGGCGCCGATGGTTTCTCCGGAAACAACCAGCGGAGCGGCTAAAGCAGCGTGCGCGTTGATCGAAGTCAGCCAGGGATAACGGGCGGCGTCAAGATGATTTACGAAAAATGCGCGACGTTTCTGAACCGCATCCATGGCGATGGATGCGTCGCCGGGCCGTCTGCGAATTCCACGAAAGGATTCGCTCTCTTCGGCGTCAGCCTCGGCGCCCACAAGCTCGCCGTCAGGAGAACGACTCCAAAAATACGCTCCGGTGGCGTGGAAGAATTTTCGAGTGAGGGCGCAAAATGACTGGATGAGGTGACTGGGATCCGAACTTTGAAAAGCGGCTCGCGACAGTTCGAGCAGAAGCTTTTGAAAAGCCTCGTCAGAGTGAGACACGTCCTTCGGCCCCGAATTTCCGCTTTGGCTTGTCAGTGCGCACCCTTTATTCGCTAAGCAACTGAAAACACTTGGATTACAGTTCAACCTACCCTGCATTCTCAAATTGAGTCAAGGGAATACGGGACGAGGTGCCTACTTATGAAACGGCACCAAAGTGATACAAACGTTGCGCTTGGAAGGTATGACCGACTCCACACCGGGGGGAACGATCTATCCTCATTCTCCCGTTTGCAGGACGCAGCCGACGAAAAGTAGAGGAGGGATGTTCAAAGGTAAAGAGCGCTCCCTCATCGGGTTGCGCTTATCACCAAAGTAATGCGCGACATGAACTTTTGGTATCCGCTTGGGTCGTCCATGCACGAATATACGGTTTAAGAAAGAGCACGGGAGGAACAGTGTCCAACAAGGCCCTTAAACGTTTCATTGCGATTGGCGCGCTGCTGGCCGGCGGGCTCCTCGCGATGGGCAATTCCCCGGCATGGGGACAAGAAGAAATCAACCGGATTGTAAAGAGCAAAGTGGCGCCGGTGTATCCAGACCTGGCAAGACGCATGAACATCACCGGCGTGGTGAAAGTTCAGATTACGGTGGCCACCAATGGTTCGGTTAAAAACGCAAAGCTGGTTGGCGGGCACCCGGTGTTTGCCAATGCTGCTTTAGACGCGGTCAAGAAGTGGCGCTTCGAGACTGCTACGCAAGAATCGACCGGGGTTGTGCAGTTCCGCTTCGATCCGGCCCACTGATAGCTACGCAGGTTCGAAGCATTAGCTAAGGAAGGTTGGACGAGGAAGGTTGAAAATGACAATTGGGAAAAAGCTCTATTGGAGTTTCGGCGTCATTCTGGGGACTGTCCTGGTGCTACTGGCGATCAACCTGGTGGCGGTGCAGCGCGAGCACGAGACCAAGGCGGCGGCGCAACGTTCGATCGACATGACCGAGGCGACTTCTTCCGTCCGCTTTCAGATGATGCAGAACCGCCTTCACCTGCAGAATTATTTGCTCAGTGGTGATACCCGCGACGTCGAAAAGATGACCGACGGAGAGCACCAGTTAAGTGATGCCTTGCACCACGCGCAGGAGCTGGCGAATTCTCCCCAGCAGCGCACCAGTCTCGAAAAGGTGCAGGGTCTGGAGCAATCGTGGGGCACCGATTTCGCAAATCCTTTAGTGGACAAGCGGCGCGGCGTAGACAGCGGCAACGCGACAGTGGCTGAGCTCCAGATTTTTTATTTGCAAAAGGATCCGAACTCCTGGGTTGCGCGATCAAGCGAAGTGCTCGATGAGGTTGATCGTGAAAATCGCCAGTTGCTGGAACAGCGCCGCCATTCGGACGAGGCAGCCGCAACGTGGACGATACTCGCTTCCGTTTTCAGTTCTTTAATTGCCTTGGGCCTGGGTATCGCTATTGCCTACCGAACCGCGACTGGCATCACGAAACCGCTAAACAGATTAATTCACGTAGCGGAACAGATTGGGCAGAGCGGAGATCTGGAACACAACATTGAGATTCATGGCACTGATGAGATTGGGCAGCTGGCCAGAACTTTTGATTCGATGGTGAAGTATCTGAAAGAGATGGCAGCCGTTTCCGAAGCCATCGCAGGCGGCAATCTCTCAGTCGAAGTACGTCCCCGGTCCGCCAACGACACGCTGGCAAATGCTTTCACGCGCATGGTGGAAGGACTGCGTGGAATGGTACGAAGCGTGCGCGACGCGGCTACGCAAGTGGCAAGCGCCTCGAGCCAGGTGGCCAGCGCGTCCGACGAGTCGGCGCGTAATAGCCTGCAGACCTCTTCCGCTATCGACGAGGTAACCAGCACCATGCACGAGATGAGCGTGAACGTGCAGAACATGGTGAAGAGCACGCAGACTCAAGCGTCGAGCGTCAGCGAAACCTCGGCATCGATCGACCAGATGGTGACCTCAATCCAGCGGGTTGCGGACACGGCAAAAGTTTTGCTCGACATCTCGAACCGCTCGCGGGAAGAGGTGCACAGCGGCATCGGCACCATGGAAAAAGCGACCGATGGCCTCAACCGAATCAACACCACGATCCGCTCCTCCGGAGAAATCATCGACTCCCTCGGTGGACGGGCAGATGACATTGGCAAGATCGTTGAGGTGATCGACGACCTGGCGGAGCAGACCAATCTACTCGCTTTAAACGCCGCCATTGAAGCGGCGCGCGCGGGCGAACACGGATTGGGATTCGCGGTGGTTGCGGATGAAGTTCGCAAGCTGGCGGAGAAGTCGGCGCAATCGACGAAAGAAATTTCCGAGCTCATCGAGAGCATTCAGAAGGAAGCCCGCAAAGCGGTCGAGAACATGGAAAAGAGCACGACGATCGTGAATGAGGGTCTCAATCTTGGTCAGGAACTGAATGGGGCGCTACGCAAGATTTCGAACGTGGTGACGGAGGTTTACAAGTTCGCGCAGGAGATTGGAGCCGCCACCAACGAGCAGTCCCACGGTTCAGCGCAGATTGCACGCGCCACTACGCGGCTCAATGAGATCACGCACGAAATCAACTCCGCGGTGGAAGAGCAAGCCTCCGGAGCACAAGCGGTCGTGCAGGCAATGGAGCGCATGCGTGAATTAGTGCAATCGAATACGTCCGGTTCAACGGAGCTGGCTGCGTCGTCCGATCAGATGTCCAAGATGTCGCGTGGCCTGCTTGATTCAATGGACCGTTTTGCATTGCGCTCCAACGACAAGTCAAGCGACGGCTTAGCGGGTTTCGGCGGGGCTCGAACGGCAGCAGCGGGATCCCGTTGAGGCAACTTCATTTATGAGCCGCGAAACGCACATTGTGGGATTTCGAGTGGGACGCGAGACGTATGGCGTGCCCATCACGTCGCTGCATGAGATTGTCCGCGTGCCGGAGATCACTGCGGTGCCGGATGCGCCTCATTATCTCGAAGGGGTAATAAACTTGCGCGGCAAGATCGTTTCCGTCGTGGACTTGCGGAAGCGCTTTGGACAACCCGCGCCAGAACTGAATCGGCGCAGCCGAATTTTAGTAGTCGAACATAAGGGCCGGCTGGTTGGAATGATTGTCGATTCGGCGTCAGAAGTTTTGAAGATTCCGGAAAGCGAAATCGAAACTGCGCCCGCCATGATGCAGGAGGGCGGGCTGGATTGCGTGACCGGCCTCGGCAAGTACCAGGGACGGCTGATTATTCTGCTCGACGTCGGCCGAGTTTTGACACTTCGCGATTCCGAGAGCGAAGCGGGGACGGTAAAAGGCAAGCCTGGAACCAAAGCCGGAGTAGGGAGTGCAGGTGTTGCAGCAGCAAAGGGAGCTTCGATCGGAAAGTAGGGCGAAACTAAAAGTAGGGCGAACTAGAGTAGCGCGAACCAAAGTAAAGCGAACTATCGGACCCATGAATACCAGCGAGACACCTTCACTTACCGAGGCGGAGTTAAAACTGCTGCAGGCGCTCGTCTATCAGGAATGCGGCATGCATTTCGACGATCGCCGGACGCCGTTTCTGCAAGACCGTTTGCTGCGCCGGTTGAAGGAATGCCATCTCGACTCGTTCTATAGCTATTACCGCTTGCTGATCAGCCAAAAAGGCAAAGAAGAATTAACCTGCCTGCTGGAAAACCTTACTGTTAATGAGACGAGTTTTTTTCGCAACAAGGCGCAGCTCGATCTGTTTCAGCACGACGTCATGGACGATATCCTGCGCCGCAAAGAGGAGCGTCGCGACTATAGCGTACGAATCTGGAGCGCGGGTTGTTCCACCGGGCAGGAACCCTACACCGCAGCGATGCTGGTAGCGGACGCATTGTCCTATCATTATTTGCGAAATCCCCTGCCCTTCGAATCGCCGCTTCCAAAACCGCTTGTCCCAGCGCCGTGGCGGGTGGAGATTCTTGCCAGCGACATTAACTATTCGGTCTTGCGCACGGCGCAGGAGGCGTCCTATGGCGAGCACCAGATGGCGGCCGTGGACTATGGCTATCGCTTGCGGTACTTCGACAAAATGGGCGACCGCTATGCGGTGAAGAAAAATGTCAAGGAACTGGTGCACTTCGATTTTCACAATCTGAAAACAGAATATCTGCCCCAGCGCAACGACGTAATTTTCTGCCGCAACGTGATGATGTATTTCGACGAAGCCGAGCAGAGGCGATTGGTGGAGAAATTTTATCGTTGCCTCAACCCCCAGGGTTATCTTTTCGTGGGACATGCCGAAAGCCTTCTGGGACTGACCGAAAAATTCCAGATGGTGCACCGCAATAGCGGCACCGCGTACCAGCGTGTAGAGGTGAAGGTGTGAGCGGTCCCCCCGAAGACAGAATGACAGAACTCCGGCAACTGTTTTTTGAAAGCGCCGGAGAGCTGGTGCAGAAACTGAACGACGAAGCCATGCAGCTGGAAAAATCTCCGGGTAACGCGGAGACAGCTCGCAGCCTGCGTCGCACAGTGCACACCTTGAAGGGAGATTCAGCCGCCTGCGGCTTTCGCGAGCTCAGCGAACTGGCGCACGAATTCGAGGACGTTTTAAGTCTTGAAAACACAGTCTCTGCCGCTGCCGTTCCTGAGATTGCGTTGCGCGCGGCCGATGTTTTTGCAGGCTTGCTGGAAGCATATCGCAATGGAACCAAACTTCCTGCCATCCAGTCTCTACGAGCGGATATCGCCCGACTGGCGCACCCATCGCAGCGCGGCACTAAAAAATCTTCCAAGAAAAAACCAAGCGAAGCTACGACCAAGAAAGCGCCATGGTCGGAGTATGAGCAGCTTGCGATCGCGCGGGCCGCGGCTGATGGCAAGCGACTTCAGCACATAGTAGTGCGAATCGACCCGCAATGCTCCATGCCGATCGCGGGGCGGCAGATGATCCAGTTGGCTCTGGCCGGTTTGGGAGACGTTCTGGCAATTCATCCGTCCGAGGGCAGTCACGACGCGTCACTTCAGGTGGAAGCGGCCCTCGCTTCTGAAAAATCGGCGGAACAGATCGTGATGAAGTGCAGCATCCCAACGATTGTGCTGGACGTAAAAGTAAAGTCCCTGCGCATTGAAAAATCGATCGATCCCCAGCCTGTAGCCATTGCCGCCGATACTGTTGCGCAGGCCAAAGCCATGGCGGATATTGATTCCAACAGCGGGGAGAACACATTTGCGGAGGTCGCGCTTGAGGTGAGCAACAGCCAGCCGGCTCCTTCGGCGGAGCCTGTTGCGGGAACTCCGCAACTTAGCGGATCAGACAACTTATTGCGTGTTGATGCGGAGCGTATCGACAGCGTGCTCAATCTGGTCGGCGAGTTGATCCTCGCGAAGTCCATGTTGCAACAGGCGCTCCTCGAATTTGGCCAACGCTTCCCGAAGGACAACTTGCGCGGCAAGTTTGCTGACGCCATGGCATTTCAGGGACGGGTTCTGAATGACCTGCAGCACTCGGTCATGAAGATTCGAATGGTCCCGGTGGATCAATTGTTCCGGCGCTTTCCACGCATCGTGCGTGACGTTAGCATCCAGTGCGGAAAAGAAGTCGCGCTCTCGGTTCGAGGCGGCCAGACCGATCTCGACAAGAGCATTCTCGACGCGATTGCCGAGCCTCTCACTCATTTGGTTCGAAACGCAATTGGCCACGGCCTGGAAACAGCCGAAGAGCGAGTCAAGTCTGGTAAACGGCCGCAAGGGACTTTGAGGCTGAGCGCATACCACCAGGGAAACCAGGTTGTTATTGAGATTTCCGACGACGGGCGCGGCATCCAGGTGGAGAAGGTCCGACAACGCGCCTTGTCTAACGGATTGCTGACGCCGGCGCAGGCGGAGCGTTTGACCGAAGCTGAAACATTAGAGCTGATTCTGCAACCGGGATTCACTACCGCGGATGAGATTACCGAACTTTCCGGCCGCGGCGTCGGGCTGGACATTGTACAAAGCGTTCTCGCGCGCCTAAAGGGAACTGTGCAGATCGAAACTGCGCCGGGCCGGGGGACCACCTTCCGGCTCCGTCTTCCACTCACGCTGGCGATTATTCGGGCGCTTATGTTCCGCGTGGAGCAGCGACTCTATGCATTGCCGTTGAATGCAGTCGCCGAAATTGCGCGCACCATCGAAGGTGACATTCACCAGGTCGAGCACTATGACGTGCTGCAATTACGCAACGATGTGCTGCCTTTGCTGCGACTCGGTTCGAAGCCTCCAAGCGGTCCTGAAACGGCGGGACGCAAAGTGTTTGTGCTGGTAATCCACAGCGGGGAGCGAAAGTTTGGAGTGATCGTTGATGCGCTTGAAGGCGAAGACGAACTCGTCATCAAGGCACTCGACGACCACTCCATTACGACGGACTTAGTCAGTGGAGCATCGATTCTCGGCGATGGCCGTGTGGTTCTGATCCTGAACATGATTGCGCTGATGGAGCGCTTCACGCGCGGGCGGGCGGATGTGAATGGTTCGAGCATGACAGGCTTGCTATCGGGCGTTGTGCCGATCGCTGCAAGCAGCGGTCAAATGGCGGGAGAACAGGGAATGGGAAGTGCAGGGGGCCAGGTATGAAAAAGCCGGTGCGCGTCTTAGTGGTGGACGACTCGGCGCTGATGCGGAAGCTGATTCCGGGAATCCTCGAGACGGATCCATCCATCGAGGTGGTCGGAACAGCAGTCGATGGACATTTTGCGTTGAAAAAAATAGAGGATTTGTCGCCGAATGTGGTGACCCTCGATCTGGAAATGCCGGGGATGAATGGCATCGATACGCTGAAAGAGATCATGCGGCGTTCGCGCTTGCCGGTAATTGTGGTCAGTTCTCATAGTACGAGTGGAGCGAATATCACTCTGAAAGCGTTATCGCTTGGAGCATTTGATTTCGTCGCCAAGCCGAAAGACGTTTCCGCGCGCATGCCCGAAATTGCGGCCGAATTGATCAAAAAAATCCACGCCGCAGCGCAGAGCGGAGGCGTGCAGACCCAATTTCTGCCGGTAGAAAGCGCGAGCGGGCAACATAACAAGATGCGGCCGATAGCTCCGACCCATATCGTCGCTATCGGAGTTTCTACGGGCGGCCCGAACGCCTTGCAATATCTTTTTTCCCAGCTGCCGATCGAATTTTCGGGAAGCATCCTGGTGGTGCAGCATATGCCCGACGGATTCACGGAGCTGTTTTCCAAGCGATTGGACGATTGTTGTCCGATTCGAGTGAAGGAAGCGCAATCCGGTGATTTGCTGCTGGCAGGCCGCGCTCTGATCTGTCCGGGTAACCGGCACATGAAGGTAAAAAAACTGCCGTTGGGGAATGTGGCGCTGATGTCCGAGGAAGCTCCGGTAAATGGGCACCGTCCATCTGTGGACGTTTTGTTTCGAAGCGTTGCAGAGGTTTTCGGCCCGCAAGCTATGGGTGTGTTGATGACGGGCATGGGGGAAGACGGCGCGGCTGGTCTCGGAGAAATCAGGGCTTCCGGGGGATTCACGGTGGCCCAGAGCCAGCAAACTTGTGTGGTTTTCGGCATGCCGAAGGCGGCCATCGAGCGAGGATACGCGATGCGCGTTGCGGACCTGCAGGAACTGCCGCATATTTTGCAGGCGCAGTGCGCTCCGGAGAGAAGCCGGGGTGAAGTTGTTGAAGTCAAGCGCGGAGTCGGCGCAGGAAGTGACTAGAGTTATCTACCGAAGGTACGTAGATAGTGACAGAGTGTTAATCGTGGAGGAGTGTCATGGAAAAGTTTGCGCCCGTTAAACGGAGCGAGGACGGACAGCCGGTCCGCTATCTGATAGTGGACGATTCCGTTTTCGCCCGAAAGAATCTGGCTCGCATGATCGAAAGTTTCGGCGGACAGGTCATCGGCGAAGCTGGGGACGGCGTCACGGCGATCAGCGAGTATGAACGGCTTTCGCCCGACATCGTTCTCATGGATATCACCATGCCGCAGATGGAAGGCATCGAGGCGGCGGAAAAAATCGTGCGCGACCATCCTGGCGCGCGCATTGTCATGGTGTCATCGGTGGGCTACCAGGAAAACATTGTCGCTGCCCTGCAACGTGGTGCACGGCACTTTGTGCAGAAGCCGGTGAAGCCGGAAGTTCTGTACGAAGTGATTAAGTACGTAATGCGGGACGACGGGACCTCGGCGCGGGGCGCCGGAGCTGGAGTGTAAGTAAATGCGGATGGATCTCATTCAACCCTTCATCAACTCCGCCGATGCGGTGCTGGCACAGGCGTTGGAGTCTCCGGTCTCCATCGAGAACCTCAGCATGGACGAAAACGCATATCTCAGGCATGGGACTGCCGCGGAAGTGTGTTTCAAGGGGGAGATTGAAGGACGCATTATATTCGATGTGGATCGCGGCACCGGAGTCCAACTCGCCAGCCGGTTGGCTGGAGTTGCCATCTCCGAAGCCGATGACGCGCTGGTGCGTGAGGCAGTGTGTGAACTGGCCAACCAGATTATCGGGAATGCGGTCACCACACTGAACGATCAGGGGTTCCACTTTCATGTTCTTCCGCCAACCTTGCACACTTCTGAGCAGGGAGGCAAAAGCAGCGAAGATACGGAAGCTTTAGTGATGTGCCTCAGCACCTCAAGCGGAAATGTATTCATGAACGTGGCGTTGCGATATCTCCGTCGCCGTACGACCGAACGTGCGACGGCGGCAGGATAGTCACTCGTTAATTTTCAATCTGAAATCCAATCTCACCATTTCTGAATTCGCCACGAATGAGTTCAGTTGTCATCGTGAGAGCAGCAAAGGATCGTGCAGGAGGCAACAAATGCATAGGTCCTTCGCTTCGCTCAGGATGACAACTCGTCTGAATGATAACTCTCTCTGCATGAACTCCTTAACTTATAGCTCGCAGATTTATGGGCCAGCAATCAGAAAGACTGGGTTCTGCGGAGGATTCTGAGAGCCGGGTGTAATTGGCGGCCGGGAACCTACGGGAGCGAGCAAATTCCCAATGTAGCTATCGACGGAGGTATCAATGATATTTACATTTCCTCCATCGCAACTGGACAGATAGGCGCGGGAACTGTCGCCGGCGGAAGCCATCATAAAGCGGAAGCGAGTTGTGACGCAGGCTGGCACATAGTGAGGAGAACCAACTACAGTTGCGTCGGGAAATCCTGGGACGGCAGTTACGCTCTTGATCGTGTTGCTCGCGGCATCGATCACCGTTACCTGCGGGCAAATATTGCCGTTGGTGTCTTTATAGTACGACCCAACGTAAGCGCGGCTCCCATCGGGCAAGGCGGTTACGGCAGAAACTGTCACGGCCTGAGCCGCAGTGCTTGAGCAAAGATCCGAAGCACTCCTCATACTGACAGGCGCGGGTGGGATTGGGATTGGCGTACCCCCAAGAACCGCCGGCGTGGACTGCGACACATCGACGATCGTAAGCTGGCCTCCTCCCGGAACGTAGAGGCGGTTGAGATTGCCGTCGTAGAGCATATAAGCGGCACCAGCAGCAGTCACGCTGGCATCGATCACGGTATCGGGCCCGGCGGTCGATGTCGTATCGATTGTGCTTATGACTCCGGTAGCGCCGTCGAGCACATAAAGTCGCTGGCTATCGGAGCGAGCAATCAGCCAGATGGGCGAAGTGAATGCCCCACCGGTAATCGTTCGCGCCGATCGATCGGCAGTGTTGAACCCGCTGACCGTGCCCGACCCTTGATTCGCAACATAAAGCTTTTGGGAGTTTGGCGTTTCAGCAATGGCGACGGGGTTAGTCCCAACGGGGATCGTGTTCGTGAGGGTATTGCTGTTGGTGTTGACGATGCCAACGGACGGCGGAGTGTACCCGGGAAGTGAGACATAGACTTGGGTGGATTCGGTTGTAGCAACAAAGTTCGGGGCCGAATTCAGCGGCAAGCTAATCGTGCTGCTTCCAGAAATAAGAACGCTGTTAAAGCTTAGCTTGGTCAACGAGGGGGCGCACGGCGTCGGGGTGCAGGCGATCCCGGTTCCGACCTGATTTACGATCAGAACCTGGCTAGCGGTTTGCTGGACCGCGTGCACGGGAGCCAATCCAACGTCGGCGATGCTGGTATTTGTGTCGCCTGAAACATCCACCACCATGGCTGAGCCGTTGACGACGCTTCCGTTGTCATTCATGGAGACCACGGTGTGGGCGGCCTTTGGATTCGGAAACACTGGAGGATTCGGGATGATAATGGGGCGGAATGTCTGCCCGCAACCGCTACAGATCAGATAAACACACAGCACGAACCCCAGCCAGAGAAACCGCTTCATTCAAACTCCATCAAAAAAGTTAAGTGCGGAATTCGTTATTGTAGCGGGAACTGGGCCGAGAGGGGAAATCACGTGGTCGCAGGAACGCCTTGGGGGGCGTGAGGCACACGCCAGACAACAGGACCGGAGCTAGCAAGGCGGTTTGCAAAAAGTCGCGCCGAGAATTCAGGCGCGTTTTTTGCGAGGCTTCGGTTGCGCCTCGGATCGTGCGGGGACTTCTTTTTCCGATGCCGCTGGTTTCTTGGTTTGAGCCAGGCTTTCTTTCAAAGCGGCCATTAGATCAACCACCGGAGCGAGCTTTTTGGGCTTCTCGACAGCTTGTACTTCCCCGCCCTCAAGTTTTGTCTCAATCAACTTCTTCAAATTGTCCTGAAAAGTATCGTGATATTTTTCCGGATCCCATTTGTCGGCGAGAGCTTCGATCAACTGGTGCGCAACTTTGATCTCCGCCTCTTTTATTTCGACGTCAGGCGCGCCAAACGATTCGACCTCACGCACCTCTTCGGCGTAGTACATAGTGTGGAGCATCATTCCGCCCTTGTGAGGGCGAAGGAATACGGTGTACTCGCGATTGTGCATGGTAAGTTTGGCGATGGCGACGTAATCACTTTCCTCCAGCGCCTTGGTCAAAAGCGCATAGGGGCGGCGTCCGGCCTCTTCCGGCATCATGTAATACGAAGACTCAAAATACACGGGATCGACTTCATCAGCTTTGACGAACTCGAGAATTTCCATTGTCTTTGCGGTCTTCGGCTCGATCTTCTTGATCTCGTCCGGTTCGATGATGATGTACTCGCCTTTGCGGTACTCGTAGCCCTTGACGGTGTCGGAGCGATCGATGACCTGGTTATCGAGCGGGCAGTAAAGCTGTTGCTTTACTCGCTGATGATCGGTGCGGTGCAGCATATTAAACGAGATGCCAGTGCTGCGCGCTCCCGAAAACAGGCGCACGGGCATCGAGATTAATCCAAACGTAAGATATCCAGACCAAACTGAAGACGCCATTTTTCACCCCAAGGACGATTGAAGAGCATGACTGCCTCTTCTCAAATCACGCTTAAGATGCGTGAACCCCGCCAAGCGTACAGAAGTTTAGCCTAAATGAACTCTGGATTCATCTGCCAGATTACGGGCGAACCGTAAGGCCAAGCACTACCGGACGGGGTCAGAAACGTTCGCATACCGAATGTAGTGTTATCCACCCAGGCTCATGCAGGGCGAAGAGCGAAGGCACGTCAAACACATAGATACCACGGCAGGTTGCTTATTGGTTCCAGCGGTCATGTGCGCTGTTTGATGCGGTCAAGCAACATGAAGACGAATATGCCGAGCACCGCGTTGGCTAGGCCTGAGACTAATTCATGCTGCCAACTCCAAGCCATTCGCAGTCCGACGAGCCCGCGCGCGATCAGGAAGTAAACAACTTCGTGCACTGCATAAAAGAAGATGGTGAGAAGGAAGCGCGCGCCGGCATTCTCCACGTCCAACTTAATCCCTAGCGAAGAGGCGCCGAAGCCGACGATTGTCTTAGCGATTCCGTAGAGACCGATGGGATGGTGAGTCAAAGCATCTTGAATAATGCCTATGATTCCTCCTGTCATCAGCCCCGCCAACGGACTGCGGCGCGCGGTTGCAAATCCGATCGTTACCAGTAGCGGAAGGTCGAAGATGGAGAAAAAGTGAAAGCGCAGCGGCAGAAATGCCTGGAGAAAAATTGCCCCAAGTGGGATGAGCACTGTTGCTGGAATACTGAAGCGGTAAACCTCAACCTGCTCTCCCGATGTGTAAGTGATGGCCACGTTAGTTCGGACTGTCCTCAGGCGGGGGCGGACTTGGAACCACAGGTTTCACGGAAGTCTTCGTGGCGGGCGTCGTGTCGGATGATCCTGATTCCGAATCCGGCGCAGAAGAACTTTTGGCGGCCGGCGCAAGTGCTGCTTTAGGCGCTGGAGACTGGGCGGCAGCGCCTGCCGCTTCTGTTGATGACCGGCTGGCCGGAGCCTGAGGTTTTGGAGTCGACCCGGATAATGGAGCGCGAGGCGGCGCGGAGATCTTGGACGCGCCACTTGGAGTCGCGGCAGTTTTCGGGACGACATTCGGGACAACAGTTGTAGAGGCTGGAGCCGCTGGGGCCGCAGCTCCTTTTTCGGTGGTCTCTGCTTTTGCTGGAACAGTCGGCAAACGCTCCGCCAAAATATCGACGGCGCGAGCGGCGCCGCTCGAATCGGGTTCGGTCTGTCGCTCGTCAATCTTGGTTACAACCAGCACTTCTTCGAGTTTGCTGAGATCAGCGGCAGGGCGCACTCTAATATTCAGAAACAAATCATTGCCCGTGGAAACTTTTGTTACCCGGCCGACCAGCAGACCTTTCGGGAAAACTCCGTCTCCACCGCTGGTCAAGACCAGTTCCCCGGCGGGTACGGTTTCATCGCTCATAACTTTTTCAAGCACCGCTTCGCCGGTTGGCGTGCCCCGCAAAATACCTTGCAACCGGGTTTTGTCGAGAAGCGCCCCGACTCCGCTCGTTTGGTCGTTGATCAAGAGCACTTGCGAAGTGGATCGATATACGCGCAACACTTTGCCCACAATGCCGTCGGCGGTGATGACCGCCATGTCAGGCTTGATGTGGTCTTTCTCGCCTTTGTCAATGTATACGGAACGCGACAATTCACTGCCGCTGGCGCCAATAACCTGGGCCGCCATGGTCTGTGAAATAAACTGTGCCTTGAAGCCAAGCAGTGCCTGCAAACGCCGTGCCTGGTCGGCATCCTGACTCAAGCGCGCCTGCTCAATGCTCATGTGCTCCAGCTGCGCCTTGAGGTTGCGATTCTCCGCCCGCACCCCGCGGAGGTAGACATAGTTGTGCCAGAGGTTACCGGTTGAGGTTTGCACCCAGGCCAGCGTTTTTTCAAGAGGTGCGATTGTGCCCACGGCCCACACGCGGATGAGGCGTGTCGGCTCGCTATCGGTTGGTCGCTTGACCTGAACGGCCAAGCCGAGCACCTGGGCGAATAACACTCCCACTAAAACAATCAGATTCCGGTAACGTCCGAGGACGGATTCCATAACACCAGTTCTCAGTTCTCAGTCGTCAGTTCTCAGTGAACCCGCGATGGTTGAGGTACGCTTGACGTTGCCATCCTAAGTGAACCTTCCTAGGATTGTCATCCTGAGCGGAGCGAAGGACCTGCTTTCCGCTCGCGTCGCTCGCAGTTCTCCTACTCGATCGAAATCTTGCGCAGCAACTTGAAGTCAGAGAGCATTTTGCCAGTGCCAAGCACGACGCTGCATAAGGGATCGTCGGCAATCGAAACTGGCAACCCGGTTTCTTCGCGGATGCGCTTGTCCAGATTCTTGATCAGTGCGCCTCCGCCCGTCAGTACGATTCCGCGGTCGCTGATGTCAGCGGAAAGTTCCGGCGGCGTACGTTCCAGCGCAACGCGGATCGCGTTCATGATCGTGGAAACGCATTCGCTAAGAGACTCGCGGATTTCGCTGTCATCCACGGTAATAGTCTTGGGCACGCCTTCAATCAGATTGCGGCCTTTAATTTCCATAGTCAACGGCTTATCCAGAGGATAGGCCGAGCCGATTTCCATCTTGATTTGTTCAGCAGTGCGCTCGCCGACCAGCAAATTATATTTGCGCTTGAGGTAATTCATAATGGCCTCATCCATCTGGTTGCCGGCCATGCGAACCGAACGGGAATAAACGATGCCACTGAGCGAGATTACTGCGATGTCGGTGGTACCGCCGCCGATGTCGACCACCATGTTACCGCTGGGCTCAGTAATCGGCAGGCCCGCGCCGATAGCCGCCACCATGGCCTGTTCCACAAGATGCACTTCGCTCGCCTTGGCGCGATACGCAGAATCCATGACGGCGCGCTTTTCCACTTGCGTAATTTCTGAAGGCACGCCAATCACGATTCGTGGATGAACGAGCATCTTGCGATTGTGGGCCTTTTGAATGAAGTAATTCAGCATTTTCTCCGTCACTTTGAAGTCGGCGATCACGCCATCCTTCATCGGTTTGATGGCCACGATGTTGCCCGGCGTACGGCCCAGCATCTCTTTGGCTTCCTTGCCGACGGCCTCGACTTCGTTGGTGTTTTTGTTCAATGCGACGATCGAGGGTTCGTTGACCACGATGCCTTTGCCACGCGCATAGACCAGCGTGTTGGCCGTTCCAAGGTCGATAGCGAGGTCGCTCGAGAACATGCTGAAGAGCGAACGCAGATTGTGCGAACGTGAGTTGCCATTATGAAAACCGTTCTTGGACATAATCGATTACTTCTCTCTTCCGAAAATTAGTTCGTTCTGCAGCTTGGGGCCTTGTCGTTTACCGCGTGAGTCGCTTTTCTCTGCTGTGCTCTATTCTACTTGGATGTTCTGAAGAACTGGTTGTAACTAGGGCACCGTTTATTGCTTTCTGCAATGTTCTTAACAAGCTTCGCTTCTACTGAATTACAACTTTTTCCTGATGCGTATTCACCGCTCCCTTTGAATTTTGCGCAGTAACCGTAATCAGGTTTTCCCCGTTCGGCAACGGTGGCGTGAAATAGTGGAACGTACCGTCGTCACTGACGATCGGCACTTCCTTGCCGTTGACCATGACACGCGCCCCTGATTCGGTGGTGCCTGTCACTTCGATCACGTGCCCGTGCTGGGTGAAGGGATCGATGGTTAGAGCCAGTTCGAGCGTTTCCTTGCTTTTGGCAACGATAGTAAAGCGATTCTTTTCGCTCTCCACTGATTCCTTGCCAGCAGCGTCATAGGATTGAATAGACCAATAGTAAGCGCCTACCGGCAGTCCGGTAACAACTACACTGGCACTTTCAACTTTGCGGTCAAGCAATAAAGAGGAGAAATAGGGATTGTGGGAGATACGTAATCGATATCCCGCAGCATGAGACATCGGTGTCCAGGCAAAGTCTACTTCCTTTGCTTTTTCCCCCGTGTTTGTGAAAATCGGCATCATGTTGCCGGGTGTGATGGGAGTGGGCGGGCCAATTTCTTTGGCGCGGTTCATAGTTTTCGAATCGCTTTGAAACGACACCTTCTCCCAATTCGAAAGGTGAACCACTTCCCCGTTGCGCTCGATTTCGCCGCCGCCCTTTTTCATCAGGATTTCATGATGGTCGTCCTTGGGATCATTGTGCACCATGGCCGACGAATCAGGGGCCAGTGAAGCCTTTGCACCTGCAACGATTACTTGTGACTTCGAGCCTTGAACATAAGTCGCCGTCGTAAGATCCACCGTTCCGGTAGTGACCGCAACTGACACGTTGGTTTGCTGCTGATCGTTTGCGGAGTTTTCTTCGATGACGATCAATGAATCCTGCTTAACGGTGTAATTCGTACCGTCGTTGAAAACAATCTTGGCCATGCCCTCGGCGCCCGTCTGTACGACATCGCCCTTTTCCAGGGGAACGCTGTAGTCGGCATTGATCCAGCTATTGCTGTTGCCTTTCCTTACACGGACGGTGCTGTCGAGTGCGGTAAAGTGCGCCTGCTGTGACACCGCTGCCGAGGCTCCTTTAAGAGGGGGCGCAAGTCCTGCAATCTTTTCCAGCAATCCTGAAGAGATGTGGCCGACGGCCTTGACCGCTGAGTCGGTGAATTTTGGAAACGCAACCTGCAATATAGCGGCAAAGATCAGCAAGGCGCCGATCAGCGCCATAACCATGCTGCGGTATGTCACCGTCTTCCAGGCGACATACACTCCCGGCTTATTTTGATTCGACACGAACTCGTGCCTGCCTTAGTCAGAAATTTGGAGATGCAGGATAACTATGAAACTGGTTCCATCATATCCCCGCTGGCGTCGGATTTAAGCCATAGTCATAGGGCAAAAGGGTTACGAAAGTGACTGGGAATGGCGCCTATGGTGGCCGTGTCCGAGGGTATAGGGACACGACCCCTCTCTCCAGAGAGCTGTGAGGCCTCCTTGCCCGTCTGGACCCCGGTTGTTAGCATAGAAGTTCAGCACTTTCCCGGGAGGACTACTATGGCGACCGATACCATGACCAAGCCCGTAATCGATGGCAGCACCAGCAAAACTAAGGTTTTCAAGAACTTCATTGACGGCGAGTGGGTCGAATCGGCTAGCGGACAGACTTTTGAGGACCGGAATCCTGCCGACACGCGCGAAGTCGTCGCCATGTTCCAGCGGTCTAACAAGACTGATGTCGACGCCGCCGTGGATGCCGCGAAACGCGCCTTCGCCAAATGGCGACTGGTACCTGCGCCGCGCCGGGCCGAGATGGTCTTCCGCGCTGCCGAGATCCTGATGGAGCGGAAAGAAGATTACGCCCGCGACATGACTCGCGAAATGGGCAAGGTGCTGAAAGAGACGCGCGGCGATGTGCAGGAAGCCATCGATGCCGCCTACTACAACGCTGGCGAGGGCCGGCGGATGTTTGGCCCAACCGTTCCGTCGGAACTGCCCAACAAGTTCGCCATGGCCGTGCGCCAGCCGATCGGGGTCTGCGGCATGATTACGCCATGGAATTTTCCGATGGCGATTTCCTCCTGGAAACTGCTGCCCGCCATCGTCTGCGGCAACACCTGCGTGATCAAGCCGGCGCAGGATACGCCTCTCTCCACCTTCAATCTGGTTCAGGCTTTAACCGATGCCGGTGTTCCCAAGGGAGTGATCAACGTTGTAACGGGCTTCGGCACAGAGGTCGGCACGCCGCTCACCGAGCATCCCGTCGTGCGGGCCATCTCGCTCACTGGCTCCTCGGCAGTAGGACGAATCGTGGGGGCGACGGCGGCCAAGAGTTTCAAGCATTGCTCGCTCGAACTCGGTGGCAAGAATCCGATGATCGTTCTTGATGATGCGAACCTTGATCTTGCCATCGAAGGCGGCCTGTGGGGCGCCTTCGGAACCACCGGCCAGCGCTGCACTGCCACCAGCCGCATCATCGTGCAAAAAGGCGTTTATGGCGAGTTCGTTAAGAATTTTGTCGCGCGCGCGAAGAAAATTAAAGTTGGCAACGGTTTAGATGAAACGGTCAAGATGGGGCCGGCGGTCAATGAAAATCAACTCAAGACCGATCTGAACTATATCGAGATCGGAAAAGACGAAGGCGCGAAACTAGTCACCGGCGGCCATCGGCTCGACAAGGGCGAATATCAGCATGGATGGTTTATCGAGCCAACGGTTTTTACCGACGTCGATCCCAAGATGCGGATCGCTCAGGAAGAAATCTTTGGGCCGGTGGTCTCGATCATCCCGTGTGAAGATCTCGAAGACGCCATCGCGATCGCCAACAACATCGAGTACGGGCTGTCGTCCTCTCTTTACACCAAAGACGTGAACAAAGCATTCTCCGCAGTGCGCGATCTTGAGGCTGGAATCACTTACATCAATGCCCCAACCATCGGCGCGGAAGTTCATCTTCCGTTCGGCGGCACCAAGGCCACCGGCAATGGGCACCGCGAGGGCGGCATTGGAGCGATCGATTTTTATACCGAGTGGAAGGCCGTCTACGTCGATTACTCGGACACGTTGCAGAAGGCGCAGATCGATCGCGGAGAGTAAATCTTAACCGCAGGAGCACCAAGAAACAGGGGCACAGAGAGCGAGCAAGCACAGAGAGCCAGGAAGCACAGAGAAATACAAAAGTTTCACTCGCGGAATACTTTCTTTTCTTCGTTTTTTGTTTTTTCTGTGTTCCCCTGTGCTACCTCTGTGACCTCTGTGGTTAGCGCTTTTCAATACTATGCCCATCACTCAACTCCGCGAAATCACCCCGGCAACCCGCCTGGAGAATGTCCGCTACGCCATCCGCGACCTCGCGTGCGTGGCCGATGAAGTCGCCCGCCAGGGACACAAAATTCTTCCGCTCAACATTGGCGACCCCCTCAACTTCGATTTCGAAACCCCGGCCCACATGATCGAAGCCGTCTACAAAGCGATGCGTGACGGCAAGAATGGATATTCGAGCTCATCCGGCATCCCGCAGGCGCTCGAAGCCATTCGCGGCGACGCGGCCCGCAAGGGCATCAGTGACATTCAGGATGTCTTCGTCACATCGGGTGTCAGCGAGACTGTCGACATCTGTCTTACTGCGTTGCTCAATCCCGGCGATGACCTGTTGACTCCCTGCCCCGATTATCCTCTGTACTCGGCGGTTCTGGCGAAGCTTGAAGTTGGACTCAACACTTACTACCTGAACGAAGAGGATGGCTGGCAGCCCGATCTCGACGACATCAGGAAAAAGATAACGCCACGGACGCGCGGGATTGTTTTGATCAATCCGAATAATCCCACTGGCTCTGTCTGCACGCGCCGGACGCTCGAACAAATTACCGAACTGGCGCGCCGCCACAACCTGATTATTTTTGCCGACGAGATTTACGACAAACTGATAATCGATGAAGATCCACACGTCGCCGTGGCCGAAGTCGCTTCCGATGTGCCGGTCATCACTTTCGGAGGCCTTTCGAAGAACTACCTTGCCCCGGGATGGCGCATTGGATGGGGCATTGCCAGCGGCGAAGCGTCGGTGATTAGGCCCTATCTCGAAGGCGTGAATAAATTGCTGCGTGCGCGTCTCTGCGCCAACCATCCGGAGCAGTACGCCATCAAGGCGGCGCTCGAAGGACCGCAGGATCACTTAGTGGATGTAAAGCGCAAATTGCGCAGCCGCCGCGATCTGACCATGAAGTGGTGTGCGGAAACTCCCCGAGTTAATTGTGTAGCGCCGCGCGGAGCCTTCTACGCTTATCCCAGCCTCGACATCGCGGAAGGCGACGACGTCTTTGTGACCGAACTCATTCGACAAAAACACGTAACTGTTGTGCACGGCTCCGGCTTTGGGCAGCGGCCCGGGACGAAACACTTTCGCATCGTCTTCCTGCCCGATGAAAAGACGCTGACCGCCGCCTACTCGGCGATCAGCGATTTCATTCGCGAGCGCTACGTCTAGCCGAACCTTCAAAAGTCAGACTGGGCGAATGAACCGGCGCGTTTCGCGACAACACTGGATGTTTCTTGGGACCACTGCCAGGCGTGGGCTATGCAAATGACATGCAATATCAGCAGTAAAGGCACTGCGAAGGTGGGGATCAGACTTAGGGGTAGCACAGTCATAGGTGCTGTCGTGACGCCCAACGCATTGCTGAATTCTTGCGGACTGATGAATCGAGCAACGGCGCCAAGGGTGATTGCCATGACCAAATCGGTCATTCCGAGCAACTGCCACAGCACGAAACTTTTCCTGTGACTCGGATTGGCCAGGTTCCTGGCGACTAGCAGTGCGGTCGCGCCAATGGCGATATCTCCCCACCCGGCAGGTAATGCAAACGCGCCGGGCAGAATGCCGTACGAATACAGCACCAGAAATACGTAACCTAAGATTCTCCAGGATTGGACCATAGTTAGTATTTGCGGGCTCAAGGAGAGCACGAAATCCCGAAAAGACTTCGAAGTCCGGTACCACGAGACAAAAAAGAGGATGGGAATCAGCACCGCGAGCAACAGAGCAAGCGGCGGTCGGCTCGGGTCAGTTCTAAACAGATGCAACGCCGACGCAGAAAGCGCGAAGATGAACCAGCCTGCAATCAGTCCGGCAGTTAGCTTTCCATAGTTTGTGTTTGTCATGATAAATGTTCTCTTTCTGTAACCAGATTCGTCACGTTATCGGTTAGTTTTCCAAGCTCTTCCCACTGGCCCACGCCAAGTTGCCGGCGCAATTGCGTTTGCACTTTCTCCCAGGGGGGAAGCGCCCGTTTAAGTTGAGTTTCGCCGGCTTTCGAAAGTCGAAGCCTCCACTCGCGCCGATCTGAGCCCCGCCGCTTGCTGATCCAGGAATGCCGGGTCATGATCCTTAGCGTCCGTGTGAGCGTCGTGCTGTCCATCGCCAGCATGCGTCCCAGTTCTCCTTGAGTTAGCTCGCCTGCCAGCGCAAGCACCTGCAGTACGGTGAACTGCGTGGCTCGCATCCCAACCGGTCGCAGTTCCTCCTCATAAAGCTGGGTAAGAGCCCGCGAGGCCCGCCGGAGGCCAGCGCACATACATGCAAGAACCGGCATCAGAGATTCATTCATTCCTAATTGATGTATATACATATATTATAGATTCACAAAATCATGTGCCCCAGTCTAGAAGGAATTTGAAATTCGAGGATAGTTAAGCTGGAGGCGCGGTGGAAGTTTTACGAAATTAGCGGGAGCGGTTAGGGTGCGACGGGAAAGATCAGGATTCAGTAGACACCCGGAATCAGCGCCGGAACTTTGTGCTCATATTTTTCAAACTCGGAGCCAAAAGCCTCTCGCAATAGTTGCTCCTCGCTACGCACTCGAATGTAAGTTCCAAAGATAAACAACGCACTCCCAACCAACAGCGCGATCCACTGGCCCGCCGCTAATCCCGTAGCCAGCAGCAGTCCAAACATTCCTGTATAGATAGGATTTCTTACGAAGCGGTAGGGTCCATCCTGAATCAGAGTATGACCTTCAACCACCCGGGCCGTCAAAGACCACTGCTTGCCCAAGCGGCGCGCGGCGCTGTTCACGAGGTATACAGAAGCGATCGCAATTGCGACGGTGACCACGGCCAACAACCAGTCCAACGCCTGAAATCCAGACGCTGCTGTGGGCAATTGCCGGCGCAGCAGAGGATGTAGCCAAACAATGAAATATGCTACAACTTGAAGCAACATTCCCATCAACGAGCTGCGATCTCGCCTCGCCTCTTGCGCGCGAGGTGGTTTCTTTCGCAACCAGAACGTCAGCCCAAACGCCCACCAGCAAACGATGACCGTATTGGACGTAATCTGGTGCGCCAGACGCGACGTTTCTGAAATTACCACTTCAATCCAGCTTTCTAACGTCAATTCCGGCTTTGCTAAACACGCGATCTATACCATCTCCGTTGTCCACAGGTCGTGTAGATGCACAATTCCAAGCAGGAGTTGATTGTCGCCAACAACTACGAGCGACGTTATCTTCATCTCTTCCATGCGCGCGAGGGCGGCCGTAGCAAACTCCTGCGCGCCAATCGTCTTCGGCGTTCGCGTCATGCAATCTTGCGCGGTAAGGTCGAGCGTGTCTTTGCCGCGCTGTTGCAATAGCCGACGAAGATCGCCGTCGCTGATTACTCCCAGCAGCCGGTCGCCTTCAACCACAGTGGTCATTCCCAGCTTCTTGCGCGACATCTCGTAAATCACGTCCGGCATTTTTGTTTGCGCCGTGACCCGCGGAATAGCGTCTCCAGAGTGCATTAAAGATCCAACTCTTGCCAGCCGCTTGCCCAGTTTTCCTCCGGGATGGAGGTTAGCGAAATCTTCTTCCTTGAATCCGCGTTTCTCCGAAAGCGCGACCGCCAGAGCGTCGCCGAGCGCAAGCATGGTAGTAGTGGACGCGGTGGGAGCAAGTCCAAGCGAGCAGGCTTCCTTGGAAATAGAGCAGTCCAAAGCCACGTCAGCCGAGGAGGCAAGGGTAGAGTGCGATGTAGAGGAGGCGCCGCCATCGCAGGTCATGGCAATCAGCGGAACCTGCAACCGCTTGATCGTCGCCATCAATTGCAGAATTTCTTCTGTCTCGCCGCTCGCCGAAAGTGCGAGCACCACATCTCCGCGCACGATCATCCCGAGATCGCCGTGCAACGCCTCCACCGGATGCAGGTACAGTGCCGGAGAACCGGTCGAAGACAGCGTCGCCGCAATCTTTCGGGCGATGAGCCCGCTCTTTCCCATCCCCGTCACAACCACGCGTCCGGGGCAATCGAACATGAGATCCAACGCACGATCGAAGTTTGCCGACATAGGCCCCGCAAGGCGGTCGGCAAGCGCGCGTAGAGCCTCAGCCTCGATCCGCACTACGTTTTCGCCCACATGCTTCATGAAGGAGGAATGTTAGCAGGAGAAGAAACATCGGGCCATGGGGTGGCCGGATGATCGGGCGATCGCGACAGACCAGACTCCTTAGAAGCGATCAGAAGTGGTCGTCGGCGGCGGCCGCGCTGGCCGCATGTCCCGGATGCTCCAGCGCCCGTGCTTGTATTGCACGATCCCATGGACCGCTCTGCCAGTTATCTTTCTTATCCTCCGAGTGAATCCATGGCGGCAGCGTCATCAGAAGGCGGCGGCTAAGCGCGAAAAGATATGGTTCGTACATGGCGCGGAGGGCCGCGATTCGCTCGGGGGCATCTGCTCCATCATAAAAATTGACGCCGTGTTCGACAAGATGCTTCCGAAAGCGCGATAAATCTTCGGCTGAAAGTCGGGCGGCATCGTGAGGACTGTATTGCGCATTTACCACCTGAGCCAGATCAACCACCGCATGCCTAGCCATTGCAAAGGTCAGCTTCGCCTGCTCGGGATGGATGCCATCAACTCCCGTAATGATCAATGAAGAGACGTCAAGCATTGACGTGACGGCGCTCAGCCACGATTGATTCGGATGCTGCGAGCGAAAGAAAACCAGCACGGGATAAGAAATGTGACTCGACAAAAGGTCGGCGCACCAGCGTTCCCAGTCGCGAAAAATTTCGTCGAGCACGGTTTGTTCCGGACAACAGCCCAATCGTCCCAAGAATTCCGCCGCAGTCGGCGGCGAACCAGCACGAGCATCGAGCAGCGAAATTTCAATCTCGCGTGTGTTGAATGAGTTGTAAATTACCGGGAGATACCCAACGACAACGCCGAGAAATGCAAAGCCCATGCCGGCTTCCAGCACGGACAGAATGCGTGCGGCGTAATTGGTGGGAGTGATGTCTCCGTAGCCCAGGGTAAAAAAAGTTTCGCCGCTGAGATAGAGCACCTTCCAAAATGAAATTTTTTCATTACCCAGGGAGACGTGTTCGCCAAACCCGTGTTGCACGCAGGCGAATCCAAAAATAAGGCCGCCCGCCCAAAAAAAGAGCAACACGATCAGCGATAACGGGCCGAAGTATGCTAGAAAACCTTCGCGGCGGTTCGCGGACTTAATATGCAGGCCAACGCGCGTCCAGAAACCCCAGGTATTTTTGTAGAAAAATGAAGTAATGCGGAAAGTGCGACGGATGCGCCGGGGCAAGACAACGGTCTCAAAGGCATCCATCAGGATGACGAAAATGAGAACGATGCCGGCAATCGATGCCCACCAATGCATAAGCGTAGAGATTCAGATGACGCGGGAATGGTAGCAGATTCAGAAACGAATGAACGAGAATCAGTTTTACGGCGTAGCGTGCGCCACGTCTAGCGCCTTCTTTACCGCCTGCAATTCTTTGAGCACGGTACGGAGGTTGCGGGTGTCCAGGGCATTGGCGCCATCGCTTTTTGCTTCTTTTGGATTGTCGTGGACTTCCATGAATACGCCGTCCACGCCTGCCGCCACGGCAGCGCGTGACAACACCGGAATAAACTCAGGCTGTCCGCCGCTCGCAGCGGGTTTGTCTCCATCGCCTTGAGAAGACGACGGCAACTGGACCGAATGCGTCGCGTCGAATACCACGGGCGCGAATTTTCGCATGATGGCGAGGGAGCGCATGTCCACAACCAGGTTGTTGTAGCCGAAACTCGAGCCACGTTCGGTCAGAAAGACCTGGCTATTGCCGGCGTCGCGGCACTTTTCGACGACGTGCTTCATATCCCAGGGCGAAACAAATTGGCCCTTCTTGATGTTTACGGGACGCCCGCTTAGAGCCGCCGCCACGATGAGGTCGGTCTGGCGGCAGAGGAATGCGGGGATCTGCAATACGTCTACGACTTCAGCAACGGCGGCCACATCGACTGCCTGATGCACATCGGTTAATACCGGGATGTGCACTTCATCTTTGACCTTTTTTAAAATGCGCAGGCCTTCTTTAAGGCCTGGCCCGCGGAAGCTTCGAACCGAAGTGCGGTTTGCTTTGTCGTAGGATGCTTTAAAGATGAATGGGAAGTTCAGCGAACGCACCACTCCCTTGATGATCTCCGCCATGCGGAGGGCGTGCTCTTCGCTCTCGATGACGCAGGGCCCGGCGATCAAGAATAAATCACCGCTGCCGACGCGAACATTATCGATTTGGAAAGACAAGGACATCGGGCGATTGGGTCATCGGGTGATCGAAAAACCGGTCGGATTTACATGAACCGATGGCCCGATGGTTAGATGACCCGATCTTTTATCTTCTTCCTACTTTTTCCGGACGCAAAAACATTTCAGCTACGGCCGCATCCTTCGACTCTTTTCTCTTTTGTCCGTGGGCGTACGAAGCGCCTACAAATTCTTTAAATAGCGGATGCGGCTCCAGCGGCTTCGACTTAAATTCGGGATGGAACTGGCATCCGATAAAAAATGGATGGCCGGGAATCTCAACCATCTCCACATAAGTGCCGTCGGGAGTCGAGCCTGAAATGCGCAACCCGCCGGCCACCATCGTCTCTTCGTACTCGCGGTTGAACTCGTAACGATGGCGGTGCCGCTCGCTGATCTCGGTCTGACCGTAAACTTTGTAAGCCAAAGTTCCGAGCTCAATCTTGCACGGCCACGCGCCCAACCGCATGGTTCCGCCAAGTTCTTCTACGCCTCGCAACTCGCGCAGTTTATAAATCACGCGATGCGGCGTAGCCGGATCAAACTCGCTGGAATTCGCGTCCGCCAATCCGCAAACGTTGCGTGCAAACTCGATGCAAGCAGTCTGCATGCCCAGGCAAATTCCAAAGTACGGCACATGCTTTTCACGAGCATATTGAATCGCTTTCAACATCCCTTCGATGCCGCGTTTGCCAAAGCCGCCGGGGACGAGCAGTCCGTCGTATCCTTCTAATTGCGCTTCATAAGTCTTGTCTGCTTTATCGGGAGACTCCAGGCCTTCGGCTTCGATCCAACTCACTTCCAGCTTCAGGTTATGCGCCAGCGCGCCGTGTACCAGCGCCTCTTTCAGCGACTTGTAGCTGTCTTCATACTCAACGTACTTGCCGACGATGCCGATCTTGACCACATCTTTCGGGTTGTAAACACGGTGAACCAGATCGTTCCATTTCGAAAGATCGCGATCTTTTGCCTCCAATTTCAGACGGCGCAGCACGAGCGTGTCCACCTCTTCATGGGCGAAGACAACCGGAACTTCGTAGATCGAGGCAACGTCCTTCGCCGTGATCACTGCTTCTTCTTCGACGTTGCAGAAGAGCGCAATCTTCGACTTTATTTCTTTCGAAAGGAAGCGATCAGTGCGGCACAAAAGAATGTCCGGCTGAATTCCAACGCTGAGCAATTCTTTAACGGAGTGCTGCGTCGGCTTCGTCTTCAACTCCTGAGCCGCAGCTATGAATGGAACCAGAGTTACGTGAACAAATAAAGTATTGTCGCGCCCCAACTCCTGACGCATTTGGCGGATAGCTTCGATGAAGGGCAAGGATTCAATATCGCCTACTGTGCCGCCGATTTCGATCAGCGCTACGTCCACGTCTTGCGCGACTTTTTTCGCCGCAGCTTTAATTTCGTTGGTGACGTGCGGAATCACCTGCACGGTTTTTCCCAAATAATCTCCGCGCCGTTCTTTCGCGATGATCTGCTCGTAGAGGCGGCCGGTGGTCCAGTTGTTGTCGCGGGAAAGTTTGGCGTGCGTGAAGCGCTCGTAGTGGCCGAGGTCGAGATCGGTTTCCGCTCCGTCATCGGTCACGAAAACTTCGCCATGCTGAAACGGCGACATCGTCCCCGGATCGACGTTCAGGTAGGGATCGAACTTCATCAAGTTGACTCTGAGCCCGCGGCTTTCGAGCAGACAGCCGATGGAGGCCGCCGCCAGACCTTTGCCTAGAGATGAGACCACACCGCCGGTTACAAAGATGTACTTGGCCGACATCGATTCCTCGCTCTGATTTTGTTTGGGAAATTGTGCGGACTGGGGTGCACGATCAATTATGGCAGAACTTTTTATGGAATGGAATGTGGAAAAGCAGCTGTCAGTTTTTAGTTGTCAGTAGGACTGGCTTTGCAGGCGGTTGAGATGAGGGCTTATTATTCGGATTCAGCCGAAAAGACCGATAGTGTTTTGAGACATGAAATTATTTATTGGCAGGAGCGGACCGTTCGCAGCAGTCACCGCTCTGTGTCTGTTCATTTCTTTTACGTATGCTGCCGCCCAGACTCAGGCCCGCCGCCTTATTTTGAAAGACGGTTCCTACCAGTCCGTCACCAAGTATGAAGTTCACGGCGACCGCGTCCGCTATTTCAGCGCTGAGCGCGGCGAATGGGAAGAAGTCCCGAATTCGCTGATCGACTGGGACGCGACCGATAAATTCGAACAAGGCCGCGCACAGGGCAAGCTTGCTCCGGAGGCCGTGGCACTCGACAAGGAACTCGAAGCCGAGCGCAAAGCCGAACAAGCGCGATCTCCGCAAGTTGCGCCCGGGCTGCGCCTTCCAGATGAAGGCGGGATATTTTTGCTTGATACGTTCGAAAATCAGCCGCAGTTGGACGAACTGCAACAGTCTGGCGCCGATCTGGAAAAAAATACGAAGACCAATATTTTGCGCTCGGCGATCAATCCGCTATCCGGAGCCAAGCAGACGATTGAACTTCCCGAAGCACACGCCAAGATTCAGTCGCACACTGCCGTGCCTTCTCTGTATATCAACATCGACATGAATGACGGCGCGGCCGCCACCGCGCAAGCGACCGGGGAGCCGGCAGCGTTGCCATCGACAGAGCGTTTCAAAATTATTCATGTTGAGGTTAAGGGTGGCAAGCGGGTAGCTGGCTCGATCAAAATCGCAGTGACTGGAAAAGTAAAGTCCGACGGCCGCTTTGTGGCGGCGACGGTGGCTGCGATGACAGGAGGCTGGCTCAAGCTAACGCCGTCAGAACCTCTGCCGGCGGGCGAATATGCGGTTGCCGAGATGCTGGGGAAAGAAGGAATGAATCTCTACGTTTGGGATTTCGGTGTGAACCCCTCTGCGCCCGCCAACCCTTTTGCGTGGAAGCCCGATTTGTCAGACGCGCAGCCAAAAACCGACCAGCCTACAGATTTGCAAAAGCGGGAAAGATAGTAAAGAATCTCGCCCTGCCGTGACAGAAAGGTTCAGGAGCTTACCCCTGTGAGTCTCTGTGGAACCGCTGTGCTCCCTGTGGTTAGGTTCTAAATCTTTACCACAGGGGGCACAGGGGCTTCACAGAGGAACACAGGGGTGAGGTCGACCTGGCGTCCCGTCCGTGCAACTTAGACGTAAGCCTGTTTATGGCGTCTTGCGGCTTCCCAACGTCGCTGGCACGCGGCTGTGTTTTCGGCTGTAAGTCTGGCTTAATACTTCGATCGCAGATGCACGTTTTTCAACTGCGCGGGCGAATCGCTGTTCGCACTCGCCGCGTAGATCGAGCTCACTTTATCTTTCCAGATAATCACGCTGTCCTTGGCCGCCTGGGCGTCAGGCGATTCGGGAACCAACTCCAAATATTCCTTCATATGGAAAATGGCGGTCTCGTAAAATTTCTTTTCTCCCGCCAAAGTAGCCAGGTTGAATTGGCCTTCTGGCCAGGTCGGGAAAATATCGAGAGCCGAAGAATATTCCTTGATTGCTTTGTCTGTATCTCGCTCTTTGAATGCGTATTCAGCCAGCACCTGATGTTCACGCGCTGACTCTGGCATCGCGGGTTTCTGGGCGGCCTCGCGCCAGGCTTTCGCCTGCGGTTTGAAACTCTCGAACTGAGACTCCATCTGCGTTTTCACCTGCTGGCGAGCATCCGCGGCCAAAAATTCGAGCGCCGCCTTAAGCTTCTCGTCCTTAACTTCGCCACCGCGATAATACGGACGCTGTACATATTCCGTGTTGTCGTGGGCATAGTCTTGCCAGGTGACGCGCGCCATTACGTATCTGTTTTCCGTTTCATTGGAAAACTTGACCCAGGAAAGGCGCGCTAGAGCGATGCCGTAATTGTATTTGCCGTCTTCTGACGTGTAGAAAATGTATTGATCTGTAACCTTGACGTTCTTGAGGCCCCAGTTGAGGCCTTGCTCCACCCATGCGATCGCCTCTTGCTTATCGGTCGGGATTATCTCTTTTTTTCTGGCAAACGAAGCCTGTGGCTGCAACAACAACGATCCCAGGCACAAAGCCAGGCCGATCGTGACGAAGCTCTTTTTGGCGCGCATCGATAGTTCTCCTGTGGTTCTGCTGTTTTCTCTATCCACGTAAGCAACAAGACTAGAAAGCAGGATATGGCGCGGCAAGCAAGAACTCGACGCACCCCTATCGTTGGTAACGAACAGCCTCAGGTTTTTCACTTCGCGGATCTAGCCGGTCAGAGTCACGAGTCACTCTGTCGGGCGTTTACTGAGCCTTCACCAAGGTCATGGTACGGCAGGTACCTTGACGCATCGTTCCCCCGGCCCGAGTCTGGCTATTCCCCCGCATTTGTGAGGAGTCTCTGTCTGAGCGTCGCGGGCACAGTCGCGTCTCCGAGAGAGGACTCAAGAACGCTGCGAGGCGAAACATGAGAAAGCGCACGCTGATTATGGCGGCCATTATCGCGGCAGCCGCTAGTTTTGCTAACGCGCAAAGTACACCTACAGCAACGGCGGTCGGGCCGTGGAGATCAGGTGTGGCGGTGACTTGCCCTGACGGCCACACCATCCCCGCGAACACCGCGCTTTCAGGACCCAACGAAACCGCGGCGCAACTATGCGGGTCGGGATCCTCGTCCTCAACCACCTCGACCGGCGGCGCCATGATCTCGAACACCGGCAATTTTAAGCAGGACATGCTGACCAACAGCGTTAATTTAATGATCGTCAGCCGGACCACGAATCCCATTGTCAGCAGTTTTATGCAGGGGGCGGCCACTGGTTTCATCAGCTCGATGTTCGCCAACAATGCCGAAGCGCAGCGCCAGCAGCAGGCCATGAACGCCGAGATTCTTCGCCGCCAGCAGGCAGCGCAGGCCGAGGCGGAGCGGCAGCGTATCCTTCAGCAACAGCGCATCGACGCCATGTTTGCCCGCCTGAATCAAACTCTCAAACTCGAGGGGCTTCCGTTTGCGCTCTCCTTAAAGCCGATGAACACCGGCCAGGATCTCGCGCTCAAAGGCATGAATTCGTCGAGCCCCGACGATTTGAAATTAAAGATGGGCGACCACGGGGGCTACGGGATTCCGGGACTGCCTGGAATTTATCTTGGCGGACCAGCGGGGGGCGCGCAAACAGCGGCCAATGGCGGCGCCGCGGATAGCCAAAGCGCGGGAAGTGAAAGCAAAGGCTACGGCATTCAAGGACTGCCCGGAACTTATGTTGGCGGACCTGCTGGTGGAACAGCGGGCGGCCAATCCGGCGATGCATCCACCAGCGCAGCAGGAATGCCCGGCCTCCCGGGCGTTTATCTGAACGGTGTGCAACCCAGTCAGGCACCTGCTCTGGCACAGGCCGCGCAGACTTTAAGTGGACCGGAGCGGACTCTGGCTCAGGATGCCGCGCTGCAAGCGGCACAACAGAATCCGGCGTTGAACGCGCCGTCGCAAGACCCGCGCGTCGGCAATTTTCAGCAGGCCAATCAGGATTATCAGCAAGCTGCGCAGGCCAACGCCAGCGCCAGTCGCGATTATCAAACTGCCCAGGCACATGTCGAAGCCGACAAGAGCGCGATTGATGTCGCGCAGGGCCAGTTGCGCGCAATCACTCCGACAGTTGAGCAGCAACAGGCATTCAATCAGATGCTGGCCGCCGCCAAGACTGACGAAGATGCGGCCGCGATGGCGCGCCAGGGATTTGATTCGACCCAGGTCAATCTCTCCGCCAGCCGCGATCACGCAGCCGCGGCGCTGGCGCAGATGGGTTCACTGCCGGGACCAATTTCAGCGCCAGCGCAATCCGCGAGCACCGTCGACCTCAGTCATGTTGGTCAGCACTCTACTGTCGCCCTGTTGCCGACGTCATCCAATAACGGCAGTCCGATGCCGGCGCCCGCTCCAGCGGTTCTAGTTACGGCTTCGCATCCGCTAGCTCAGCAAACGCCGTCCATTGCACCGTCGGCGCCGCACATCACTCCGACCGTCGACATCGACGCCTGCCTCGCCCATGCCACTCACTCTCTGACTGCTCCGGCATCTCGACCGACCGTCGAACAACTTCACACGCAATTGGATATCGCCAAAGAGACGCTGGCCAAGGTTTTGGAAACGCATCTCCGCGAAAATGAAGATCGCGAAGAGTGGGCCAAGGACATGAAGCAAGGCGGCCTCGATATCGGCTATCAGGCCTTTGACCTTACCGCCAAGATGGTTCTCGGCCGCTATCTCGCGCAAAGCACCGCAGAATTCACCCAGGCCAGCCAGAACATGCGCCGGTTGCAGGGAGCCTTGGCAACGGAAAAAAGCCTGGCGAATCAGGCCGTGCTTGAAGCCGAAATTGCGACTTCCATTCAGCAGCGCGCACAAGCAGGAAAAGCCATGCAAGTCCTGAAGCAGGTGAAAGAGGGAGTGGAGCAGGGTGGCACTGTTCGCGACTTTCGCGGATGGCTCACCGACAATGGCGAATCGCTCGAGAAAGGCAATCCCATCGAGATGTCCAAGAACGGAGACATTTTGCCCACGTTGGATGGCCTGAAGCAGATTGTCAAGATCACGCTCTCGCAAAAAAGCGTCCAGGAGACGCTTGAAACTGCCGCCAAGGTCAATCCCTTTGTTGACCGCGTGCTCACGGCGGGCAACACGTTAATCGATACTGGATACGACTTGAGCGTTGAATATGCGGGATTCTACCAACTGAAAAAGGCGGATGAGAATTCAGAATTGTTTTACAGGGCCGCGAAACCGCTGCAGCAGAAAATTCAGGCGACTGTGGGGCAGCTGAAGTGCTATCAGTAAAGTATGAGGCACCGCGGCAAGTAGCAGCAATTGACCGCTGACTGTAGAAGTTCCTTGGGGGGCGGCGCCTCAGAGGCTAAAGCCGTCATGGGCTAGGCTTGAATCGCAGCGGTAAACCGCTGCGCCACCCATAAGCGCGAGTAAAATCAGGGCCGTTTTTCACGTAACTTCGGGTACTTTTATCGAGTAACTGGGGTGACGTTTCGCTTTGAGGCGGCGGTGGTTATGATCCCTTTGAATCATTCGGCAAATATCGATATCCGGAGCGTTAATGGACCGTCGAAAAGAGCGCAGATTGGACTTAGAGATGCCAGTACGGATCTGGGGAGTGGACAGAATGTCCCGTCCGTTCGCCGAGATCGTACGGGCCGGAAACGTCAGTCCGCGCGGTGCGGTGTTGACCGGAGTGCGCGCAAAGATTCAAGTTGGGGAATTATTGGACGTTCAGAATGGGGCGTCCCAAGCGCAGTTTCGCATTATGTGGGTCAATCTTTCGGGCGAGGCCGGCATACAGGCTCTTGAAATGGAGCCGCCCATCTGGGGCATCGGCCTCCCCAAAGCTTTCGAGATGGTGGGGACCGGATAGGCCAGCCGAACGCACTGATCGGCCAACTAACGTGGATTCACGTGGCCGGTTCCCACTTTGTTTTCATCTTTTTCTCCGATTGATTCGATAAGAAACCGAGCAAAAACTTCGTTGGATAAGAGGCGGCCTTGAGCGGTGAGGCGAACGGTTGTGCCTTGCTGTTCGAGGAGGCCGTCTCGGATGCAATCGCGAATTGCGGATTCCCAAACGGCTGATTCTTGAAATTCTTGCTTGTGCCCTCCCGGAAAACTCAGCAGTTCGAGATCGAGGCCGCGATTTAAGCGCAAGCCTAGGAAGAAGCTTTCTTCGATTGCTGCTTGCTCCGAGACTTGCGTCACTTTCAGAGGCGCGCGATTCATGTAGGCTTCGAGCGAATCGGGAGTGGCGAAACGGATCGCGAGGGAATTCTCCGCCGCGATATTTTCCCGCCCGAGGGTAGCGCGGTTTTGAGATCCTGCGAGTGTGTCTGACTGGACGGGCGAGGACGCCCGTCGCTCCATTATTCGATGTAGCAGCGAGTGCGCATCGACGCCGAAACCGAGGTAGGGTTGACGCGTCCAATATTTTAAGTTGTGGCGTGACTCGAAACCGCGGCGGGCAAAGTTGGAGATTTCATACTGTGCCATGCCGGAGGCTTGCAACATGTCGCATGCCTGCTGGTAAAAGTCGGCGGTGGCGTCATCGTCAGGCACGAAGTGGGCATGGTAGCGCGCTCCCCCGGCGATGAGTTCGCTTCCCAGCCGGGACTCATCGTCCACTTCGAGCATGTAGACGCTGGCGTGAGGAACGCCGGTGGCTATTGTTTCGGAGACTGAGAAGGCCCAGCTTTCAGCCGTCTGGTACGGCAAGCCGGCAATCAAATCTATGTTGATGTTGTCGAGGCCCGCCTCACGCAAGCGACTAATTTCTTCTAAAACTGTGGCACGTTTGTGTAGCCGTCCCACGGACTGGGCCTCTTTGTCTACGAATGATTGCACTCCCAGACTTACGCGATTCACTCCGCATTGCTGGAGAGTCTCGATGAGAGTTGGTGTAAGCGTTGAGGGGGCACACTCTACCGTTATCTCGGCATCAGGAGTGATCTCGAATTTTTCGCGCGCCGCCTCGAAGATGCGAAGTAACTGCGAGGACTCAAGGATTGAGGGTGTTCCGCCGCCGAGAAAGATGGAATCGGCGATTTCTTCTCGGACGCATCCTATATCTGAGGATAGTTGGTGCGAGTTGGCGACATCTTCCAACAAGCGAGCAACGTAGTTTTCGTATGCTGATTTCGAAAAGACATCCGAGGCGAAGTTGCAGAAGCTGCACTTGGTCCGACAGAAAGGAACGGAGATGTAGAGGCCAAGCGCCATACCCCTTATTTTAAGTTAACGGTGCGATCAATGCTGTAAAGACGCTTCAGGCCGCGGCAAATGGTGTTACGTACAAACGGTTATGATCTCGACGCCATTATTTAGCTTAAAATAGTGAAGTTATAACGGCTTTGCGCCGGGCGGCAGAGACTTATGGCATTGAGTAAGGGAAAAAATATGAGCGAGGATTCAATCGAGCAGTTGTGTAACCAATGTGGTGAGACGTTTTCGAATTTCCTGCATGAGATGGCCGACAAAAATGCCAAAGTTGCCACCTGCCCCAAGTGCGGGAAGATCCATGAATTTCCCGATCTGAAGGCAGCCAAACCGGTGAAGAAGAGACGATCTCTCAACAGAGCGAGTGCTGCTCGATAGATGATCGACTCAGTTTTTCCGTTTTTCCATCCTTGGGAGCGTTTCTGCCATCTAGTGTGAGCAAGGGACTTTGGGATAGTCTTAACTGAGAAGATCGATACTGAGAAGATCGATCATTTGTGATTTCCCGCGGCAGCGATGGCGTCCAATCAAGAAGAGGAAGTTTTAGGCAAAGCATACGACGGCCGGTTGATGCGGCGGCTGCTTACGTACTTGCGTCCCTACAAGTGGCACGTAGTGGTGGCGCTGGCGGCAATCATTCTGAAGTCCGCATTGGACGTGCTGGGCCCGTTTCTCACCAAGATTGCCATCGATAAATATCTGGCGAAGTCGCCGAACTCACACTCCTGGATTGGCGATCATCTGAGCAGCGCTCCGATGACGGGCATCGCGCAGATTGGCGGGCTTTACGTTGGGATTCTTGTTTGCACCTTCACGTTGGAATTTGTCCAGACATACCTGATGCAGTGGACTGGGCAGAAGGTTATGTTTGACCTGCGAAAGCAAATTTTTCGCCATCTGCAATTCATGCACGTCGGATTTTTCGACAAAAATCCGGTGGGCCGGCTGGTAACGCGCGTGACTACCGACGTCGATGCGCTGAATGAGATGTTCACGGCGGGCGTGGTTTCCATTTTTGAGGATGTGTTCGTGCTGGCGGGAATTATTGCCATCATGATGGAGATGAACTGGAAGCTGGCGCTGGTCACGTTCTCCGTGCTGCCGCTGATCATCTACGCGACTCTGATTTTTCGGGACAAGGTGCGCGATTCCTATAGACGCATTCGCACGGCGATCGCACGCATCAATTCCTACTTGCAGGAAGCGGTTTCAGGGATGCTGGTGCTGCAGCTTTTCAATCGCGAGAGGCGAGCGTACAAGAAATTCTCCGACATCAACGCCTCGCACATGGAGGCATTTAAGGACGCCATCCTTTCGTATTCCGTCTATTACCCCGTCGTGGAAATTCTGTCGTCAATCGCGGTGGCGAGCATCATCTGGTTTGGTGGAAATGAAATTCTGCGGCACATGAGCGTTTCCAGCTTGAGCATTGTCTTTCCGAAAAAAGGCATGCCCAGCATTCATGTTGTGCAGAATCTGATGACGATTGGCGTGTTGGTGGCGTTCATGCAATACGCGCAAAGATTTTTCCGCCCCATTCAGGATTTGAGCGAGAAGTACAACATTCTGCAATCGGCAATGGCCGCGGGGGAACGCGTATTTAAGTTGGTGGACACGAAGATTGAGGTCACGTCGCCGGAAGTCACGAAGCGTCCGGAGGGAGCGGGGAGAATTGAATTTGACCATGTGTGGTTTGCGTACAACGCTCCCGGACACTCCGATGGAGGAACGCGTGCTCCGGCCCGTCCAGATGCTGTGGCATCGGGTGGACGGGCGGGGACGCCCGTCGCTCCACCAGAAATCGTAGAGCCGGACTGGGTGTTACGTGACGTTAATTTTGTACTGGAACCGGGCGAGACTATTGCTGTCGTCGGCCACACGGGAGCGGGCAAGACTACTCTGATCTCGCTGCTGATGCGCTTTTATGACGTGCAGCGCGGCGCGATTCGCATCGATGGCGTGGATATAAAAGAGATGAATCTTGACGATCTGCGCGGCCGGTTTGGCGTCGTTTTGCAGGATCCGTTTCTGTTCAGTGGCACGGTTGGTGGGAACATTCGGCTGGGAACGGCGCGCATCCTGGACGCTGATGTGGAGCAGGCGGCGGAGGACGTTAACCTCGCTGACTTCATCCGAACTTTGCCCGGCGGCTTCAAGGAGGAAGTCCGCGAACGCGGCTCGACGCTTTCTACGGGACAGAAACAGCTGATCAGTTTTGCGCGAGCGCTGGCGCACAATCCGAAGATTCTGATTCTTGATGAAGCGACTTCGAGCGTCGACACGGAAACCGAATTCCGTGTGCGTGATGCGCTCAATCGCATGGTAGAAGGGCGAACCGCGCTGATCATCGCGCACCGCCTCTCGACCATTCAGCGCGCTGACAAAATCATTGTGATGCACAAAGGCAAAGTGCGAGAGATGGGATCGCACCAGCAACTACTGGCGCAACGCGGTATTTATTACAAGCTTTATCAGTTGCAGTATAAGGACCAAGAAGTTGGTGTGGAGCGGGCGCCCTCGCCCGCTAACGCAGACGACTAAGTACCTCGCAACGTCGAGTTCAGCGCCCGTTACAATGTGTCCGTGCAGATTCTTATCTCCGCCGGCGAAGCTTCGGGCGAAATGTATGGCGCGCAGCTGATGGAAGCTATTCGCCGGCGGGCGTCGCTGCGCTCCGCTGGGCGGACGAATGCCTCCGCCTCTACGCAGGCGATGGAATTTTTTGGGGCAGGCGGGGAGCGCATGCGGGCTGCCGGATGCGACATCGTCGTCGACGCGAAAGATTTGGCGGTCGTCGGCATCACTGAGATTCTCAGTCGGCTTCCGACGATTCTTGGACTCTATCGAAAATTGATTCGTGCGGCGGATGAGAAACGGCCGGCGCTGGCCATTGTTATCGACTCGCCTGCCTTCAATTGGCGAGTGGCCCGGCAGATGCGGAAGCGCGGCATTCCGGTTGTTTATTATGTCTGCCCGCAGTTTTGGGCATGGCGGCAGGGGCGCGTGAAACTTCTGCGCAAGTATGTCGACAAGGCGCTGGTAATTTTCCCGTTCGAAGAAAAGTTTTATCGTGATCGCGGAGTGGACGCCAAATTTGTTGGGCATCCTCTGGCTGATTTGCCTTTGCCAACAATTACGCGTAATGACTACGCCGCCGAAAACCAGCTCCTCCCAGCTAAGCAATGGATTACGTTGATGCCGGGCAGCCGCAGAAAGGAAGTGCGGATGAATCTTCCGACGATTCTCGAGGCGGCGAAACGTTTGGGCGGCGGCTATGAATTTATTATTCCGGTCGCTCGCACGCTTGACGATTCGTTCTTGCGGCAATTGATCGGAGGCCCGGCGGCGGGGGAGACGCGGCGAGCCGCGTCTCTACCGAGGAATATTCATTTGGTTTCTGATGCTTCGCCTGCGCTTTATCACTCGCGGGGCGCCATCGTTGCCAGCGGAACGGCCACGGTGGAAGCGGCGCTGATGGGTACTCCGTTTGTCATGGTGTACCGCGTGTCTCCTCTTACGTACTTTATGGGCAAGCCGCGGGTGAAGGTTCCTTACTTTGCGATGGTCAATCTAATTGCGGAGGAGGAGATTGTTCCAGAACTGGTGCAGCACAAATTCACGGCGCAAAATATTGTGGCGGAGATGAGCAAGATCATCCCCGAGGGCGAGTCGAGGACTCTCATGATTGAGCGCCTGGCGGCGGTGAAGACGCGCTTAAAAGAAGGGGGCGGCGGGTTACATCCTGCAGACACAGCTGCGGAGATCATTTTGAAAATGATCGGTTAATTCCAGACCGCCCCGAAAGAATCTCTCGTTGCGGTTCATCCGGAATCTAGGGAGCCTGACACTGGTCAACCGGACATGACGGAGGCTGAGTTCGAATACTGCGGACTCCGTTCTTGATGTTGATCGGGATCATCGTCATGGGATAAGCCATCCAGAATTTTTTTATGACTTTGTCTCCGGGAAGCCAGGAGTGCGGTTTCTTCAGTTCGTACGCTACAAGTACTTCGGCGGCGTAAATGGCCGCGTATTTGGTAAAAAGCTGTTGAGGAGAAGGGACGCTTGTGACCCATGGAGCGCCGGCAGAAAATTCGCGATCGAGCACTAACTGGTGGGTGGTGAAGCGCAGGGTTTCGGCTCCGGCAAGGGCGGCCACGATGGCAACGAATTTTTCATCAACGACCCTGACCTTGACCTCGTCCTTTTCTTGTTGCGGAGTTGGCGCATCGGGAGAATTGGGCGGCGGTATGGAGATATACGCAATCGTCGCGTTGGTCCCGGGGTTGGACCCGTTCCCGCTCCCTCCACTTGCGTCGACATGCGCGCCAACATCACCCTCGATATGGATCTCGCGTAGCATTGCGTTTGGGTTGTTTTGCGCCCACAAAGCGGTGACTTGAAGGATTAGCAGAAGCGTAAAGGCGAGCAAGCGAGCGGTCGGCAGATAAAATCTCCTTTGTGATGTGGCTGCGGGATTCGCGAGACAGCTTGCCAGAGGGGGACGGCGGTCAACCGCTTAATGGATTGCTGGTTCGAGATGTCTCCTGGCAAAGTGCATCTGCTCCGCCATTATGATTTCAGTTTTGGGAAGATTGTTTTGAATGACCTAAGCATTTCCTTCCCGGATCGGGAGGGCCTTGCTAGCGCCGTGCGCAGGTATTTTGACTAATCGCCCGCTGTTTTTCCGTAGTTTTTCCATCGATGGAAAGTTGTTCGGGCTTTGAATTCGCTGTCATGATCGACGCTGCAATGATCAGCGCCGATTCTGCGGGCCATCGAATGAACGGCTTAAGCTCGGATGGCTTTTGACAAACAAATTACGCTAACCCTTGTGGGTTCAGCATCTTTTGCGGGAAAATTAACATCTTACGGTTTGTAAGCCTGCCAGGAGAATCTGATTGAAAGTTTGCCACACTCGACGAGCGCGCCGGGCGCTCGGTTTCGTCGCAGCCATGTTTTTAACCCTGGTCGCTTCCATGCCGGCCTGGAGTGTCGAGAAAGCGCGCTTTCGCGCCGAAGACTACAAGATCGACGTCGAACTGTTGCCGCAAAGTCACAAGCTCATCGGACGCGCAACGGTAAAGATCACTGCTCTGGACTCTGTTAATGCGGTCACGTTTCAGTTGAATAATGGGCTGCGGATTACAAAACTCACGGATGCTAGTAACAAACCCCTCACTCCCGAACGCAATACACAAGATTCGACGGTGCGCTTCGAACTCAACAGCGAGCTCAAAAAGGATGCCAGCACAACTTTTAATTTCGAGTACGAAGGAGTTCTGGAGAGCGCTGACGATAGCCCCGTCCAAGGTGTAAAGCTTGCGTACATCGGCCCCGATACAAGCTATTTGCTGTATTCAGGATTGTGGTTCCCGATCGCGGGGTATGGCGTAAACCGTTTTACATCGACGATAAACGTTACGGTTCCGGCGCACATGGTGGTGATTGGCAGTGGCAAGGAACAGAAGGGCGCTCCGGCGACTCCGTCTAAAAAGGCTACGGCCACCATAGCAAATTCAAAGACATTTACTTTCACTTCAGACAAGGCAAGTTTTCCCGGAACCATAATCGCCGGAACTTTCCAGGAGTTTAAGAGCGATGAGGCCGGCATCGACATGCATGTATTCTTCAAGCCCAATCATCAGAATCTGGGCGCGGAGTACGCTTTGACTGCGGTGAAGGCCTTCACTTTTTTTGTGACTCAGTATGGCAACGCGCCCTCGACCCGGCTCAAGCTCATTGAAATTCCCGATGACACGGTGCCGACGGCGTGGGCGCCAGAAATGGCCATCCTTTCCAGCCGCGCAATCACAGAAAAAACGAATTACCGCCTACTCGCTAATACCATCGCGCACCAGTGGTGGGGAGTCTCGGTAAGTCCGGCGTCGAAGGACGATTGGTGGATCAGCGACGGCTTCGCGCGCTACTCTGAGGCTCGTTACGTGGAGAGCGCTGCCGGTGAAGCGGGTCTCGGAGAAATGGTCAAAGACATGTCGGTAGGTGCGCTTGCCTACGATAGCGTTCCGCTTTCAAGTGCCGCTAAGCTGGATTATTTTTCTCCCGAATTCCAGTCGCTGGTAACTGATAAGGGAGCGATGATCCTGCACATGCTGCGCTGGGTGGTGGGCGAGAGAGAGTTCCTTAAAATTATGCGCGAGTTCGCAACTAAATATGCCGGCAAGTCGGCGAGCACCGACGATTTTCGCGAACTGAGCGAAGAGGTGTATGGCCAGAAGTTGACCTGGTTTTACTCGCAGTGGATGGATTCGACAAGCGCTCCAGAATTTAAGGCGAAGTACACGGTCTATCGACTCGGTAACAACAGGGGCTTCCGCGTGGTTGGCGCCATCGCGCAGGACCTTGATCTATTCCGAATGCCAGTAGATTTGCGGATCGATACCGATGGAAAAACCGAAGAGAAGCGAATTGACGTGATTGGAACCGATTCCCCCTTTTCGGTGGAAACTTTCGGACGCCCGCGCCGAATTACCATTGATCCTCAAAACCGGGTGCTAACGAACTCCAAGGACATCAAACTGCGTGCCTCGATTTTGCGGGGCCAGGGATTGACGCAGCAAGGCGATTTAGCAGGGGCCTTGAGCGAGTTCAACAAGGCGCTTGAGGCAAATAAGAATAGTTCGCTGGCGCACTACCGCGTCGCCGAAGTTTTTTATCTTCAGAAGAATTATCAGGCCTCGGCAAATGCCTACCGCGAATCGCTGAACGGAGACGGTGAGCCGCGGTGGACTGAGGTTTGGAGCCACTTGCAATTGGGCAAGATTTTCGATGTGACCGGGCAGCGCGAGCGCGCGGTCAACGAATACCGGCAGGCGATCCAGACCAATGACAATACTCAAGGTGCGCTAGAGGAATCACGCCGCTACATGCAAAAGCCGTTCGAGCGCGAAAAAGGCAGCTAACGTAAAAAAGCCCGTGTCGCGAGGCGAATCGCGCTACGGGCGAAGAAGGATCGATTTCTAATCTAGCAAGACTGCCTAGCCAATGTCAAGTAAGTCCATAGACTTTATTGCAGTCTCGCTTTAGAGTAATTTTGCAGCCGAACTCAACCCTTCAGCCCGTCAAATCCCTTTCTTCGCTGCTCGCTGTATCGGTGCAAAGCATCCAGAATAATTGGATATGCCATGGTCGCGGGCTGAATTTCATCCACTTCGACCGACTTACCCTCCAACTGTTTGTAATCCTGGAAAAAGCGGCGCAACATAATCAGGCGGTGGGGCGGCATCTCTGCAGCTTCGCGGTAGGCGTTAAATTCAGGATCTTCGGTGGCGATGGCAATGATTTTGTGGTCTTTTTTCCCCGAGTCAATCATGGTCATGAGGCCGATCGCCCGCGCATGAATAATCGTCAGCGGCACAACCGGCTCCTGGCACAGCACCAGCACATCGAGGGGATCGTCATCCTCGGCAAGCGTCTGCGGAACAAACCCATAATTTGCGGGATAGTAGACTGCCGAATAAAGAATGCGGTCGAGCTTGATTAGCCCGCTGGTCTTATCCAATTCGTACTTAACGCTTGAACCAAAGGGAATTTCGATGACGGTATTGAACTCCTGCGGCAACTCGCTACCCGGAGTTACGTCATGCCAAGGGTGGATCATGAATCAAGGCCTGCTTTCGATATTGCGATTCGTCTCGGAAACTATTGTAAATGTAGCCACAGTCTTCCATGCAACAACGCCTAACGCATCGAGTAAGCGTCCCCCAAAGCTTCCGAGTAACGTTACGATCGTGCTGGGGTCTAGGCTCTTGCTGATCACAACTGGCTGAACGACGCTTTCTGCGACGATGGTGGAACATTCCTTTCCGCCTTTCCCGCTAGTGTATGCAATCTGCTTCACACCACATCGGCGGACTTCCCAGTTTTAGGTTAAAATTGTGCTTCGCTATTGTTTTTAGGCGTTTATACGTGGGAAATCGAACCGGCTTCGGAAGGCCAATTGCTCCCTCCTCTTGTACAAATGTGCAAAGGACAACAGACCGGTAATTAAGGACGCATACGGTTTGGCTCCGCTGGCGTTCCAGTGGAGGCCTGCGCCCCCAGCAGGCAGTTGGAGCAACAGAAGAGAGAAAGTTTTGGATAAAGACTATCCCCCAAGTGATCGTGTAATCCGCATAAATTTTTCGCTAAGACAACCGGGAGGAATACTGCATTGAGCGCAACGACTAGTCACCTTATCGCCCCGCACGGGGGAGAACTTATTCAGCTGCAAGTTCCAGACGCGCGGGTCGCGGAACTAAAAGCGCAATCTAAAGATTGGCCTTCATGGGACCTGACGGCGCGCCAGCTCTGCGATCTGGAGCTGTTAATGACCGGCGGATTTTCACCGTTGCGCGGGTTTATGAACCGCGCCGATTACGAAGGCGTCTGCAAAGACATGAGGCTGGCGAATGGCACTTTGTGGCCGATGCCGATCACGCTCGACGTGAGCGAGGATTTCGCGAAGAAATTAACGCCAGGCAGCAGCAAGATTGCGCTGCGCGACCCCGAAGGCGTGATGCTCGCGGTGCTGAACGTAGAAGATGTTTGGCAGCCTGATCGCACGGCCGAAGCCAAGGCGGTTTTTGGTTCCACCAGCGCGGCGCATCCGGGCGCCGATTATGCCATCAACAAATCGAATTCGTGGTATGTCGGCGGGAAAGTCGAAGGAATACAGCCGCCCGCCCATTACGATTTCCGCTCGCTGCGCCTGACTCCGGCCGACTTGCGTGCTGAGTTTGCCCGCCTGGGCTGGACCACCGTCGTGGCGTTTCAGACGCGCAATCCAATGCACCGTGCGCACGTTGAACTGACCATGCGCGCCGCCAAGCAGGTCGAGGCGAATTTGCTGATTCATCCTTCGGTTGGGATGACCAAGCCCGGCGACGTGGATTATTTCGTCCGCACCCGTTGTTATCAACTGTTGCTGTCGAAATATCCGAAGGGCACGGTGGAACTCGCCATGTTGCCGCTGGCCATGCGCATGGGCGGACCGCGCGAGGCGGTCTGGCACGGCTTGATTCGCAAGAATCACGGCTGCACACACTTCATCGTCGGCCGCGACCATGCCGGCCCGGGAAAAGATACGGACGGAAAGAATTTCTACGGTCCCTACGATGCCCAGGAGCTTTTCAAAAAGCACGAAGAGGAGATGGGCGTAACCATGGTTCCCTTCCAGATGATGGTGTATCTGGAGAATGAAGACCGCTATATTCCATCCGACGAAGTGCCAAAGGGCGCGAAAGTGCTTGATATTTCGGGAACCGAGCTACGCGAACGGCTTAACGAAGGCCGCGATATTCCGGCGTGGTTCACATATCCGGAAGTGGTGCAGGAATTGCGCCGCAGCTATCCGCCACGGCACAAGCAGGGCGTCACAATCTTCTTTACTGGACTGTCGGGATCGGGAAAATCAACCATTGCCAATGCGCTGATCACGAAATTCCTGGAGATGGGCGGCCGTCCCGTAACCTTGCTCGATGGAGACCTGGTGCGTAAAAATTTATCGAGCGAACTGGGCTTCTCGAAAGAGCATCGCGACATCAACATCCGCCGGATCGGCTATGTTGCCTCGGAAATTACGAAAAATGGCGGCATTGCCGTGTGTGCTCCGATTGCTCCCTATGAAGCCACTCGCAAGGCAGTGCGCCAGCTGATTGAGCCGTTCGGCGGATTCATCCTGGTACACGCCGCCACTTCGATCGACGTTTGCGAGCAGCGCGATCGAAAGGGACTTTACGCTAAGGCCCGCGCCGGCATCGTGAAGGAGTTCACCGGCATCTCAGATCCTTACGAAGCTCCAACCAATGCCGAAGTAGTGATCGACACTGCGAAGCTGAGCCCTGAAGAAGCGGCGCAGACCATCATTCTCCACCTCGAACGGGAAGGCTTCGTAGGGGCGAATGGCAACGGGTAGAAACAATTTTGCGGCACCTGTTCTAGATTCTTAGTTTCTTAATGTTGGTTTGCTGTACTGGGAACTCGGAAATCTGGAACTAAATACTGGTCGGGGCAAAAGTCGGCATGGGATTATTACTCATCAAAGTTCTGATTGGCTTCATGGTTGGAACGCTGATAGGGTTGACGGGCTTGGGCGGCGGCGTACTGCTGCTGCCCATGCTCATCTTTGGATTGCGCATTCCCCCGATCATTGCTGTCGGTTCGGACGCGCTCTTCAATTTCTTCACCAAGATTCCCGCCAGCTTCATGCACTTGCGTAAAGGTACGGTGCGCCGGAAAGTTGTGCTTGCCATGTCGATTGGCAGCATTCCCGGCTCCTACCTTGGCGTCACATTCTTACAGCACCTTCGCCATGTCTACGGCGCCGGTGTGAATGACTTCATCAAATCCGCAGTCGGACTTTTACTGGTGCTGATCCCAACCCTGCTTTTGTTTCAAGGCCGAATCGAAGACCATCTCGCCAAACGCCAGCCGACAATGAAGTCCTTTGCCGGCATGAGCGTTATCGGACTGGTCGGCGGATTCCTGGTCGGCATCACGTCGGTGGGATCGGGGAGCATCATCATGATGATGCTGCTTTTGTTTTATTCCTTCGCGCCCAAAGTCATGGTCGGCACCGACATTGTCCACGCCGTGATTCTCACTGGAGTCACCAGCCTTTTGCACTGGCGCGCGGGCAACGTTGATCCCCATCTGGTCGGTTCCCTGCTCATCGGTTCGATTCCCGGCGGAATTCTAGGCTCCCACTTGAGCACGCGTGTTCCCGTGCTTTGGTTACGCCGAATCCTGTGTACGGTTTTACTGATGACGGGAGCAAGAATGCTGTGGGCATAAATTTCCTGTAGAGACGGGGCTTGCCCCGTCTCTTTTTACGCGCGGCAAGAGATTTAGTGTAGAGACGGGGCTCGCCCCGTCTTTTGCAGGCAAGGTTAGCAACGGAGCATTATCAAAGATGTCTTCTTCTCACAATTCGAAAGAAACTCTCGAACGAATTCATAACGCGCTTGAAGCGGCTCGGACGGTGCTCAATCGATTTACTCCCGGCGCAATTGAGGCGGAATACAAGGTTGGCCACGATCCCGTCACCGAAGCCGATCGCGCCGTCGACGACGTTCTGCGCAAGACGCTTCTCCGCGCCGGCGAAGGCTGGCTCTCGGAGGAAACTGTGGACGACTTTACTCGTCTCGACAAAAAGCGAGTTTGGGTCGTCGATCCTTTGGACGGCACGCGCGAGTTCGTCCAGGGCATTCCTGAGTTTTGCGTTTCCATTGCCATGGTTGAGGATGGCATCCCGGTCGCTGGAGGAATCTGCAATCCCGCCACCGACGAACTGATTCTCGGATCGCGCGATACGGGCGTGACCTACAACGGCAAGCCCGCCGCACCAAGCCAGCGAAAAGATCTCCAGGGCGCTCTCGTGCTCGCCAGCCGCAGCGAAGTGAAGCGCGGCGAGTGGAAGCAGTTCGAATCGGCGGAGTTCAACGTGCGCGCCATGGGATCGGTCGCGTATAAACTTGGCCTGGTCGCTGCGGGCCGCGCCGACTTAACTTTTACGCTCGTGCCAAAAAATGAATGGGACGTTGCGGCTGGTGCGGCGCTGGTCGAAAGTGCCGGAGGATGGGTGCTCAAGCTGGATAACTCACCTCTGCGCTGTAATCAGAAAAATCCGCTGATCACAGGCCTGTTAGCCGGAGCGCCGTACTTACGCGATCCGCTGCTTGCTTTGCTGGACCGGCATTCGCAAGCGCTTGCCGGAGAGAAGCGCTCGTAAAAACTTGAGTTGCTTTCCTCTGATTTTTTGCATCGGAAAATCGATGGAAAATTGAAAAGCGAGATTGAAAAGCGATTGGAACCGGCTGCCGACTGCAAGCCCGCTCCCGAATTGCTGGGCGCGCGAATTGCTGGGTGTGCGAATTGCTGGACGCGCGAACGCTGGATGCGCGAATTGCTGCAGCGCGAACATCATTCGCCTATAGCATTCGCTCGAAACTAGCTGCAAACTTCGAAAATACATGGCTCTACCACGCATCGTCTTCCTGATGTACCACGAACTCGAACTGGCTGGCCGAAAGCTCTGCCAGTCCGACCCGGGCTACGTCCGCTATATTCTCCCGGTCGAAGCTTTCCGCGAACAAATGGATTCGCTAAAGAAATCCGGCTGGGGCGGATTAAATGTCACCGGAGCGCTGCGTTACCCCGCCGGTCGCAACGTCTGCATCACCTTCGACGATGGCTGCGAAACCGATTTAATCGCGGCCGCGCCTGTGCTGCGCGAGTTCGGCTTCAACGCCACTTTTTATCTTACCGCCGGCTTCCTCGGAACTCCCGGCTTTCTCAACGCCACTCAGGTACGCGAACTTGATGCCCAGGGCTTTGAGATCGGTTGTCACTCCATGACTCATCCTTACCTCCCTGATCTGCCCGATCAGGAATTGAAGCGTGAAATCGTTGACGCCAAACTTCAGATCGAAAATATTGTCGGCCATCGCATCGATCATTTCTCCTGTCCCGGAGGACGCTACGATCAGCGCACCCTGAAAATGGCCCAGCAAGCCGGATTCGTCTCCGTTGCCAACAGCGAGTTTTATGCCAACTGCCCCGCCACCAGCCCCTACGAACTCGGCCGCGTAGCCATGCTCCGCGACCTCCCAATCGAAAAATTCACGTCCGCCTGCCAAGGCCAAGGATTATGGAAGAAGCGCCTCGAATACCAAGCCCTCCGCGGAGCCCAAAACGTATTAGGAAATCACGCCTACGACCAGCTGCGGGCGGTTTTATTGGGCAGGCATCGGGGATAACAACAATTACACGGAATCAGTTTTGCTGGAACTGGTATTTTCGGCCTTTGTTACGGGCGGGGATAGCGAGTGCGCGATCTTCGGGATCGCGATGGCGTTGCTCTGAATTGCCCTTGTCGTCGCTGGTGTTTATTTCAGCGGTCACGCCGTGCTCCTCGATGAATCAAGCATCTTAATGCCCGGAGTTTGGAAGTTCTACATCCCGCGAGCCGCGCTCGCCGGGAACTCCGCTTTCTTGCAACGTGTTTTTAGTATCAGTAACAATGGCGTTCGTATTAAGCCCACAAAGCAGCATGCGGCCAAATTCTTGAGACCAGTGGATGCCGTGGGAGTCTGCGAAAAGAGCCGTGCATTTAATATCCAAGCTCAACGCGCCAGGGGCGTAGAGGGCTTCTTGCTCTTTGTCCAGCGATACTCCGAAACTATGTACTAGTGGATTACTCGGCGTTATCAGAGTAAAAGGGCCATCGGAGTCGGTTGGTTTTCCGTTCACCTCAATAACGAAAGCGTGAAGCATGAGGGGCAAACTAGTTGGATTGACGACGTAAAACCCTACTTCCAGCGGACCCGCAGGTTGAATTCTGAAAGCTGTCCAGTGTTCCAAATTCAACCACTGTCGCTGAGTGTTTTCCGTCAGTTTGACACTCCGTTCTGCAGCTTTCGCGGAATCTCTAGTAGCCTCAGCAGCCTCCCTAGTGGCTTTGGTTTGAAGATAGATGGCGCCGATGCCGATCAGGGCAACGAAAACTCCGGCGATTGTGAATTTCAGGTAGGCACGGTACAGCGTATCTTTTGTGGGATCGTAGGCATTAGCCTGCTCGGATTGAGCGGATGGTTTCTGTACATTGGAGCACCCAACGCATTTTTCAACGATCGTGCAGTGGTCGCATTCCTGAATTGTGACACTAGGGTTGCGGCTCAAGTCTTGCTTTTCATCGTTTGCTTTAGTCTCAGCGTTCCGTTCGCTGACACTGGGTTCTCCGGCACGGACGTGTGGATTCGGCTGCTGTTGGGCAGCTGTAAATAAAATTAAAACTGCTGCGATACAGAGGCGCATAATTACTCCATGAGACAAGGGGAACTTACATCGAAGGCCCCAAAGCAACTAAGAACCCTGGATTTTTTTACTATGGGTTGCTAAAAGGCACAATTCCGGATTCCACCACTTGACACCGAGCCTTATAATAATAACTAGCACGCGGCCCAAAGTGGCCGTAGCCGCACTTTCAACAAAAGTTATTTGAAATCAGGACTTTACGCGGTTCGTAAAGCGCAAATCGTTGATTTTAAAGGGCAGACCTCGAGGCCTTAAAACCTAAGTCCAATGTTATCAGGACTTTGCATTTTAAGTCTTTCGAATCAGGACTTTGGCGGGAATTTTCTCGTAAGTTGAAGATTCCAATATGCCGACGAAATAGGGGGGGTACCCCCGCTCCAGGTTCCCGGCGAACCACTCGGCGAAAAAAAAAGCCGTCCCGAGGACATCCCGGAGGGTTTGCGGACAAGCACTCAGTTTATTTGTCGATCAAAATATCGGAGTAGCTCACCATCCAGCGGGAAAGAGGCGTGTTTACTTTCGCCCACTGTTTGAAGTCGTAAAAGTTGTTGTACTCAAGGCGCAACATGGCAACGGCCAGAGGGCGCTCCGAAATGGCGGCCGGATTCGAAAGCGTGTATCCCAGTTCCATCAAATATTTTCCGACCAGCCTCTCGAACCAGCGCAATTGCTCTTCGCGAAATTTGGTTTTCCAGCGGCCCACCGGAGAAAAATGACCTTCTTTCAATTCATCCTTGAACGCCGTGAGCGGCGTCCGAACCGAACCCACGCTATCGCGCTGGATCCGCGCGTAATCCAGATCATGCCCAAGAAAATTTCCAATCTTAGTTAGCGATGGTTGCGGATTTTCGGCCAAATCTTCGTAGCGCACTTCCATATACTGCGGCCCGAGCGCATCTCCGAAACGACGACCTTTGCGGACAATGCCTTCCCAATAAATCCCAGCTGCAAGCAGACTGCGATTTTTGTCCCAAGGCAGAGGACGACTCCAATGCCGCTGGTCGAGAGAAAGCGCAACGTCGCGTCCATCGCGAATAATATGAATAAATTTCGCGTCAGGAAAATCGCGGGCGATGCGAGGCATGTGAGGAATGTTCGTTGGAGTTGAATCGATCCAGCGATCCACTCCCTGGCTGCGAGCGACTTCATCCATGACGATGCGAATGAAGTCACTGCCATTGTTGCATTCGGCCATCACCTTGGCTTCGAGGTCAGTCGCATTCAGACCGGAAACGAGAAATGCCTTGCTGCCAAGCCATTCCCGCATCATCTTTTGCTTGTTCTTCAAGACGCTCAAATCGCCAAAGATCGGCTCAAGCACGTCGAACACATTCATCTGCGTGTGAAATTTCGCAAAGCCTCCCGCTGAAAGCAGAAGGTGATACAGGAAACTGGTTCCTGAACGTGGACAGCCCACGATGAAGACTGGAGGTTTCATCGTCCCAGAGGTCATCAATTCACACTACCACGGAAGACTTTCGAAGAATGGAAGGCTTCATCGGAGGCTTCATGGGAGACTTCATGAAAGAGAGCAGCAGCAGCATTCGCTTCATCAAGTGCAATTCTCTACGCAGTCTATTTCTATTGGTTTCTGCTTTGCAAACGATTTCTATACTGGAACTGCCGTCTTGCGCTTTGGATTGAAGAACGGCAACGAGACTACCGTTGCAGTGGTCTTCATCCGCTGCGCTTCGATGGTCAATTCCATTTGCAGCTTCGTTCCCGGCTTTGAATGCTCAGTCCCAACGCTAGCGAGCGCAATCAACTTCTTCAGCAGTGGAGAGAATGCAGTAGTTGTAGCCTTGCCCACGAACTTATCGCCTGCGTAAATGGGAACTGCTGCGCGAGAAGCCTGGCTTGGCGCCGCGGGAGATAATCCAAACTTGTCGAACTGCTCTTCCACTTCGACCCAATCTACTTCGAGACCAACCAGCTGTCGCGGCACTCCCTGCTTGTTATCTCGAGCCAGCGCTCGCTTGCCAATGAAGTTCTCTTTGTCGAGATGGACCATCTTGCCGAAACCTAATTCATACGGCGAATATTTCTGGGAAGGAATCAGCGCCTTCTTCGAACTGATGTAATCGACCTCGATCAGCAGCAGTCCCGCCTCCACGCGCGATACATCGAGCGCCAGCATTCCAGCAGCATGGATATCGAACTGCTTTCCCTTCTCCATCAGCGCGTCCCAGACTTTGACCGCTTCGTTCCCGTTCTTAAGAACGTCACGAAGTGGAATCCATATTTCATAGCCGAGATCGCCCGTATATCCAGTGCGCGAGATATCGACCGGAACGCCAGCAATCTTTCCGCTCGTCTTCCGGAAATACTTCAAGTTGGTAATATCGGCCTCAGCCACGGCCTTTAGAAGTTTCGCCGACATCGGACCTTGCAGCGCCAAAGCAGCCGTTTGCTCGGAGATGTCCTCGATCTGAACGTCCATGTTGAGGCCGTTCTGGCGGAACCAGCGCAGGCTTGGATCAGCTGCCGTCCAGCGATACTTGTTTTCTTCGAGGCGAGTGATTGTGCCATCGTCAATAACTTTGCCGTCCTCATCGCACCAGCACGCATAAATCACCTGCCCGACGGCGACTTTGTTGATGTCGCGGGTGATCACGCGATTCACGAGTTTAGTCGCGTCCCTGCCTGTAATCAGATATTTGTAGAGCGGAGAAATATCGATGAGCGCGCAGGCGTTGCGGATCGCATTGTACTCATGCTCGTGGTGAACTTCATACACGCTCACGGTGTAGTATCCAGACCATTCGCGGTAGTTCAGGCTCTGGCAAAGGGCGAAAGTTCTATCGTGAAATGCAGTTCCAATAGGCAAAGGCGGCCTCGCGTAGGATTCCTTGGTGTGCCTTCGTGTCCGTTCGTGGGTGAGACGCAAAAGCGTAAACCACGAAGGACACTAAGGTTCACGAAGGAAATTCGTACCGTCGGATTATATGCACGGGCGTTCGGCGGAGCAAGCGGGCAACCGAATTGACCGTGGGTCAGTAATTGGGCGTAAGTAGAGACAAAACTATAGTTTCTCGATAGAATGGCGAGTCATTTTCTCTCCGGATTCGGGGTTTATCTGCTGGTGGAACTGGGATCAATCTCTTTAGGTTAAAACTTATCTTGTCAGGTTCTTAGGTCAAATATGCCTGCTGGTTCTAGCGGTACCAAATACGACGTAATCGTGATCGGCGGAGGCCACAACGGCCTCACCAACGCCGCTTATCTGGCCAAAGGGGGAAAAAAAGTGTTGGTGCTGGAACGACGCCATATCCTCGGTGGCGCCGCCTGCACGGAAGAAGTTTTCCCTGGATTTAAATTTTCGGTCTGCTCGTACGTTGTTTCGCTGTTGCGTCCAGAGATTATTCGCGACCTTGATCTGCCGCGTCATGGGCTCGAGATCCTGCCGCTGGACGGCACTTTCACGCCGATGCCAAATGGCGATCATCTTTGGCGCGTGAACGATCACGGCAAGACGCATCGCGAAATTGCGCGGCATTCTCGCGTCGATGCTGAGGCTTACGACGAATTTGGCAAGGCGATGCAGGCGATGTGCCGGTTCGTGAAGCCGATACTCAGCATGATTCCTCCTGATCCGGCGACGCTGAATCCGAAAGAATTGATGAAGCTGCTTTTCATCGGCCGCCGCTTTCAAGGCATGTCGAGCGAGGACAAGTACAACCAGGTCCAGCTCATGACCATGAGCGCGATCGATTTTCTTGACCAGTGGTTCGAGACCGACGTGCTCAAGGCTACGATGTCGGCTTCAGGGATTATCGGAACTTTTCTTGGAGTGCGCTCCCCCGGCACTGCTTATGTTCTGCTTCACCACTACATGGGCGAGATCGACGGCGCGTTCCGCGCGTGGGGCTTCGCTCGGGGCGGCACGGGCGCAATTTCAAACGCGATTGCGGACGCCGCACGCGAGGCGGGAGTCGAGATTCGCACTCAGGCGCCAATCGCCAAGATCATGGTAAAGAACGGACGCACGAGCGGCGTTGTGCTCGCCAATGGTGACGAGATTTACGCCGATGTTGTTTCGTCGAGTGTCGATCCGCGACTCACGTATACCAAAATGATTGAGCCCGGCAATTTGCCCGACGATTTCATGGAAGGCGTGAATCGCTACAAGTTTCGCGGGTCATCAGGAAAAGTGAACATGGCGCTTGATGGGCTTCCGAATTTCAAATGCATGCCGGGAGCCGGCGCCCACTTGCGTGGCGCCATGTCGATTTCGCCGAGTGTTGAGTACATGGAAAAAGCGTACGACGAAGCGAAGTATGGACACTGGTCGTCGCATCCGTATATCGACATGGTGATTCCGACGCTGACCGATACTTCTTTAGCGCCTCCGGGTAAACACATTCTCTCGTGCTTTGTGCAATACGCTCCCTACAAGCTTGCGCCCGGGCTTGATTGGGATACGGAGAAAGAAAAATTTGGCGATAACGTAGTTAACACCATTGCGGAATATGCGCCGAATATAAAGGACATCATTCTGCATCGGCAGGTGGTGACGCCACTCGATCTGGAACGGGAGTGGGGATTGAGCGAGGGCAATATCTTCCAAGGCGAGCTTTCGCTTGAGCAGTTATTTTTCCTGCGTCCGGTTGCGGGCTGGGCGCAGTTCCGCTCACCCATAAAAAACCTCTACATGTGCGGTTCGGCTACCCATCCTGGCGGAGGGATCATGGGCGCGCCCGGACGCCTCGCCGCGCTCGAGATTCTGAAAGACGGGGGCGCATAGAGAATGTCCGAGACACGCGATGTGATTATCGTCGGTGGCGGACACAATGGATTGGTCGCCGCCTTCTATCTCGCCAAAGCCGGATACAAACCGCTTGTACTCGAACGCCGGTCCCAAGTGGGCGGCGCGACTATCACCGAAGAATTTCATCCGGGGTTCCGTTGCTCTACGCTAGCCCATAATGCGGGTCCGCTACGCGCCGACATCGTGCGCGATATGCAACTCGAGCAGCACGGCTTAAAGTTCGCGACTCCGGATGTAAACACCGTGTCGTTAACGCCCGACGGCAGGGCGTTGATTCTTTACTCCGACACGAAGAAGGCGGCGCAGGAAATCGCGGAGTGGTCACAGAAAGATGCGGCTTCTTACTCGCATTTTGGCGCGGCCCTCGGAAAGATCGGCAAAGTCATCAGCGAAGCGCTTTTGCTCACGCCGCCGAATATCGACAGCCCTGACCGCGGCGATCTCTGGGGAATGTTGAAGACGGGGCGATCTATACGAAAGCTAGGCAAGAAAGATTTGTATCGCGTCCTGCGTTGGGGGCCGATGGCCGCTGCCGATCTGGTAGCTGAATTCTTTGACACTGAACCGTTGCGCGCAACGATTGCTGCGCGCGGTATCTTCGGAACATTTCTCGGGCCGTGGTCCGCGGGCAGCGCGCTGGTATTAATGCTGCGGGCGGCTGGAGATCCAACGCCCGCGGGCAGCGTACAGTTCCCTGCCGGTGGCGCGGGCGCCATCACTCAAGCCATGGCAGCGGCGGCGAAACAAGCGGGCGCGGTGATTCGCACCGGCGCTGAGATTGCTGAGATTCGCGTGAAAGATGGCGTTGCCACTGGCGTGGTGCTCGCCTCAGGGGAAGAGATTGCCGCGCGCGCTGTCGTCTCGAATGCCGACCCAAAGAGAACGCTGATGCGATTGGTCGACCCGGCGCACCTTACTCCGGAATTCGTTCAGAAAATAAAAAACTACCGCTGCATGGGGACGGTTGCAAAGATCAATCTCGCGCTTTCTGCGCTTCCTGAATTCACTGCACTAAAGGCTAAGGGAAAAGGCAACTTACTTCAGGGACGGGTTCAGATCAGTCCTGAGATCGATTATCTGGAGCGGGCTTTCGACGAATCGAAGTATGGGAATTTCTCACGCAACCCGTATATTGAGATTACAATTCCTTCCCTTTCGGACCCGTCACTGGCGCCTGCTGGTGGGCACGTCATGTCGATCTACATGCAATATGCGCCCTATAAGCTGAAGGATGGCGACTGGGAGAGTCAGCGGGAAGTGCTGGGCGAAGCGGTAGTGAAAACGATCTCGCAGTATGCACCGAATTTTCCTCAGACGATTCTCAGCGGCCAGATCATTACTCCCAAGGACCTCGAGGAGACTTACGGTCTCACGGGAGGACATATCTTCCACGGCGAGCTTGCGCTTGACCAGTTCTTCACCATGCGTCCGCTGCTTGATTGGGCACGCTACCAGACTCCCGTCGAACGCCTGTATTTATGCGGCAACGGTACACATCCGGGTACGGGACTTACTGGCGGCTCGGGTGCGAATGCGGCGCGCGAGATTGCAAAGACGCTGAGGAAGTAGCCGGGCTTGGCGTGTTGCTCAACAAAAGCGCGTGGGCTCGTTAGATATCACCCCACAGAGTGAGACGGGGCAAGCCCCGTCTCTACCATTCGTAATCGCACAGACACTTCCGTAACCAGCTAACCAATTGCGTCGCGGGTCCGTTTCGGTTTTACTTACGATAGACCCATTTGGGAATTTCGCGCAATTCGGAGGAACAGATTTTGGTTGAGGATCCCAAATGGGAACTGGCGTTGCTGGCCACGGTACAAAGTTTTTACCAGCGGATACTAAGCGAGCAATTGGGCGGTAAGTTACCCGCGCCTGCGGAACTCGCGCCGGACGTCATAAGCCATGCCGAGGACGTCCGCTCTACACTCGATCAGATGCAGCTCTGGATACAGCTTCTGGACATGGCAATTACTCCCGCCATGTTGAGACTCGGAGTGCAATCGGATCTCGATCCTGAGGTTGCGGAGGCGTTGTTGCGTTACTTCGCGCGCCATCGCGACGATTCGGGAGCCAATCGCGATAAGACTGATTTGGTTGCAACCTTTTTATTTCGACATCCGCGCGTGCCCGGACAATGGGAGCAACGCGGATATGGCCTTGATGGCTCTATTCCGCTATCTCCGTTTGAAATTGCGCTGCTGGAGATTCTGTCAGAGTCCGATGTGCCCGTGCTATCAGAGGGCGATGTGCAACTGCTGCGGGAGTTCGGGCCTTTACTTGATCAGGCAAATCGCTTTCAGGATTTCAGCGCGCTTATGGATTCAGGAATCATTCCGCGGGTGCGGCAATTAAAAGCCTCCTTGGGCGAATCCATTTATCACCCTGGAGTGTTAGCCACACTTGCGCCCTATAATGCTGCGTTCGGTGATCGGTTCCATAGCTTGTTCGCCGCAGCGACTGAGGAAATCAAAAATTTTGCCAACCAGTTGGAAGAACTGGGCGGCAGCATATTAAGTACGGTGGACGGCGTAGAAGTAACGGTTGAACATGTGGCGGCAATGAATCAAGAAGCCTTGCTGAAGAGCGACTACACCTCGGCCCTGGAAAAATTTCGTCGCGTGTCGAGCCTGAAAAAGGAGCTAGAGCGCAGGCCGCCAGTCCGGCGCAGCCAGCATGATTCATCGCATACTAGAAAGGCTGCAACGGGCGTGGCGGCTGCTCCAGCGCTGGCTCCAAAGTATGTGCCGGTTGCAATTACCGCGCAGGCACAGTCGTTAGAGGAAGCGAAGTTGCGTAGGGTGGAAGAGTCAATCAGAGTATTTGTTCGCGTAGCTGATCCAAAGTTTCGGCAGATTGTGCCGATGCGGTACTTCAACTTAATGCTGACTCCTGATGAGGTTGAAGCTTACACGGCCGACTATCTGGAACAGAAGACGCCGAAGGCGGACGCTGCGCGAATGTTGTTTCGTCTAGTCGCTGTCACTGCTCGATTAACCACCGAGATCGAAGAGTTGAAGCGCTCGCGCAATTCGCCGTCTGTGTGGAAGTTGCACGCAGATTCTTTGGTCGTGCTCGTGGATCTCGCGAAAACTTTGGCCGAAGCGGTGGAAAGGCTGGCAGTAATTCCTGCCGAGCAGAAAGATGGACAATCGAACCGCGAGTCTCTTCGCGCGTCGCTCGATAAACTGCGCCAATGTACGGCTGAGGCGGCACGGTTGATCGAGCAAGCGTAATAAATAATATGAAGGACGGGCGAGGACGCCACGTCGCTCCATTTATGAATTAGTGAATGTCGAACTGCTCCTGGTGAAGAGCGGGGTCTGACTTCACGATGATGGTCTTTTTTGTCAGCTCTTCCATCTCGTTGAGCAGTTTCGCGTTGTTGGCTTTCAGCGCTTTCGCGACCTCTGGATTCACTCTCAGCATCACATCGCTGTGTTCAAGATGGCTCGAAATCTTGCGCATCTCGACATAGACCTCGTTGCAGACAGTGCTCACCGATTTCACAAAGCCTGTGGATTGACAGTAGGGACACGGAGTTCCAATCGTCCGTTCGAGTGACTGCTTGACTCGTTTGCGAGTGATTGCAACCAGACCGAAATCATTGAACTGGAGCACTTTTGAGGGGGCGCGATCAAAGCGCAAAGCCTCTTCCAGCGCTTGCATAACTTTTTGCCGGTTGCGGCGCTCGTCCATGTCGATGAAGTCGATGATGATGATGCCACCCAGGTCGCGCAGCCGAATCTGGCGCACAATCTCTTTGATCGCATCGACGTTCGTCTTCACGATGGTGTCTTCCAGGCGAGCCGTCTTGCCGACATACTTGCCAGTGTTGACATCGATCGCGACCAGCGCTTCGGTCTGATTGATGACGATGTAGCCGCCGCTCTTCAGCCAGACTTTCGACTTTAACGCCTTGTTGATTTCCTCGTTGAGGCCAAACTGATCGTAGAGCGGAGTTTCTTTGGTGTAGAGCTTGACGCGCTTCACGAGACCAGGCTGGAAGCGATTCGCAAATCGGACAATGCGCTCGTATTCCTGCTCGGTATCGACCCAAATGACGGAGAAGTCGGAACTGACCTGATCGCGCAGCACGCGCTCGACCACATTGAGATCGTGATAAATCAGGGCAGGAGCCTTGCTGCTGTCGGAGCGCGTTTTGATTTCGTTCCAGAGGTTTTTCAAAAAGCGGATGTCGGCTCGAAGTTCTTCGTCGGATGCTCCGGCCGCAGCGGTTCGAACAATGAAACCGCCGCCGCCATTTTCGCGTTCGCTTTGGATGATGCGCTTTAATCGCTGCCGCTCTTCCTCCGATGAAATCTTGCGCGATACACCCGTATGATTCACGGTGGGCATAAAGACGAGGAAGCGGCCCGGCAACGCGATGTGACTGGTAATGCGCGCGCCCTTCTTGGCGATTGGCTCTTTTGCAATCTGGATTAGAACCTCCTGGCCCTCTTTGAGCAGTTCGCTGATTTGCGGGACCACGCGGTTTTCACGGCTGCGGAAACGGCGTCCGCCGCGCCGTCCGCGGCCTCGATCAAAGCCTCGTTCAGGTGCGCGACGCTGAGTCCTTTGCGTGAGCATTGCTTCGGGAGCGGGGCCGCGAACTTCGGCGCTGGCGTCCATGGTTCCCTCGCCGATGGCCTCAGCCTCAAGCAGCGCTTCGGCTTCGGCTTGCGCTTCTTCCACTTCCAATTCCTCGGCTTCGCGTTCTTCAGCTTCCAAAACTGCGGCTTCTAAAACTGCCTCTGGAACCGCCTCGCCATTTGCTGCGGTTTCGCTGGCAGCAGCGGACTCGAGCACAAACTCGCCAGAAGATGTTACTTCCGACACGGACTGCGACACCTCATCAGTGGCGGCTCGCGTCTCTTCTTCAAATTCTTCAAAACCTTCGTCGTCTCCCGGCTCTTCTCCGTAAGACGTCAGTTCAGCTTCTTCTTCCTCAATCTCTTGCTCCTCAACATGGCCGCGCGCACTTGGGCCAGCACTTGGGCCAGCGATATCGCGGGCTGATTCGATGGCCGCCCCGGACTCCTGCTGTGCCGTCTCACTCGTCATTAAGGCGTGCTTTACACGCTCGCGTGCCGCGGACTCTTCCGCCAATTCCGGCGCTTCGCTGCGCTGGTAGCTGCGAGCGCTATAAACATCGCCGGGCACATCATCTTCAAGGGCGGCCTCCATCACGTGCTCATGTTGTTCGTGGAGTGGCTCGGCAACTTTTGAGGCGAAGAAAGGTTCATCATCAGGAAAACTTGCAAGGATCGAGGCTGGACCCGGTCGCTCGGCTGCCGCGGTGTTGTCTAAGGGCGGAGTCTGAGTTCGAGGCTGACTTTCCGATTGCTTTTGATATTTGGAGATCGATTCTCCCGGAAGGAGAATGGGTTGATAACCGGGAGGGGGGCCGTAATCGTAATCTCGACCCGTGCGAGGAGCAGTCGGCGCGGGGCGCTGGAAGCGGGAATCGGAACGGCCACGTCCCGAACGATCACCTCGGCTAAAGCGGTCGCTGCGCGTCTCAGTCCGTGATTCGGTTCGGGATTCGGGCTGAAGTTCGTTATGGGTTTCGCTGATGGTCTCGCTGGGTGTTTCGCCGGCCGATTCGGTTCGTACATCGCCACGATCTGGCCGCTCGCTACGTCCGGTTTCTCCTCTGCGGCCACGACGGCGGCGGCGGCCACGGAAATCACGCGATGCGGATCCATTTCCTGACGACGCTGATGAAGGTGGCAGTGCTTCTTCTCCCCCACCCGCAGCGACTAGACCTTCATCGCCGTGGGCTTCAAGAGCGGGGGTCAAGGATTCCTGACCGTTATGAGGCCGCGACTCCGCCACGGGACGATTTGCTGGAATAGCTTCGTCCAGATCCTCATCCTGCTGTTCCAAATCCATGAAATCGGAGACATAGAGGAAAGCGTCACGTTCCAAGCCGATATCAACAAAGGCTGATTGCATGCCTGGCAGCACGCGCGTTACACGGCCCTTGTAAATCGAGCCCGCTAGGGTGTATTCGTTTTCCCGCTCGAGGTAAATTTCTGCTAGCTGATCGTCTTCCGTTATCCCCACTTTAGTTTCGTGGGGCGTGGTTGATACGTACAATTCCTTGTTCATTTCTACTCCGGTTCTTCACCGAAACAGAAGCGCAAGGCGGAACAGATTGATAGCGTTCAGCGCCGCTCCGGGTAGGAGCGGGCGCGGTCCCGGAGTTCTAGACCGGGTCTGCACTGCAGTGATTTGTTAGTACTCGTCTGCACTGATCGCTTTGAGCCTTTCGCCAGGTCTGTGGCCACTCCTCGCATTCCGCTGAGGGGGCCGTTCCCCGCCTGACTGGCTTCAATCCTGTCCGGCTTCGACTTCTGCCGGCATTCTGCCCTCCTTTTTCGCGAGGGCCTTCGTAATCTTGTTTCGTACGTAATCTTTTTTTGTAGCTAATGCTGTTAAAGCTAATATTTGCGCGGCGCCGTTCTCAAGGACGCCAAACTTCTGCCGACCGTGTCAATTCACGAAGCGGCGCATCCGGACGTTCATCACCATCCCCAGCGCCAAGAACATGAAAAGAACGGAAGACCCGCCGTAACTCATGAGCGGCAGAGGTATTCCCGTGACTGGCATAAAACCAACCACCATGCCAACGTTGACGAGGATGTGAAAGCTAAGCACAGCCACCACACCCATCACCAGGAATGCGCCGGCTCGGTCGGGCGCCGTCTGTGCATTCTGGGTCAACCGCATCAACACTATGAAGTATAGCAGTAGAAGCCCCAGAGCCCCTACAAACCCATGTTCCTCGGCAAAAGCCGCGAAAATGAAGTCCGTTTGGGGAACGGGCAAGAACGCGAGATGGGTTTGCGATCCCTGGCTGCTGCCGAAAATTCCGCCCGAACCCACTGCGATTAACGACTGATTTACTTGGTACCCGGACCCCTGGCGATCTGCATCCGGGCTCATAAAACTAGTGAGACGTTCCTTTTGATACGGTTTTAAGACCTTTATCCAGGCAACCGGAACCAACAACCCTGCTATGGCGAGGACGATCAGCGCCTGCTTCCAGCGTAATCCACCCAAAAATAACCCCATGATGGCGACGGGCAAATAGGTTAGCGCGGTGCCCAAATCAGGCTGCGCCAGAACCAGCAACATGGGGAAACCCACGATCGCCCCGGCTTTCATGAAGTCTGCCCAGGACAATTCCCGCTCATGCAAATCGGCGAAGTATTTCGCCACCGCCAAAATGAGAATTAGCTTCACCCATTCCGAAGGCTGAAAGTGTCCGCCACCTGGCATCTTGATCCAGCGCCGAGCCCCAAGGTATTTCTGGCCAAAGAGTCGCACCGCAATCAGAGAGGCGAGCGAGACAAAATACATCCAGTGGATTTGTTCAAGCAAGGCTTGATAATTCAGCAGGCTGACGAGGAACATCGCCGCCACTCCGGCTGTAACCCAATAGATTTGCTTGATATGAGCACCAGCAAACTTTGTGTGCTCCGTGGCACTGTGAATTTGAAACACGCCGAGTGCGCAGATCAGCAGTACAAAGCCCAAAAGGAGCCAGTCAAAATCTCGGTAGGAAACGTATCGCGACATGGATCAGTCGCCAACCCTAGAACTCATCGGAGAAAACTCATTGACTGGTATTCACAGTGAATCACTTACACGGGTTCGTCCGGCACGACGGGCTTACAGGGCTTTCATCCTGTAACCATACCCAAGCCCCAACGCCGCCGATGACCGCCAGACCGCCGATGATTGCAGGTGTCGAGCTCATGATTCCGTTCCCTGCTGCTGGCGCCGCCCCTCCGCGCCGCCGATGTCTCTTCTTCTTTTTATCAGGGTCGGCTGTATCGTCGCGTGTGGTCTGTTGCCCTTGGGTGACAGTTGTTGTTCCTTTATCATCTTGAACAGTCACGTCGCCTTTGTTGGCCGCAATCTGCACGGTTCCATCGACGTCGGTGACCTGAAACTCGGTCCAGGAATCGGTTGCAGGTTTTATGGTCACATCACCAGCGCGAGCCGCCAGCCCTCGAGAGGTTGTTACGCGCACCGCCCCATGCTCGAGTTCCACGGCTGGTCCCTCGAATTTCACGAGTGAATCTGCCAGCACCATCACGCTCGATCCGCTTGATTGAATGCTAGCTGACGAATCAGGCCGGGTCTGCAACATGTCCCCAGAGTAAACGGCTGAAGATTTCGGCACTTCAGCTCCGTTCAACCATGCTGCACCGTTCGTGTACAACATGCCCGCTGCCGTCTCTCCCGCAAACATAACTTGTGCCGGAAAGACAAGGGCCAGCAAGCAGCACACGGCAGACCGTAAAGGGGACTGTAACATGGGTTAGGATGACTCCCGCATTTCTGGATTTTTGCTATCGTAAGCCGGAAATAGATTGCGGTCAATGCGTTTGTTCATCGGAGTGCACCCCTAAGTCACTGCCGAGGTCGGCGTCGGTGGCCGTTCCCAGAAGAGTGTCGCCGTTCAAGGCTTCGACTTTCGGATTCATCACTTTCACATTCATCCAGCGGTTTGAACTGTGACATCCGTAAATTTTCATTTTGAGATAGTTGTCTGTTAAGGCTTCCGTAAATTCGGCTTCGCCGCTATGCAACGTTATGGCAGAAACCGATGAGCCTACCAAAGACCGCATAAACACTGCTTTCTTGCTGGATGCAATCTCACGCAATATGCGGTTCCGTTCCCGAGCCACAGGTGCCGGAACCTGCCCCGTATGTTCACTCGCCGGAGTTCCCGGCCGTGCCGAATAGGTGAAGACGTGCAGATAGGTAAGAGGAAGCTCTTCGATCATGCGGCGAGTTTCTAAAAACTCCGCTTCGGTCTCGCCCGGGAACCCGACCATTACGTCCGCGCCAATGGCGGCAGTTGGCATGGCATTTCTGATTTTCAGGATTTTCTCGCGGTAATGCCAGGGGCGATACTTCCGGTGCATGCGTCGCAACACGGTGTCACTGCCTGACTGCATGGGCACGTGGGCGTGCTTGGCAATTCGTTCCGAAGATGCGACTAGGTTGATCAGTTCATCGGTCCAATCCATTGGCTCAACCGAACTTATCCGCAGTTTCTCTAATGGCGTTTGTTCGAGAATGGCGTGGATTAAATCTACGAAGCTTGGGTTTTTGAGGACAGGCAGTTTGGAGTTCAGTGAGGCGGTATTTTGCTCACTTACGTCCAGGGAGCGACGACCAACAACTTGCAGATCTCTTCCCCATCTACCCAAATTAATGCCCGAAATTACCACCTCACGATAGCCGCTCGCGACGAGGGTTTGAATCTCACGCAGAACGTGCTCCATGGGCAGCGAACGGCTCTGTCCGCGAACGTAGGGGATTACGCAGAATGAGCAGCGATTATTACACCCATCCTGAATCTTGAGATTCGGACGCGTCCGCTCATTGGGAGCCTCGAAGACAGGCGCTGCGAGCAACTCAGTATGAGCAAAAATATCGCCAACCACCACATAGGGAGCGTACTCCCGAGAGAGTTCGGCGAGTGGAACGAAACCGGAGGTTGATGGGACATTACTAGCGCCATCAGCGCCGGAAAATAATGGATTGCCCGATAAAGATGAAGTGGCGATCTCCGCCGCGAGATGCTTGTGCGAATTGCCGACGACCCAAGTCACTCCCGGCAGTTCCGCCAACTCTGCGGGAGCTCTCTGCGCGTAGCAGCCGGTGACCAGAATGCGGCTCTGTGGATTGAGGCGCTGATGACGGCGTATGGAGGCACGAGCGTCTTTATCCGCTTCCGCAGTCACGGTGCAGGTATTGAGGATAATAATTTCAGCGCGATCTGACGACGAGGCGCGCTCAAAACCCTTGTCGCGAAATTGCTGCTCAAGAGCGGCTCCATCCGCTTGAGTCGCTCGACATCCAAAATTCTCTATGTAGAAGCAGGCCACGCTCCTATACTAAATCAGTTGGAGCATGGGTTTGAACTAGGGCAGAGGGTCGCGTTCGCGGCTTGAAGTTTACGACTTAAATTGCTGGTAACCAATGGCTAGGCGCCAAGCGGCTGTTACGGTGGAGAAATGGCATGAAGCGCCGAATTCTGCTCGTGGATGACGATTTAGCCGTCCTGCTCACATTGAAAGCGGTACTCGAACTCCACGAGTTTGAAGTTGATACGGCGAGCACTTCGGCTGAGGCGTTTAGCCGCTTGCAGTCCGGCGTTTATCAAATGGTTATCAGCGACTTGAGAATGGAGACGGAAGAGGCTGGATTGGAAGTCCTTCGCACCGCTCGCCGCCAACTTTACAACCCGGCCACAGCGCTTCTTACCGCTTACCCTCCCGCCGGGAATTGCGGGGTGCAGGATAATTGGCGTAGTCATTCGGACTCGGTACTGATCAAGCCGCTCGGCACCAAGGAATTCCTGCGCCAGGTGGAAAGCATTTTGGCTCGCCATGCCGAGAGAAGCTATTCCGACGATGCTGACAGCATCAGGAAGAAAGCTTTTCCCAAGGCGCAGAGCGACAAGCGCCACGCAAGATAGAATCTCCAGACAACTTGCGGACCTTCAAAATGTATAAAGAACTAGGCGTTGACCACTTGTCGCCCGTGTTGAAAGCACTCGCGGCACAACACCGGTCGTCCTTGCGTAGGCCGGAACGGAACGGTGGTTTCTTTTCCGCACTGCGAGCAGTGTGTCCGGGTTTCGGTCTTCGCGTAAGAATTCCCGCGTGGTCCATGAGACGACGAAGCCCCGAGCACCGATACGCGTTTTCCCTTACAGTTTTTGCAGCGTTTGGGTTCGTTTTTGAACTGCTTGTCGTGAAAAAACAGCTGTTCACCCGCTGTGAACACGAAATCCGTGCCACAATCAATGCACTTTAAGATCTTGTCCTGGTATTCCATTGAAGACGCGCTCCCATTCCGCGTCCCTGCGCAACACGGGGAGACCCGAATAGGGAAGGAATCCGGTTCACATCGTGGGCAGGAGATTTACATCCCCCTCATGACCCCTGGACTCGGCCCACCATGCAGTGTGCACCGCATGGTTACTTCCTTACACTGTTAGAAAGGAAATCTTTGTTTCCTGCAAATCTTTTCCTGTTTGGATCCGTACAATTCTGAGTACGAGGAACGGGGCCGCCGCAACTGCGAACGACCCGTTTTGCTTAGTCCTGTTCCTTGCGTGCTTTCTTGCGGCTGCGCTTGCGAGCCAGCGCTTCTTTTACTCGCTTTCTCTCGCCGGGCTTCAGGTAAAACGAGTGACGTTTTACTTCTTTAATAATGTCCTCAGTTTGTACCTTCCGCTTGAACCGCCGAAGCGCGTTTTCCAGGGATTCACCCTCTTGAAGTCGAACTTCCGCCAACGGACTACACCCCCCTACTCGTCCCAACGGGACTCGTTAGTTATGGCAAGCATTACCATACTAAGTCAAGTACATTGTACAGAAATCTGCGTCGCGTTTTAGAAATTAAGCCTTATTGAAACCTGCATCTGCCTTGGGGCGAAGGCGCTCGACGGTTTCAGGAAGGTTGTAGCTTGTTGATAATACGCTGGATAGTACGTACCTCCCGCTTTTTGGCTGTATTTTACGAACTGCCCCGCCGAATTGTAGAAGCCGCTGTCTGTCAAGCCATACCTCAAATTGTCTCGATTGAATAAATTGAATGAGTCTCCGCTGAGTTCGATGTGGTATCGCGCGCCTAAATTTATTTTTCTTACAACTCTGAGATCGGTGCTGGCGTAATCTGGGCCCATAATCGAGTTACGCCCAACGCCCGACAATCTATCATTGTTGGTGTTTCCGTCCTGATTGGGGTCGCCGGAAACGGTAGCATTAGTGGGTCGTCCACTGCCGTAAGTCATAATGCCTGAAATTTTCCAGTGATTAAGAATCGATCCTAATATTCCCGACTCGAACGGATGCGGCTCCTCGATCGCGGAAATCGTCAAGCGCTGGCGTTGATCGGTCACACTGGACGCCTTCTCACTGGCTGTCGCATATGAATTCTGGACCGTCGCAGGCTGCCCCGCCACCAAGGCATCCTGGCCATTGTCGATGGCGTGGGCCCATGTATATGCGAGACGGAAATACATGCCTCCCGACATTTGCTTTTGGAGTGACACAGTCATGCCGTGATAAATGCTCGACGCTGCACTCTCGAACTGATCGATCGCTCCCAGTTGGTTGATGGGCCTGTTCAGAGTGTTGATGCATGGAGGAAACGGACAGCTGATGCTGTAACTGGTTTGCCATGTCGCGAATGATTGCACGTTATAGAAAGCATTTGGAACAACGTTTCCGGCAGTATCCAAGACCGGATAGCTGTAATAAGTCGGAGACGGAAGATTCACGTCTCGTGCCCGAATCATGTCCACCCCATGTACGTACAGATACGAGAGTGTGCCAATGATTCCGCCGGGGAGTGCGCGCTCCAAGCTCAAACTTCCCTGTTGCACTCTTGGCGTCTGAAAATTCGGAGCAAAGGCAGCCACTTCGCTGCTGGCAAATTGCTGCCACTCTGGAGGAAGCGCGCAAGATGCCGGTCCGCGTGGACAGTTGAAAGCAGGATTGGGATATTTGGGAAATACCTGGTTCTGGTAGAAGTTCGTATTATCCAGAGAAAGGAAACTGTCATTCAGGCCATTGTTGTTCGTGACCGCGGACTGATAAATCTGCGGAATTCGAGTATAGAAAATTCCGAATCCCGCTCGAATCATTACAGGATGCTCGTCGCCCAATGAATATCCAATTCCCACGCGCGGGGCAAAGTTTTTTTGGAGCAGGGGCATCTTTCCCGCGGGCGTCCAGAGCGGATTACTCATCATTCCGGCTCTCGAAAATGTTTGGAGATCGTAACGCACTCCTAAGCTCAGGCTAAACTTCGGAGTCAGCCGAACGGTGTCCTGCACGAATCCCGCATAGTCGTTGCTGTCAGGATGCGACACGGGATTTCCGAAATTCTGTACATAATATCGAGGCACATCGTGGGCCCACGCGCGCAGCGGTGTAAGGTTCAAGCCACCGTGCATGGGCACGAAAGTAAATGGATTGACAGAAATGTTGTCATATAAAAACTCGCCGCCGTAGAGAGATGGAAAATAGTTGTAGTCCCAAGTCAACATGCCATCGCCGCCGAACTTCCACTCATTTCGGCCATGGCTATAGCTCATGGTTTCGGCCGCATGCAGACGGTGCTCTCGTGTTTGCCGCGGCAAGATTGACGATTGCCCGAAGTCACCGATCCAGCTGTAAATACTGGTTCGTACTCCGGTTGAATTTGGAAATGACTGTTCGAGGTCGCGGGAAAACTGCACTCGCAAGTGGCTTATCAATCGCGACGTGATGCCGCTTACCAGACCTAGGGATGCGCTCTCGGTGGCGACATTTTCTTCTCCATTGCCACTAATGGCGTAATTTGTGATGGGACTTCCGGGATCGAGAAATACATTATTGGTTCCGTCATAACGCGACGTACTCAGACGGAAGGAGAGATGCTCATGCGGTGCCAGGAGGTGGTCCAGTTTCACAAACCCGGTTTCGCCAAGCATCTTTGCGGGAAAGGTTCCTCCCATGGTTGACAGTTGCGCGGCCGAGGCAAATACCAGGGCCTGATCGCAGGCCACGCCGCCGATCGCAGGATTACAGATTTCATAGTCTCCCGGCGTCGGGTACGCTCCCAACTGCGGAGTGACTACGGTCTGGCCATTTTTGAATTGGACGATGGCTGGGACATCGAAAATGTGCTGATCGTATCCGGCAAAGAAAAAAGTTTTGTTGCGTTGGATCGGGCCCCCAATCGTGCCGCCGAACTGGTGCTGCTGATCGCTCGGGTTCGAACCGGTGAACCCCGGCGAAGCGCCTCCGAATTCGCTATCGCGGAGGAAGTAGAAGGTACTTCCATGCCACTGGTTGGTGCCGGATTTGGTTACGATGTTGACGACGGCGCCGCCAGCTCGACCGGATTCGGTCCCGTAGCCGCTCGATTGCACGCGGAACTCCTGTACGACCTCGTCTGAAAATTGATAAGGCGAGCGATAGCGGCCCATTGCCTGCGCGAAAAATCCGTTGTTGTTGTCGGCTCCATCCACCAGAAAGCTGTTGTTGTAGCCTCGAATTCCGCCATAAGAGAGATCGCCGTTTGATCCGGACGTCAAACCTCGCGGATCTTGGGTTACGCCCGGCGTCAGCAACAGCAGGTCGGTGAAGCGGCGACCGTTCAACGGCAGGTCTTTGATGGCACGCTCGTCGAGCAGCGCGGATACCGAACCGGGATTCATTTCCACCGCGTGAGGGACGTCGGAGACTGTAATCGTCTCCTTTGGGCCTTCCACTTTTAGCTTGAAAGACAACACCGTGGATGCGCCCGCATCCACCCGAATCAGTGGCGATAGCTGCGGCGACATTCCTTCGGCCTCCGCCCGCGTCGAATAGTCTCCCGGAGGTAGCAGATCGACCGCAAATCTTCCGGCGGAGTCAGTGGCAGCGTGGTAACGGATGCCTGTATTGACTCGAATCGCGATGATGTCCGCATTCGTAACCGCTGCTCCCTGAGCGTCCAAGACCAAGCCGCGGATTGCACCGCTTGAAGCGTCTTGCGCCCAGACTTCAGTAGTAATAAGGAAGAGGAGATTACAAGGAAGTATCAGAATGAAAAGGAGCGTGAAAAGTTTTCGAATCGTAACCGGCAATGGCTTGCTGCAATGGCACATACCTATCCCCTCGCGGTCGAGACTTCGGAATCGGAGGGGATTCTGAAACCCTACAAATCTATATATCAGGAAGAGACGGAAGAGAATGTGATACAGGTACTCCAAATATGTTCAGTTTTGGAATGACGCTGAAGAAGTAGCAATATTAAGGATGGCGGTGTCAGAAGAGCTCTGTTTCATCCGCGCCATGGCACCAAGAGTAACCACGAGAGTGCTGTGGTTGCTGGATCGCAATCAGGTTTTTCCCTGACACGAAACCGATGTGTGCAAGTGTTTTCACTTCGCATACCGATATCTGACCGCAACCAATTGAAACTGATGTGCAATCAATTTGGGCCTGCGCATGCATTTTAGGATTGCATCGGACGAGCCTCAACCGAGCGGAAACTGCTACCAGGGAAGTAGAAAGTAACTTTAGTAACCAAAGGAGATCGTGTCATGAAAAACCGCAACCGAAATCAGAAAGGCTTTTCGCTAATCGAGTTACTTATTGTTGTCGCGATAATTCTGATTGTCGCGGCCATTGCGATCCCAAACCTGCTACAGGCGCGTGTTGCCGCTAATGAAGCATCGGCCGTAGGCTCTTTGCGCACGATCAATAGTGTAATGATTACTTACAACGATAACTACCCAACCGTTGGCTATGCGCCCACGCTCGCTGCCCTGGGAGGTGCGAATTGCCCAACGGCCGACCAGACTGGTGCTTGTCTTATCGACAGCTTGCTCGCCTCAGGAACCAAGAGCGGATATAACTTCACCGCCACTGGCATCGGCACTCCGGCCGGCCAATATGTGGCCATTGCGTCGCCAATACCTGGCAGCGGCAATCGCAGCTTCTGCACTACTGAAGATGCGACGATCCATTTTGATCCTACGGGCTCTGCGATCGCTGACCATGATTCCTGCATCAACCTTAGTCCGTTACAGTAGTTGAAGCGGCACTGTCTCCTAAGCAAGAAAAGGCGGGAAGCTAACAGGCTTCCCGCCTTTTTAGTTTCTAACTCCATGCATGACCAAGCTAAAGTCAGTTGGGCAATGCTCAATGCGCGGGAGCAGTGGCGGGTGCTGTCGATGGAGCCGCCGGCTTGGCGTTGAAGTCGACCTTTGGAACTTGCCGCGACGCCTCTGTCGCCTGAAAGTAGGCTGGGTTTTGTTTATAGCCAGCCCATCCCGCATAGAGGCTGTTCGGGAACTGAAGCACATAGGTGTTGTAATCCTGGAGCGTGTCGTTGTATCGCTTGCGTTCGACAGCGATACGATTTTCGGTTCCAGCCAGCTCATCTTGGAGACGCAGGAAATTTTCATTTGACTTTAGTTGCGGGTAATTCTCGACAACAACTAACAGCCTTCCTAGCGCGTTATCGAGTTGCCCGTTCGCGGCAATTTTATCGGATGGAGTTTGCGCCGAAAGCAAGGCGGAGCGTGCCTTGGCAATGTCGCCGAAAACGGTGACTTCCTGCTGCGCATATCCCTTCACGGTTTCGACCAGGTTGGGGATCAAATCGGCGCGACGCTGCAGAACGATATCAACCTGAGACCATGCGGACTTAACCGCCTGATCTTTCGCCACCAAATTGTTTTTTACTCCCACGTACTGACCGAACAACGCCAGCACAATCACCACCAGCACTACGAGTACGATTAGTCCTTTGCTCATTTCGCTCTCCTAATCACTCTCCTAAATTCACAATCTTCTTGCCGGTGGATCGACTTGCTTTCTTGCACGACCGCGGCTGAACTCTGGACGGGTGAGGACGCCCGGTGCTCGACTTGAAGATCACGCTGCCGGATCAAGCATCTTATCAACCGCGGCGGTCACCTGTTCAACTAATTTCAGGTAGCGCGCGAAAATTTCATCCACACTTGCCGTCCTCTTATCTTTTTTTCGCTCGCGAATGTCGAGAAGGTCGCCAAACACGCTTGTATCGATGGCTAACTTATTCCCTAGCGAAGCCACCGCTTCCCGCTTCGATCCTACTTCGGAATCGCTGAGCGCGATCAAGGAGTGACGGAACAAGGTGCCAAGCGCGGGCAACGAGCGCAGCAGCAGCTCCCACTTCGCGTCATCATTGTTATTTGCGATAAGCGACCGCTGGCGCAGCAGGATCGTCTTTTCGCGCAGTTCATATTCCAGTTGCGCGCGATGGAATCGCATTGGAATTTCCAGCGATTTGAGAACGTCTTCTCCCCACAGCAATTGATAATGCCGCCGCATATCGAGAAATTCGATGGAGAATACGTCGGCTGACCGGCGTACTTCCTCCGCACTCAAGAGGAGCGGAGCTCGGTGCTTCTTCTTTGCCCACCATTCGATCGCGGGCGCGAGGGCCTGAATCGAGGCGAATGAAGTGTCCGCGAGGACGCAGAGGAGGTTCACATCGGAGTGATCAGAGACGTAGTCTCCCGCAGCGGCCGAGCCATAGAGAATCATCGACCGCAGATTTGTTCCTGCTGCCGCTTTTAGTTTCTCGACAAACTCGTTTACTAATTTTTGCTTTTCAGAATCCATTCGTTCCTCTTATTTTCTGGCGGAGGGGACTATGGCTTTTCGCCGTCAAGGTTGGTTAGGCCTGGCTATGACGCCTGGTGCTCCATTACCAACTGCCACCAGCTCCGCCGCCGCCGGTGCTTCCGCCTCCGAATCCACCGAAGCCTCCGCCGCCGAATCCTCCTCCTCCAAAGCCGCCTCGGCCGCCGCCGTAACCTCCGCCGCCGGAGCCGAGTAACATTCCGAGCAAAAATCCCAGACCGCCACCACCACCTCCACCGCCACCACGAGATATGGCACGCAATATGGGGAGCACGACAAAGAAGAAAACTAAAATCAAAATAATTATTGTCCCAGCGCCGGGAGAATTCCGCGGGCGAGGCTCGGCGGGGCGAATCTGCGGCTGATTTTCGAGAGTTACGCCTGCATCCTGCGCAATCACGGTGGCGATGCGAGAAGTGATTAGCGTTGCTGCTCCCGCATAATCTCCGTTTTTCAGCAGAGGCACCATTTCCCTGCCGAAGCCACCAACTTTGCCGTCCGGAAGAATTCCTTCCAATCCGTATCCGACGGCCGTCCAATATTTATGATCTTGCGTCGCGATCAGGATCAATACGCCGCGATCCTTCCCTTTCGCGCCGATTCCCCATTTCTGATAAAGCGCCACGGCATAACTGACGACGTCCTGACTGTCGACGGATTTCACGGTAACGACGGCGATCTGAGCGTGCGCCTTCTGATCGACTTGCAGGCAGAGATCGTTCAGACGATTCACTGTCGCGGGGCCCAGCACGCCGGCAAAATCATTTACATAATTCGTTGGGTTTAGAGAAGAGATCGGCTCGGCGGGAGCCGAAACTGCCGCAACTAGCGCAATCCACACCAGGGTGAGCGAGGCGAAGGCGATGCGTCGCAAAAAAATGCGTCTCACAGCAAGCAAATGGATCATTGAGGATTTTACGGGCCGCCGCATTCGGGAAAATTGTACAGGAGTTTGCTTCGCATAAGTCTCGTGGAATTTTCCTACGACGCGGTTCTGCAGTACTTCATAAATTACCCCTTCCGAATTACTATCCAGACAATGACGTCCCGCCTCCATCGATGGCTGCGCGATCCACTTTTTCTTTTGTGCCTAGCGGCGGGACTGCTGGCTTTCGTGGTGCAGTCTGGAGAATTGGGCACGGCCGACACGATGCATCGGCTGCAAACCACGCACTGGCTCTGGACTTCGGACCCGCAAGTCCCAGCTGGCGACTACCCTGAGTTCGGCCTCCACGGACGTGGAGGGAAACTTTATAGCTGGTATGGCATCGGGCAGTCGCTGATCATGCTGCCTGGCGATCTTCTGGGGACATGGATCGCGCACTGGTCTATCTTCTCGCGCTACACCGATGATCCGGCGGTACGGAGCATCGTAGTCAGTTTCCTCACGAACATTTTAGTGAATATTCTCACGGCGCTTATTGCCTTCCGGTTGCTCCGTCAACTGAGCTTCAGCGTTGGCGAGGCAGTGGCGGGAGCGCTGGCGTTGATATTCTGCACCACGCATTTGCATTACACGCAGAACATGATGGAGAACAACTACATCATGTTGCTGACTCTGATTGGATTTTCATTCCAGTACGAATGGTCGCGGATGAATAGTCGCCGTGCTCTGTTCATCGGATCTTGCGCGCTCGGACTGAACCTGCTTACTCGCCTCACCACGATTCTGGATCTGATTGCCGGGGGAGTTTTTATTTTATCGGTTATTTGGTTCGATAAAGTTCGAGGTCGCGAACTGTGGCGGCGCATGGTCGACTATGGCAGAGTGTCGGTTCCAGTTTATTTGTTTTTTTTGTTAGTCGATCGCGCCTACCAGTTTTACCGTTTCGGTTCTTTCACCAATACTTATGTAACATTTTTCGCTCAGGAATATCGACAGCGGGACCCTACGCTGCCGGCGAATTTTCCTTGGAGCACTCCGTTTCACGTTGGTTTTTTTAGTCCACTCCTGCAGCCGGAGAAATCGATTTTTCTTTTCGATCCTCTCTTGATCCTTGCAATTGTAGTTTTGATCTTGCTGTGGAAGCGTCTGACTCCCGAGGTGCGTGCGTACGGAATGACCTCCTTCCTGCTGTTGTTTGGTTACATTTTTTTTTACGCGCGATATACGTATTGGAGTGGCGACTTCGCATGGGGAGATCGCTATGTTTCGACATCGGTGGAGATGGCAACGCTTCTTGCGGTTCCGCTGATGATGCGATATCGAGAGCAATTGGGAAATGTGATCTGGGTGGGAGGATGGGTACTCGTCGTTGTTAGCCTGATGGTTCAACTGGCGTCTTTGGCCTTCTGGCTGCCGCTGGAAATTTATCAGATGGAAACGCTGGGCCATCCGACATTTGTTATTGGGCTGCGATTCAAAAACATCGTGGCTTTTGCGTTGGGGAAGATGGATGCCTGGGGCTTGACGAACGACTCCATGTCCGAGGATCAGTGGGATTATGTTCACATCACCACGTGGAATTTTCTGCCGTTTCTGCTGCGGAGAGTTGGCACAGCACCGAGTTGGCTGGTGAACTCGGTGTTTGCTATCTGGACTTTAAAACTCGTCGCGCTGGGAGCGGTTCTGGTGAGATTACGGAACAGCTTGCGAACGCGAGAATTGAAAACACCAGCTAAGCTACGCAGTCACACATTCGTCGGCACGTAGTTGTGAACCGTCCAGTCGGCGATGGGATTCGTTGCGCCGCAATCGAGGCACTTCGTTGTGGTATACCGAGCCCCGCAATGCGGACATACTCCAAGAGTTGCGAACGTATCGAAAGGCTGATTGCATTGTCCACACTGCCAGAAATCTCCAACTGGGGGCGGCGTTTTACAACTTGGACACGCAAAACCGTACCGACGCGGCAGTTTTGCGAAACGTAAGAGCGCTCGGGCGTGCTGCAACCCGCTCCAGCAATTCATGAGCATGAAGATGGAGATTGCGCCGTACCAGACTGATCGCGTCCAGATCGCAAGCCCGATAAAGCCGGCTACCCCAATTAGGCCGATTGTTGTCGCAACGAATAAACTTCGCGCCCGTCCCACCACAAACCAGAGCAAAGACCGAAGAATCTGGCCGCCATCGAGAGGATAGATGGGCAGAATATTGAAGGCCAGCAGGCCTACGTCAATGATCAGTATTGATCGCGCCAGCCTCAAAGCGTCGGGCATGGTACCCGCCCATCCCCATGATCGGCCGAGCATGAAAACGATATAGAGAATGGGGAAGAGTGCAACATTGACTAACGGTCCGGCGGCGATGCTCCAGAGTGTGGCGCCTGGACGCGGCGGCGGATCGACATAGGCAACTCCGCCGAGGGGCCACAGGACTATCTGATTTGCCCGCCCGCCAACTTGACGGCACGCCAGCGCGTGACCGAATTCGTGCAGCATCACGATCAAAAAAAGCGACAGGTATTCCAGCACGTTCCACGTAATCGAGGAATATCTTCCGGCTCGATTCTGTATCTCAAATGCCGCCACCAAGAACCAAGACCAGTGAAGAAATAAATCAATGCCGGCGAAATGAAATAGACGAATCGAACCTTGTCGCGCGCTGGGCATGTGCGCAGTTTACTTCATTCTAGAGAACGACTGAAATCAAACCTTAAATACCTAGTCCTCTTAGTAATATTCAACGTTCGCCAATTACACCCAGGCGGGAAGCTGCGCAAGAACTACACGCGCTGATTTCTTGCTAGTATGGTTAGAAGTTAGTCATTCTCTTCCAGAACAAATTCGGCGACAATCGACGATCATAATGTCAGCACCAGCTTCCGCAGCTAAAATCCAAGGCGCTTTATCTCCGGCGCGTCTGATTCAATCTGAGAAGGAATCGCCTAACCGTGGCGGCGGGAAGAATGTTGCCCGGTGGGTGTTAAGCAAACTTTCTCGTGAAACCAGCTCTGGGCGCTTCATTCCGGAGATGGATGGCTTGCGTTTCATCGCCATCGGGATGGTCGTTCTTTTTCACTTGAACGCTTACTTAATGGCAAAATCCGCGCTATTTCAGTATGCATCGGCGGCACAACCAGATTGGCTGGCCGGTGTCGCCTTGGTCGGGTTTCACGGGGTGGAGCTTTTTTTCGTCATTAGCGGATTTATTCTGGCTCTTCCTTTTGCCGCCCACCACATTAACGGCGCAAACCGAGTGAAGCTGCACAAATATTATGTGCGTCGCCTTACTCGCCTGGAACCGCCTTATTTTGTCACCGTGCTTGTGCTGTTTGCGCTGGCGATATTCGTTCAGGGAGAAACGGCCGCAGCTCTATTGCCGCACCTGGGAGCCAGCCTTGTCTATCTGCACAGCGCAATTTACGGTACCCACAGTCCGGTCATTGGGGTGGCTTGGTCCTTGGAGATAGAGGTACAGTTTTATTTGCTCGTCCCTTTGTTGACGCTACTGTTCGCGATTAGAAATCGACGAGTGCGTCGGCTTTCGCTGATTGCTTTAATCGTAGTGATCTTAGCGATACAACCGGTTTTGCTTGGTCATAGCGCTCGTCTCCATGCCTCAATTCTTGCTTATTTGCAATTTTTTCTAATTGGATTTTTGCTGGCCGACGTGTTCCTGACTGATTGGAAGAGCGCGCCTCGGCAAAGTTTCTACTGGGACTTGATTGCTCTGGTTGGTTGGCCGCTTCTATTCATCTCACTGCGATCGGATAACCTCACGCACTGGCTCTTTCCTTGTATGGCATTTTTTATGTACTTGGCCGCATTTCGAGGCTCCCTCACCAACCGTTTTTTTTCTAATCGATGGATCACCGTTATTGGCGGAATGTGCTATTCCATTTATCTCATTCATTATGAAGCGATCTCTGCGGTGGGCCGATTCACCAGAAGAATTGGTACGGGCTTACCTTATTGGACATACCTTCTCGTCCAGCTTGTGTTAGTGGGAACCTCAATTCTGGTCATTTGCGGGGGTTACTTTCTGATACTTGAAAAGCCATGCATGCGACGGGATTGGCCAGAACGATTGTGGAAGTTTGCTCTGTCGTTGTTTGAGAACAAACGGACGGCGACAACTACTGCTACTAGTTAGAGGATTGGTCGAGTTACGATCGGTTCTCGTGAGTGCCTACAACCAGCAGCGAGCTGCCGAATGGCATGGAGATGGCGCTCAGGGTTTTTTGTTCCACGCGCGACATCCAAAATATCGCTGCATTAATCCATGCGATAGGGATTTTAGGCGCCTCGGGTTTGGCCTGAACGATTTTCTCCATGGCGCGAACCGCTAGCTTCACCGGAAATGTCCAATGATAGAGGTAGCGCTCTTCCCGAATATGGAGATCGGCCTGCCGGGCGACCTCGGAAAAACTTCGCTTCGTGTAGCGAATCAGATGGTGATTTAAATCGTCGTGATTGGTCCAGAGCGCCATGAAGGCTGGCACGGTGATGAGGATGAAGCCGTCCGGCGCAAGCAGGCTCATCGCATGCTTTAGCGCACCGACAGGATCCGGCAGATGCTCCAGCACGTCGAGCAGAAGAATGAGCGAATATTGCTTGCCGGGACGAAAACTCTCGTCGAAAGGACACAGGTAGACGCGATTGCGATAAGGATTATCCGAGCTGACTAAGTCCGCGCTCGGTTCAACGCCTTCCACTTCCCCAAATTCCACGAGCCGATCGAAAAACAGCGCATCACCACAACCGATATCCAGGATGCGCTTCCACCCTGTTGTTGGGCGAAGTTGGCGGAGCTTATCAATGATCAACTCAGTGCGAGAACGCCACCACCAGTGTTTCTCAAAAAGCTCGCGATATGCCTCGCCGTACTTGGAGTCCACCGTGAATCTGGGCCTTTCCGTTTATATGTCGCGTTAGTTCGCTTCCATTTGAGACGCACTGCGATGCTCGACCAGCGGAACCGCGCTCTTTGCGACCTCTACGGGGTTGCCCCTCAGAATCTTGAGCACGACGTAGTGGGGCCTGCCCTTCGCTTCCTCATAAATACGGCCCACGTACTCTCCAATGATTCCCAGAAAAAAGAGATTTATTCCGGAGAAAAATGTTATTGCGAGAATCAATGCTGTAAAGCCCTGCGGCGAATGCAGCCAAAACTTCGCGTACAGAGAATAGAGAGCAAAAACGAGCGATAGGGCGATTGCACAAGCTCCCAGTGCTGCGGCTGCGCGTAAAGGGACGATGGAGAAAGCAAAGATTCCGTCGGACGCCAACTTGAGTAGTTTGATCGGACTGTACTTGGTGCGGCCCGCGTGACGCGCCGAGCGCTCCATGGGTATTCCGATTTGGCGAAATCCTACCCAAGTACGCAAGCCGCGGAGATAGCGGTGCTGTTCCGGCATCCTGCGAATTTCGTCGATTACGCGGCGCGACATCAAACCAAAATCGCCGGCATCCAGGGGCAACTGAACCGAAGAGAGAGCGGCTAGCAAGCGGTAGAAAATGTAGTAGCAAGCGCGCAGCCACCACGATTCTTTTCTATTCACGCGTTGCACGTAGACCACGTCGTAGCCCTGCCGGTACCAGTCCAGCAAAGTAGGAACAGCTTCTGGCGGGTCCTGCAAATCGCCGTCGAGCAGAACCGCAACATCGCCGGAAACCTGGTCCAGGGCGGCTGCCAAGGCTGTCTGATGGCCGAAATTGCGGGACAAGGAAACTACTACGATCCTGGGATCAGTCCGCGCAGCTTGTTCCAGGAGTTCCAAAGTACGATCGGCACTGCCGTCGTCAGCAAACACAATCTCATGCGGTCCGCCAGGAAGCTGGTCCAACACCGCAGTCGTGCGGCGGAGGAGTTCCGGCACGACAGCTTCTTCGTTATAAACCGGAATCGCAAGCGAAACCCGCACTGGAACGCTCATGCCCGCGCTCTCCCTTTGAAGTAGACCATATTCCACAGCGTCATAGTCATCCCGGTCAAGCGATAGGGTTCGAAGACGACGGGCTCGAAAAGGCCTTCGAACAGGCGCTTCCACTCGTCCAGGGGCCGTGCGAACTTGCCGCGGTCCCAGCGGGCCAGCAATCGGGCAATGGACGGCTGCTCGGGGAGCACAAGTTCCAGCATGTGAATGTGCCCGTCAGGTGTAAGCAAAGTTTTGAGATGAGTCAAGATCGAAAGTATGTCGGTCGTGTTGAGGTGGTGCAGAAAACCATTCACTAGGATGAAATCAAATTTAGCTTCGGGTGCGGCGACATAGTTTCGAACGTCCGCGATCACAAAATTGCGGTGGTGCCGCAGCCGCGCATCGTGGATGTAGCGCTCATTGAAATCGATTCCAAGATAGTCGGAGTCAGCAAAGTATTTCGTGTTTGTGCCCGGACCGCATGCAACATCGAGGACCCGGCGCACGCGCTTCAAATTATTGTGCGCAAGCACAGGAACGAACTTCTGCGCCGCAAATGGCGCTTGCCACGCGCGATAGACGAAGGTTCGTTCGAGCACAATTTCCGCAAGATTCATGGTTGCAACTCAGACAGCATTCTAACCGACAAGCTCCTTCGATCTGCTTTTTCCTCTTCCATATTTCACAACGGTAGATTCAGACAAAGATTCGTTCGTCTGATTGCTCATCGATGCCTACTCTGGAACATACGATAGTAATACCCAGTGATCGAAATGTTGCACTCCTTCTTGTTTAAGGAATGACCCGATTCGTTCCGGGACGAAAGCGAGATGCTGCAGGTCATCAACCACAATAATTCTTTTAAACTGCCGAAAAAACTGCGTCACCCAGATGCCGTGGCTTTCGACCTCTTGTAACCGCGGCAATAGATCCGTTTGAATTGTCTTAACCCCTTCGTTCTGTTCGTCCCGTGACAAGGATATTGCCTCTGCCCAAAAGCCCAATTGATACATCAATCCGCTACGATTTGGACCGGTTAACTCGCGTTGCAGGTCGAGACTGCTCTTCCCGCTAAGGTAGAGGTACAAAGCCTGCCGGAACCGTTGCACATCGTGGTTCTGTTCCGGCGTAAGCATGGTTTCGGCATCGGTGCAAAAAAGCACGTTCCGCTTTGATAAGAGCGTGACCCACCCACATGCATCATCCACCGATACAGAACGCGCAATAAAAAGATCTCCATCTGCCGGCTTAAAAGATCTCAGCAGACCGGCAATCTCTACTTGGTCCCGATTGGCTGGTAAAGACGTTCGATAAGTTCCCGCAGATAACAAAATTCCGGTCAGACCAAGAACTGCTAGAACGACAGCAAAGGCAGACCGCACCCAAGTAGAGTTAAGGGACTGACGATCCATACGGGTTAAGGCCGCCGCTAGCAGGAAGGTGAAAATTATCGCAGAGGCAGTATGCATGAAATAATTAGCGTGCGATGACAGTAAAAGTACGGTCGTAGGAACCACGGAATCACCCAGCATCATGAGCAGCGTGCTTGCGCCCAAACCCACCAGCGGCCACTTCACCTCCGCCGGAATGGTCTTGGCGAAAACCGTGATCACTGTCAGTAAACACAACATCAACCACGCGCCGCCGACAAGCTGAGGCAAAAGCTGTGGCTGAAGATGGATTAGCGAAGAGTGGCTGGCGTAAATATTTGTTGATCCATGCTTCAGAAATACGATGTCTGCAATAGCACAAGCTGCTGTGTACGCCAACGGAATGCGCCATGCACGTTTTGTTCGTGGCGACAACAATTGCCATAAAACACTCGCACACGTTAACCCGGCCATCTCCAGCGTTGCATACGGAAAAGTGAAAAGGGCCAGCAATTGCAAAACTCCCATTCCGATCCACGGGTAGCCACATCCGTCGCGCAGCGCAGTCATTTGCAACGCTAAGTAAGCCAAGAGCAGCGGTATCGGAACTTGGGGTGTGAAGGCGCGCATAAAGGGGAGGGCCAGGCTCTCGAAGCCGGATAGGGACGGCAGGTGAAGCCACGCGGCTAGCACAGGTTTAAGCATGCCAATATTGAAGAGCATCAACAGGCCCAGACCAGCAACTTCTATCCACCAAGAATGGGCAGGCAAGAAACGCCCGAACAAACGAAGCGTGATCACACAGAGGAGTCCCCACCAGAATAAGTTCCAGAAAAACATCGAGAGCCACGTCCTGCCGCCGAGCAATCTGGTCCAAGCGCTAAACAGGGCCGGCGGGAGCCGGATTTTTAAGTATGCGGTTCCGTTGGCGGGAACTGGGACCATGTAATACGGGTTTAAGACTTGTCCCCCGCCCACCGATTTGACAGCAGCTAAATTCAGGTACAACGTGAGGTCGGGAGCAAAGATGGAAGGCAGTGGTGACGCTCCGACCTCCGAGCGCGTCTTCAGTGAAGGATAGCAATAAACAAGAAGGATGAAGACCACAGCCAGGATTTGAGGTATTGCGCGGGCTGCGGAGTGGAGGGGGACCGGAACATCGTTTGTGTGCGCGACGGAGGAAAGCGTATCAGAAAGCATTCCTCGTAGTATAAAGCGACCATCCAAAATACAAGAATTTGCCGGAACGTTCCGGCTGTTTGATTTGGCTGCATTGATGGCGCTAAATCTTTGTGCGCGGGCCAACCCGAAGAGACCTCGCTAGCGAAGCTGGATCTCTTGGAATGAACAGGGGCCGGCGTTTGCCTCTTTCAAAATTAGCAGCTTCCGGAAACCATCCCTGCGGGCCTTGTCGATGGCCTGCTCCCGGTTCTCGGTTGGCGGTTCAGGTCTTGTTGGCAGGTGATATTGCGGATAGCCCCAGCCCACCGCGGCCCAGCCTATATCCTCGAACTCGGGGAGGCCATCAACCATGGGGAGGCCAGCGAATGCAGGAGCGAAGAAAGGGGTTGCTCCGGAGCCGTCCTGACGCATGTCCCAATAGGTTCGATTGGTTTTCGGAACATACAATACCGTGCCGCGGCGCTGTTCCACGGACTCTTGTCCGAGGGTATCGAGACACTGCAGCAATCGACGACGATTGGCGAGCGCGGGCACAACGACCGAACGGCGCCCCTTGATCTGCGCTATTTCCTGACGCCATGCAGTATCGGGCAGGCCTGCAAGGACGGCGCGAGTTTCGCATACTCCCTTCAACATGCGGTATGTCGCAGCCACGGTTGTAATAAACAGATGTCCGCATACTGCGAAAAGCAGCCCGATTAAGAGAGCGCTTGCAACGCGAAGGCCTCCATCTCGCATGCGCTTTAGGGTATCGGCCAAACTGAATTGAGGTAAGAATGCCACTACGAATAAGCCTGCCAGCAGGCCCTGAAATTCGGTGAAGTATTTCCAATTAGGAGCGTAAAAATTGATAAGCAAGTATGGGATGAGCCCCGCCACTACGGTTACGAACACCAGCTCAACCAGAATTGCATCGCCTGCCTTCGTTGCCCTCAGCAGATCGCGCAACGTTCGCACCCCGAGGGAGTGCGCCCAAACTAGCAGCAAGAGCCAAGCCCAAGCGAAATATAGAACGAAAAAGTAGGGAATCCATTCGGGAGAAACTCTATCGAAATTCAAAGGAGCAAAACTCGACTTATTGGCGCCGCGTTCGCCGTACAGCATTGCAACGAACACCAAAGTTGAGAGCGCGGTCCCTAGCAGGAACGGCCACGTCCGAAGCGATTTGACGCGCACACAGAGATAGAAAAGCAAACCTAGAAGCAGGTAGATTTGAGAGATTTTCACCCATCCAACAAGGCCTAGGGCGGCGGGCAAAAACACCGCCAGCATAATCTTTTCATGCAGCGGCCACACGAAATTTCCTACGCGTAAAGACTCGTATATCCCCACGCCGGCGCTAATCAGCAGTAGGGAGAATGTTATGGCGAGGAGAAATGAATCGCTGTTGATAATGGTTTCATTAAAGTTGAGGTGGAGGGGGTCGTCAGTAAAGGGAAAAACGCCGACAAACGCCACCAAACTTGCTGCCCAGAAAATGAATGGTGGTGCATCCAACCTCCGCTGTACTGTTGCGCGTATCAACTCAGCGCAACCAAAAAACGCCGCGACGTATAGAGGGATCAGCAAAAATCCGTATCCGAACGCGAGAAAATCGATAGCGCGAAATCCGCAAAGCCGGGAAAGACCCTCCGCAATCCAAAGCGACCCGTTGTGATATTTCAGCGGAGGAAGGCCATCCAAGCCGGTGGAGGCCAGTTTGTAAGTCGCAATCATGTTGACAACTGCCGCCTGCTCGGCGACATCAGTCGAGACCTTCCCCGCGATGATCGACTCCGGATAGACGACATCGTGCACCGAGTCGACTCGCCAATACATGCTCTCCGAATAGAGCCCCAGGAAAATTCCTAAGCTCAAGAGGGCGCCGATACGCAGAAAACCGGTCTGGGCGGCGACTATAACCAGATTGCACAGGCAAATCACAGCTCCCGCAACGGCGATCACAGGCGCGATGAGTGCGGAGCCGCCGATTGGAGACAAGCCTATTACCGTAATCGCCAGCAGCGTAAGAAGTGACAGAATCGGTCCGCTAAGCAACCAATGCTTTCTTGAGCCGAAGGCGGCGGCGTTTACGACGAGTAGAGAAATTCCTGCGACCTTTAACAAAGGTGCGACTGGAGTGGGGAAACCACCACGCAAAACGACGACCGTCGCGAACATCACTACAGGGACCACTGAGGCGACCATACAAACAAGGCGCGTCGTTTGTGGTGACAGCCGCGATCCTGTCCAATTCTGTTCCTGCGTACGAAGGTCGGGCGCTTCTAAAGTGTTCATCTGGCCTAGTAAATTTGAATTTGGGCTGAACTGAAACTCTACACAATCAAGAGGTGCAGCGCCAGTAGTGGGCGGTGGTTGTGTGGATCGCGGCAGAGTGGCTCGCGTCGCGGCGTTCGGCTATTCTTAGGACGCGAGCGCACTCAGCGGATTAATCGGCGCAGAGCTATTCGAGGTTCTTTTGACGGTACTGGTAACGGGCGGAGCAGGTTATATCGGCAGTCATACGGCGCGCGCGTTGCGCCGTTCCGGCTATGATGTCGTTATTTACGACAATCTTTCCAGCGGGTTTAGACGGTTGGCGCAAGGCTTTGAACTTGTGGAGGGTGACATTGCCGACGAAGCTAAGCTGCGGGGAGTGCTCTCGCGAGTGGACGCGGTTATGCACTTCGCGGCGCACGCGTACGTGGGAGAATCGGTTGAAAATCCGCGCAAATATTTCCGCAATAATGTTCTCGCGGCACTCAGTCTCTTGAACTCCACGCTGGACGCTGGCATTCGGCAATTCGTGTTTTCGTCTACTTGCGCAGTCTACGGGGTGCCAGGGACGGTTCCAATTTCGGAATCGACGCCACGGGAGCCGGTCAATCCTTATGGCGCATCGAAACTGTTTTTCGAAAACGCGCTGGAGGCTTACAGTCGGGCTTACGGGCTGCGGTCTGCCCGTCTGCGTTATTTCAATGCGGCGGGAGCTGATGAAAGCGGCGAGATTGGCGAATTGCACGATCCGGAAACGCACCTGATTCCACTGGCACTCGCCGCGACTACCGAACATGGAGCCGAATTACAGGTTTACGGTTCGGACTATCCTACTGACGACGGCACTTGCGTTCGCGATTATGTTCATGTAAACGATTTGGCCGACGCGCATGTGCGGGCGTTGCAATATCTTGAAAGATGCAGCGACAAGCCGCAAGGCGAAGCGCTCGCGATTAATCTCGGAACCGGGAGGGGATATTCCGTTCTCGAGATCATGCAAGAAGCGGAAAGAGTCACTGGTCGCGCAGTTCGGAGAAAAATCGGAGAGCGGCGTCCTGGCGATCCTCCGACGTTGGTGGCCGACGCAGCGAAGGCTCAACAACTCCTGGGATGGACCGCTAAACGCAGTCTGGCCGACATCATGTTAACCGCGTGGAACTGGATGCAGGCAAACTCGCGCGACAATAAGTAACTAGCGCACCGCGAGGAAGGAGTAAGTACCTGCAGGAATTGTTACTTCTGATGTGCTGGGATTGCAGAAATGCAAATCGACGGCACCTTCTTCCGCCGGATAAGCATTGAGCGAAAGGTTTCCCAATCGCCCTGGCGGCGTGATGCTGGTGATTTGATCGGCGACGATAAGTCCTTTCACTTTCTCGACTACATCGAGACAACGTTGAGCTGGTACATTGCTCGCTGAAATTTTGCTAACACTGTAAATCTTCATCTGCGACAGCGAGGTTCCATTGCCCAACGTGAAGCTATTTCCATCGCTTATCTTTACGGGCACGGCGAACGTCTTTTGTTTCGCGCTAAGTCTTTCCAGCCAGTTACTATGGGTACCGTCGCCGGTAGCTCCGATGTAATTCGTGATTGATACAGGCGCTCCAAATGCCAATTGGCCGAGGTTCAAGGTCGCACCACCTGCCGGCACGTCCGTCCCGATCCACACATCGTTGGCGCTCGCCGGAGGACGATACCCGGTTGTCGCCTGGGTTAGCGCCGGTTGCGAATCAATCAGCGTGATGATGTGATGCGGTTGCATCGTCGTATACGCGGTCGTGCTAAAGTTCAACCGGCCCTTTGTCAGCAACTGCGTGCCCCCGGTGTTCGCCGTCCCATCCATCATCATCGTCGCGGTCTGGTTCGGCACAGAGTTATTCGGTGAAGTAACACTTGCCGTGCATATGGTATATCCCCCCGGCGATGCTTGCCCATAACTCGCGCATTGGTGCGAGAGTTGTAATGGAGTTCCAGACATGCCGACTCCCACTACCGGTCCGCGCTCCACGTCTACCGCCACGCTTCGATTTACCGACACAATACTGCCAGGCCAAAACGCCAGGTTCCCAACATAGTTACCCTGTTTGATCGTATAAGCCGCAGTCGCCGACGAACCCGTGTCGTTGTAAGTGCACACTAGGCCGCCCGCGCATGCTGCCGCCTGTGTAAGTCCGCGCGCCACATACCCGCACGTTCCTCCCGCGCCACCCGTGCAACTTACCGCGTTCGGATACACCGCTCCCACTCCAAGAGGTGTCGTCATGCGAAGTACGTCATACGTTATCGCATCCGTTCCATTCGCCACTCTCGGCCACCGCACCGCAATCGAATCGCTTCCCGTCGACAGCCAGTCCAGCACCTGCATCGGAGAGGTCTGCGTACCGCTCGTCGTATCATTCGCCACGATGAAGTAGGAATACGGCGTAGAACCCGCGCCCCCCGCCGCAAATGCCCCTTCGGTCCCCCCATTGCCTGCAATCTGGAAACTAGACGCCCCGCTCGAAGCCCCTGCAATCAGTCCCGCGATTCCCAGTCCGGGATAAGGCGATCGCGCCGGCGACAGCGGGTTCAGTGCAGTGCTGCTCTCGGAATAAATATTCTTTAAGTACGCTCCCTGATAACTCCCCGTCGTATTCGACGAATACAACTGCCATGGACCTGTCGCCTGCAACACCGTGTTTTCTATGTAAATTCCGTTTGAGTTATAAACCGTTGCTCCGTTTGAGCCATTCGCAGTTATCGTAGAATCGCGCAGCGTGATCACCGGAGCAACCTGCTGTGCCTGGTTCCCGGCCGAGAACACAAACGATCCCGTCCAGTTCACTCCGTAATTTAACGGGATCGCCTGATTATTGAAGTGCTGAATGGTCGCGTTCTCGTCGTCCCATAAATCAAAGAAATTATTGAAGCGCCCATTTTCCCCCACCTTGTCGTAGGAGATATCAATCAGGTGGCTATTCATCGCATTATCCAACACCGCGACATAGGCGAGCGCTACCACGCCAGGAGTCGTCTGCACAGCCAGACCCGCTCCCGGATGCGCATACTGAAACGTCGTCGCACTCGGCACCGCAGTTACTACCGCGTCTCCCCAGTAACTGCTGGTGTCGGTGAATAGAATCGTCACCATGTCCCCAACGCGAAACCCGTGCGCGCTCCCTGTCGTAATCGTCGCAACCTGCGTCGTTCTCTGTGTCTGCGTAATCCCCACGCCCGCAAACGCCGGGTTCGACGACATACTTACCGGCGTGCGGAAGGTTAATCCCGAAACCGTGTTATCCGTAAAGTCATTCGAACTCTTCAAATCTCCTATCTGCAAACACGCCCCACGCCCCA
>Ga0209332_1000002_pt1 | contig 66553 bp, 61 predicted proteins | sample BlaSpr_A8_OM3_M1_FD_187974 | JGI IMG/M metagenome (GOLD analysis project Ga0209332, IMG submission 187974) | Forest soil microbial communities from Thunder Bay, Ontario, Canada - Black Spruce, Ontario site 2_A8_OM3_M1 (SPAdes) (version 2) | ecosystem: Environmental > Terrestrial > Soil > Boreal...
CCAACATTGCAGTGAGCGGGTTGTTAATCTCGTGGGCTGCACCTCCCACTAGTTGACCAAGAGAAGCCAGTTTTTCGGACTGGATCAGTTGTCCCTGCAAGGCCTTGAGATCGTCAAACGAGCGGCGCGATTTTTCGAGAATTCTTGAAAGCTCGGAACGCAGCAGGCGTTGACGCCAAAAAACAACGATTCCCATTCCCACCATGGTCAAAAGACTTACGCCAATCCGGAACGACTTCACTGCGGGCGGAAGGTGTGAATCTAACTCCGCGTTCATCGCCGCGAGAAGTAGGCTGAACAGAGCTATCATGCTAAGCCGCGTGATCCATAGGCCGAGTATGGGCTGAGAAGGTTTGGAGTCCGACAGATTCAGGCGCTCAGCGAGCAACGGAATCGCAGCCATCCAAGCCATCGAAACAGTGAGTGGAACGTCGTAGATGCTGCCGCTGTAATAAATTTTGTGGAAAAGCGCCCAATTCGCAACGTAGGAACTCGAGGCATAGAGCGCGCTGGCGCCGAGGAGTTGCGCGTAAAGCTGCCGCCACCCGCCATGCGCGGTATAAGCCAGGATTGAAAGAGATATCAGGAAGACAATTTTTTCGATCAAATAGGCAAGATTAAAATTGGCGCTGTAGAAGGCTTCGTTGACCTCCACAGTCTGCCACGGAATGACGGTGTAAACATAAACAAAAACCCACCACGTTAGCAGCAGGGTGAAGTCGAGCATGCGAATGCGTTCATTCCGTTCCTCTTCCCTAAGATGCGGAAGTACGGCCAAGGCCGCAATCATCGGGACGAGGTGAAGAAAGAGAACGACATCTCCCAGGAAAGGATCGGGTACGTCGACACCTTTCAGGACCTCAAAATAGTTCCACATGCCCTGGTAGATAAGCCATAAGGTCATGCCTGCGCTCATCAGAATCCAGAAAAGACGAATATGGAGGGTAGGGCAAAATCGATTTGAAGTCTTCGGCAGGAAAGCGGCGGTGGCAACCAGCAGCAGAGTGCCCTGGATAAGGTCACTTGCAATGGTAAGCGGAGTTCCTCGTTGCATGAGGACAGAAGCCGCGATTTGGGCGAAAACCAGCGCCAACACTGATACGCCCCACACATGGTTGCGTTGGCCCAAACAAAATACCTCAAGTTACATTCTAGAGTGAGAGGGCTCTAAGGAAGGGTTACTACAGTAATTCACTCTGGTTCGGAATAGCCGATCATGAGGTGCCTGAAGTTAATCGGCAGCGGGGCTATCTTGGGACGATCCGGCCGCACTTAGCCACTCAGAAATACGAAGCGCATGGAGTTTCATTCCATTTGCCATTAGAATAGGCGTCTTACCATAACAGCTGAATTTAGGTTGCATCCTTGACCGGGCCCCCGTACCGCATTATTCATTATTATTCATTTTGTTAAACAGAGATTGCTTACCATAACTTGGGTTTGCATAATCCCGATTGGCTTGGCGAAAAGACTCTTGCCCTGGATGATTCCCCGATATCGAGATCTGTGGAGATTTCGCGCTCCCCTGAGTGCCGGAGAGATTCGGCGCACGGAACGCTGGCTCGCGACCGCTCGCGTGGTGTTGACGATCGCCGCGGAATTAGCTTTGTGGATGGAGCCCGCCCGGGGTTTCGTTTATTCGCGCTGGCTCTATTGGTTATTGACCGTATATCTGGTTCATGCGGTCGTTGTAATGGTGCTGGTGCGCTACCGGCATCAGTCGACTAGGGCGTTTCGCCTGGTCGTGCACTCGGCTGACATTCTATGGCCCGTGCTGATCTCGATGTTCGCGCCCGCGCAACATAGTCCATTCTTTCTCTTTTTTGTCTTCGTGATGGCGGCGGCAGCTTATCGCTGGGGGTTGTGGGAGACGGTGGGCACGGCTCTGATCGCGGTGGCGTTGTTGTGCATCGAGGCGTTTGTATTACGCCTGGGTTTGGAACCGGTAGCCGATCAGTGGCTGAAGGCAGTGCATCAACCGCGGCTCGGTGTCAGCTTACGGGAGTTGGATCCGCAGCAGCTGTTTCTAAGTTCCGTGTATCTCATCGTGCTTGGCCTTCTGCTCGGCTACATGTCAGAGAATCAAAAAAAGGCGCGAGCCGAGCGTGCCGTAATTACCAGAGTCCTCAGTTCGACACGGGTGGAAGCGGGCCTTACTGGGAATATGCAGCAGATTCTCACCGAGGTTACCAGCATTTACGGAGCGCGCCGTATCATTAGCGCTTCGCAGGAGACGCACAGTTATCGTGTCTTTCTTGCGGAAGTAAGCCGTGGCGACGAAGGGGTTCAAACTCTCCGCTGGCGTGAAGCTGCTCTGGAAAGTGAAAAGGTATATCTGTTCACTTCGCCAGTGGATGCAATCTACGCGTCGCACTCTGCCGATGGCTTTCAAACCGTGATGCTCGATGCCAAGGGCGTGCGGTTGCGCCATGCCGACACGGAATTCCTGGAGTCGTTGGCGAAAGTCGAAAAGTTTGACGTCGTGGCCTCGGTAGGCTTATTGTTTGGCACCGAGTGGTCCGGCCGGGTTTTCCTATTCGATCCCCAGAAGATGGGAAATCCGGAAGAAGAATTGCGGTTTCTACAAGAGTTTGCGCAGCAGGTGGGCCCGGCAATCTACAACGTCTATTTGGTGCGGCGGCTTCGCGAGCGGGCGGGAGCACTGGAGCGAGCCCGTTTCGCTCGAGAACTTCATGATGGGGCAATTCAGTCCCTTATTGCGGTGGAGATGCAGCTGGATGTTCTGCGGCGGCAATCTGGTACGCAAGCTCCCGTGGTGAATGCTGAACTGGGACGAATTCAGCAGTTGCTGCGCGAAGAAGTCTTAAAGTTGCGGGAACTGATGCAGGAGATGAAGTCGTTCGAAGTGGACGGGGATCGTCTGCTCGGTTTTATAACGGACACGGTCGAACGCTTCCGGAGGGAGACTGGGATCGCGGCGGAGTTTGTCAGCGAACTGGAACGAGTGGATCTCGCGCAAAAAGGCTGCCGTGAAGTGGCGCGTATAGTTCAGGAGAGCCTGGTGAATGTGCGTAAGCATAGCGGGGCACACCATGTTCTTGTGCGTCTCGCTCATCGCGCCGGTAATCTGCAATTGACGGTTGAAGATGATGGAAAGGGCTTTGGGTTTTCGGGAAGGCTGTCCGATATGGAACTTGAGAAGGGTGGCAAGGGGCCGGTGGTGATACGGGAAAGGGTCCGGTTGCTGGCCGGGGAAATCGCTATAGAATCTACGCCCGGTCACGGAGCCCGGCTGGAAATCCGGATACCGCCATCGAGAAGGACGGATCCCATGAGGACGGATCAAGGGCAGGCTAGACATGGATAGGCAAAGTATGGATAGGCAAAGTATGGATAAGCCAAGCATAGATAAGCCAAGCATAGATAGGCCCGGCATGGGTCGGCATAGTCGCCCCATTCGCATTGTGATTGCCGACGATCACCCGATTTTCAGGGACGGACTGCGGCGCCTGCTCGAGTCGGAAGCGGACATGAAGGTGGTGGGCGAGGCTTGCGATGGCTTAGAGGCCGTGAAACTAGCGTCTGAGTTGAAGCCCGACATTCTTTTGCTAGACCTGGCTATGCCACACCATACCGGCCTGGATGCGTTGCGCGAACTCAACGCCAACACTAGCGGCGTACGCGCCGTGCGCATCATTCTGCTGACTGCCGCGGCAGAGAAGAAGCAGGTGGTCGAGGCTTTACAGCTAGGGGCCCGCGGCGTGGTCTTAAAGGATTCCGCCACACAACTACTGCTAAAAAGCATACACGCCGTGATGGCTGGCGAATATTGGGTGGGACGGGATAGCGTCTCGAATCTGGTGCAGTACCTGCGGAATCTGATGCAGAGTACGAACGAGGAATCGAAGCAAAAGAAATTTGGTCTTACCCCGCGTGAGCTAGAGATTGTTTCGGCCGTGGTCGCGGGCTACTCGAACCGGGAAATTGCCGAGTACTTCAAAATTAGCGAAGACACGGTAAAGCATCATTTGAGCAATATCTTTGACAAGCTTGGCGTTTCTACCCGTTTGGAACTGGCGTTGTTTGCCGTGAATCAAGGGCTTCCGTTGAAAACTATTGTCTAGTATGGGCGACCCATTTATGGGATGGTTTATCGACGACGGTTTCCCGATTTAGTGTGAATGCAGTTAATAGCACCAAGGTGCCATCTGCGGTCACGGGTGTGCCATTGGGGGGAAGACCCAATTCACGATATTTTTACAGGCACGGCGGCATTCTGACCAATCACCGAAGTTGTCTGAGGAATACTGTCGACCCGGGAGCGAATCATGAAAGTTATGAAAGCAATTAACAGGTTGTGGGCTGAGGAGTCCGGTCAAGACGTTGCCGAGTACGCCGTGATGTTGGCGGTAATCCTCGTGATCGTCATCGGCACTGTCCGCTTGATTGGCGGAAACGCAAACAACGTGTTCTCGCAAGTCGGAACCCAGATGACGCAGTAGTAAGCGGGTCTCGCCGCGAACATGCAGTGAGACCATTTCCCATTCCCTGCCTATACCATCCATTGGAAAGTGTCACCACGTGACGCAAGGGGTGAGGCATGCACACTTTACTTCAGAGCGCCAGCGATTTTGCTTTTGAGTGGCGCAGCGGTTTACCGCTGCGCTCCAAGGCCACTCAGTTCCGCCGGCTTTAGCCGCTGAGGGACTCCATCCCGCGCGATACCAGTTCCTGCAGTCCTGCCATTCTCTCGGTCTGCAGTAGTTGCTGCTTCTGAAATGTGCCTAATAAGCGATCGCGCTAGTGCCCCGAGGGCGCGGCCCCGCTTGGCGCCGAAGCCGGCTGATCGGTTGCTCCCGTAGTCATCCTCGTCAGGAAGGGGAAGAAAGGCGTCACTTCAAATGGCATTTTGTCGGCCGGTGAACCGATAGCGATGGGCTTGGTTTTGTTCAACGCCAGTTGATCGTTCCAAGGGTCGACCTTGACCCTGCCGCCCAGCGGAAGGGCTGCAACCTGGTCCGTCTTTTTGGGGTCGAACTGTGGTGTAGATGTCATCAAAGGAGACATCTTGGTGGCGGCGCCATTCAGCAGGCCGTCTCCCAGATGCGCGCGGATCAAGTTCTTAAGAGCTGGAGCCCGCCATTGAACCGCTTTGAGAAACAAGCCGGCATTGGTCAGCTTGTCCTTATAAGGCGAATTATTCAGCAGTTCCACAGCTTTTTTGTCAGCCGCTTCCTCTTCGCCGCGATCTCGCGCAAAATCCAGGCGCTGGAAAGTTCGTTCGTCTGGAAAGAACATTCGGTCGTTGAAGGCTGACCTGGTATCGAAGTGGTGGCCCAGAACAATATGCGCCAATTCGTGCGTCAGAATCATGGCCAGTGCCGCTTCATCCGGAAGGACGTCAATCATGCCGCGGCTCATTACAATGGTATGGCCGATGGTGTAGGACTCGAGCGGCGTTGTCATCATTACCCGGCATTTGACTTCAGGTTGAATATCCAGATTATTCGTGACCATCACGTTATTCACGACGGTCTGCAACACTTTATCAATCTCGCCTTCCGGCGCAATCAGGCCGACCTGCTGTAGCCGGTCAATTACATTCATCTCCGCCTGGTGTTCCCAATCGCGCTGGGCTTCCAGAGGTGAAGCGTCTTGTCCCTTCTGGCTCTGATCCTGCAATCCCTGCGGAGACTCTACCGTAATGTCGGTGAACTCGGAGTTGCGTTGCTGGTCTTTGAGGTTATATCCCCACAGTCGAGTCTGCGCTTTGTAATGAAAGCTTTGTCCCAGCCGATATTTAAGGTCGGATTCCTCGGAATAGATGAGCGAAGGCAGCCAGACACCCGGCCGCAGGTTTAGGCGCCAGCTATCAAAATGCAGGTAATAGCTGGATCGTGAACTCGGGGAATAGGTTCCATTAAACCGGACGATGTTGTAGTCCTTATCCTCGATCCAGATACGGCCAAGGAAGAGCCCCTTGCCAGCCTTCTTCTTGGGAGCGACGTCGACCACGATGCAGCGTACTTCTCCCAGAAACTCACGACGGATGAAGCGAAAGGTGTAATTCTTGGGCTGGAAGTCCTGATCGAGGATTGCCATTTGGGCGAAACCCAAAGGGTAGAATTTCATGGCGTAAACGTCATCCAGCTTGCCAACGATGCGTTTGCGTAGACCACCGGAACTCGGCGTTTTGAAGGCCTGGTCCGCCGTGCCTTCGGTCATATCCAATTTCCCCAGGAAGTACAGGTCGCTGACGGGCACCGGGGCGTCAATCTCCCTATCTCGCTTTAAATTCTGAAGATAAGTCTCGACTACCGGATGAAATTGCTTCATCTGCGCGATAAAGAAATGCTCACGCTCCGCCGCCCGATCCATAACCTGCTCAAAGCTGGTGGCAGAGGCGAGAGATTGCTGGTCGGAGGCATTGCGCGTTGAAAACTGGGGAGACGAAGGCGCCGTTGAAGGTGCCGTTTCGGTCGGCGAACTCTGGCAGAAAACAAGGCTAGCGCAGCAAACCACGAAAATAATAAACACAAAAGGACGGGCGGGGAACGTATTGGTATGCATTTCACCTCAGATGCTAAAGGTCGATAACCTATGACGCAAGTTGAAATGTTATATGCAATACGGCCTCAAAATCAGCAGGATGCCCATCCTTTAGTGCGGGCTTGAATTGAATTTTTTCCGCAGCGCGAACGGCGGACTCGTCCAGACCGTGGCCCAGGCCTTGTACAACTTTGACAATGTGAATCTGGCCGCTCGACGCGAATACCACATCGAGGAGCACTTCACCCTCAATCTTCAGCTTCCGACCTTCCTCGCTGTAAACGGGATGAGGTTTGAAGGTGATTTCGGCGGGCAAGGTATGCGGACTTGGCTCAGCCGACTTTGGCTTAGGCTGCGAAGTCGCTACCACGTCCGCATCTCCAAATGAGCCTTGGCGAACCGCGCCTCGGGACCCCGAAACCGGGCCGGAGCTCTTGCCGGTCGCGACTCCACTGCCAAATCCCGTGCTCGCCACCACGCCACGCGCGCCATGAGAGCCCCCGGTTCCATTGCCATAGCCTGGTCCAACGGGCATATCGAAGGATCCCGCCTTCGCGATGGTTACGGGGCGGCCATGAGTATCCGACGCCGGGACGCCATTCGGATCGCCAAACCCTCCGGTCTGAACCTTCTGTGGCGCCGCTGCCATGGTGGGCGTCGCGGAACTTCCAGTGGAGAATACGTTCGTCTTGACCGGGGGCCGCGGAATCGTTGCCTTGGCATCCGGCAAAATGTCTTTCTTTGCTTCCACCGTAACTCTTGGGGCCTGCTCTTCGACTGGCGGAGTCTTCTTCTCCACCAATTCGGAAGGAACGCGAATCGCCTCTAGCCGAGGCGTTACCGGCTCCGCAATCTTCGGATCGGGAACACGGAAATGCTTGATCGGAGCGGGAGTCTGCGGCACCGGAGGCGGGGTGCTGACCAGCGTTACAAAGTGGTAATCGTGGACAGGCAAATCTAATACTTCAGGATGAATGACCGCGGTGATCACGAGCAGAGTCAGGATCAGCGACTGCACGCCATAGCTCAGCACGAACCTTCCCCAGCGGGTCCGCGGCTCGGGCAGCAGTCCAAGGGTCATTGTTGAAGCAGGGGAACTCATATCCGCACCTCATTCGCGAACGGTTAGAGCCTTAGGAAAAACCAGGTACTTCCCCTAAGATTCTTCACAGGCTGCAGGAGTTGGCCCGCAGGACCACACATCTCAGAATCAGGAGTGCACGCCGAAGACCATTTTCGGATCGAACATCCACCTTAAGTTATTGCTTAGGGGATACTTAATCGAGCGAACGGCTGATAGCTGTGAAAACGCTGCTCGACTGCGCAAACTTTTTCCTATTCGGAAAGAGAAATCGCGCCCAAATGATCTCTCTCCGGTGAGATCGCGTCAGCCGCTATTCCTCGTCCTCGTCGTCTTCTATCTTAATTCGAAGCGACTTGAGAAATTTAAGATCCTGGTCGCTGATCTTGAGTTCGGAGTTGGTGCTAAGGGTGGAAACCAAAGAAGTCTTATCGGTTGTGTGTTCGCCCTGCTTGCTCACGCCAATCGTGGCCTCGAGCACCAGAAAAATGTCGTAGCCGCCTTCCTTGATGCGGGATACGACTTCTGCGATCTGTTCAGAGTCGGAAAGTGATTCGTTGATCGCTTCCCCGAGTTCTTTCATGAGTTGTTTCAGTTGCTGATCCACGAATCCCCCTGAAATCGGACGCCGCTGATGGCACACATCACACGAAAATGTGACGGCGCGCGTATTCATTGTACCCCTAGCCGCTGCTAAAATCGAATAATGGTCGCAGCCCAGTGGGCGAAAAAAATCGAACTGTTTTTTCGCGCCGCCATCAACACAATGGAACGCAGCCGGACTGGCAAAGCCATGCTCGCGGGCGTGCTCGCGACCTCGCGCTCATTCGGTAAAGTGGCGCATCAGTTGTGGCTCGAGGTAACCGGCTTTACGTTTCTTGTGATGGCCGCGGTCGGGGCCATGGCCGGAGTTCGCGAGTACGGCAAATATCAGGCAGGCCATGCCTCCGGACCCGGACGTTTGCTGCTCGCGATTTGCTTCACAATTTCATTCGCCTGGTTTGGACTAAGCTCGTTCTGGCGAGTGAAGCGACGAGTTAAGAGCTAAAAGTTAAGAGCTAAGAGCTAGTTAAGACGCGTCGCATCGGACGTGCCGAGAGGGAAGGCACCACAATGACGCAATCGAAAACCGTCGAAGCCCCACCCGAGAAAAAGACTTCCTCTCCAACCTCTCCAGTCAAAGAGACGTCGTCCCATATCGCCGTGCGCCCGCTGTACACTCCCGACGATCTGAAAGGCCGCGATTATGACCGCGACATCGGCTACCCCGGCCAGTTTCCCTATACCCGCGGCGTGCAAGCCACGATGTATCGCGGACGCCTCTGGACCATGCGTCAATACGCGGGCATGGGAGACGCGGACGAGTCGAACAAGCGCTACAAATATTTATTGGCCAACGGGACGACAGGGCTTTCTGTGGCGTTCGATTTGCCGACGCAGATTGGCCTGGATTCCGATCATCCATTGGCGGTTGGAGAGGTAGGCAAAGTTGGCGTCGCCATCGACTCCATCGAAGACATGCAGCGCCTCTTTGATGGCATCGACCTGACCGCGATTTCTACATCGATGACCATCAATGCGACGGCGTCGATTCTGCTTGCTCTGTATGTGGCCGTGGCGCGGCGGCAGGGCATGGACATTTGCAAACTCTCTGGCACGGTGCAGAACGACGTCCTCAAGGAATACATCGCGCGCGGAACTTATATTTATCCGCCGCAGCAGGCCATGCGCATCGTCACCGACATTTTTGCCTGGACGAATGAGAATGTGCCGGACTGGAACACCATTTCCATTTCCGGCTATCACATGCGCGAGGCGGGATCGACGGCGGTGCAGGAAGTCGCCTTCACCCTCGGCAACGGCATAGCATACGTCGAAGCAGCGATTCGCGCCGGCCTTGACATCGATAAATTTGCGCCGCGGCTTTCGTTCTTCTTCAACGCGCACAATAATTTTCTGGAAGAGGTCGCGAAGTTCCGCGCCGCCCGCCGCATGTGGGCGAAGATTATGCGCGACCAGTTCAAGGCGAAGAATCCAAAATCGTGGATGCTGCGCTTCCACACGCAGACCGCCGGCTCGACGCTGACGGCCCAGCAACCGGAAAACAATATCGTACGGACGGCGATCCAGGCGATGGCGGCTGTCCTCGGAGGAACGCAATCCCTGCACACCAATTCGTTCGATGAGGCGTTAGCCTTGCCCACCGAAGCTTCGGCGCGAATTGCGTTGCGCACGCAGCAGGTAATTGCGTTCGAGTCGGGCGCGCCGCAGACGGTTGATCCGCTGGCCGGTTCGTATTACATCGAAGCGTTGACGAACGAAATCGAGAAGCGGGCGGTTGACTATCTGCAAAAGATCGAAGCGATGGGCGGGATGCTGAAGGCAATCGAGCGCGGATACGTGCAACAGGAGATTCAGAACGCTGCCTACGAATATCAGCAGGCAGTCGATCGTGAGGAAGCGATTGTGGTGGGCGTGAATCGCTTCCACATCGAACAGGATCACACGGTGCCGATTCAGCGCATCGATCCCACCCTCGAACCGAAGCAGGTGGAGAGGCTAAAGGCGCTGCGGGCCAAACGCAACGCTGGCGTGTGGAAAGCGGCGCTGCAAGCGGTAGAAGACGCGGCGCGCACGGGGGAAAATCTGATGCCGCGCATATTGGCAGCAGTCGAAGCAAATGCCACTGTGGGCGAGATTTCAGACGCAATGCGGAAGGTGTATGGAGAATATAAGGAAGCGGTGGTAATTTAAGGCGCGTTAGTCGGCAGTTTTGTAATCACATGCGGTGCGGCAGGCTTCGCAGTAATAGAGGCCGTCGACGCATAGTCTTATTTCTAACTGCGACTGGCAATACACGCAGAACTTTTCACAGGCGCAATCCGATTCAGTGCGCTCGCATTGGGCACATTGAATGCGGCTAGTTCTGGTCTTGGTGGACGACATTCATAAAGTCTAGAGCGCGGCCTACCGGTCGAGAACGTAACCGAGGTAACGCCCTCGTAATACATCAGTAAAAATAATATGGACAATCCCTCCCAATCAAATTTTGCTTTACTGAGAACTGAGAACCGACATCGCCCTCCACATTTGCCGCTCTTCCCGCCCGGATGATAACTTAACAGTTCCACATTCCGGCGGCCGAGCCACTGTCGGAACGTCATCTCAAATTTCGCATTGAGGTTTTCTTGTCCGCTGTCGATACATCTCCCGTCGTCCGCAAGACCGCGCTGAACGCGGTGCATCGCCAGATGGGCGCGAAGATGGTGGAGTTTAACGGCTGGGATATGCCGGTCGAATATCCTGCGTCAATCGGCGGAGGAATAGTCGCCGAGCACATGGCGGTGCGCACGGCCGTTGGAATTTTCGACGTCAGTCACATGGGAGATATCCGTCTCGCAGGTCCGGGAGCGCTGGCCGCGGTTCAGCATATCTCCATGAACGACGCGTCAAAGCTGGCGATTGGGCAGGCGCAATATTCGGCTCTGCTCTATCCGCAAGGAACGTTTGTCGACGATGTGATCGTTCACCGGTTGGGTGAAGACGAGTATCTGCTGGTAATAAACGCCGGCACGCGCGAAAAAGATTTCAACTGGGTGCGCGACAATACCACGCAATTTGACTGCAACGTCGAGCATCTCTCCGACGACTTTACGCAGATCGCGATTCAGGGGCCGAAGGCAGTCGATGTCCTGCAAAAGCTGACTGACGCCGACTTGAGCGCGGTGAAGTTTTATTGGGTGACGCGCGGAAAATTTTGCGGCCTGGATAACATTCTGATGGGCCGCACCGGCTACACAGCCGAAGATGGATTCGAGATTTATATCCCGTCGCACGAAGCGACCAGCGCGCATGTCTGGTACTCGATCCTCGATGCGGGCAAGGAGTTTGGCATCCTCCCATGCGGTTTGGGTGCGCGCAACACGCTCCGGCTCGAAGGCAAACTTCCACTCTACGGCCACGAAATTTCTGACACGATCAATGTCTGGGAGGCGGGCCTGGATCGTTTCTGCAAAATGGACAAGCCGGAATTTATTGGGCGCGCCGCGCTGGAGAAAGCGAAAGCGGAAGGCGTGAAGAAAACGCTGGTCGGCCTCGAAATGGTTGATCGCGGAATCGCCCGTGACGGTTATAAAGTTCTCGACGAGGCTGGGCGCGAGATTGGCTATGTCACCAGCGGATCGCCGGCGCCGTTTTTGAAAAAGAATATCGCGCTGGCCTATATTCCGCCTGAGCACTCGGCAGTGGGAAGTTCGGTGAAGGTGGAGATTCGCGGGCAAGGTGTTGGTGCACGCGTTGTCCCGACGCCGTTTTATAGGCGGCCGAAGAAGGCTTGAACCACCAACGACAAAGAAGATCACGAAGGAAAGTTACTGGCTAATAGCCTGGAGACAGAAGCGAACATGGCTTACCCTACCGACCGCAAATACACGAAGGAACATGAATGGATTACGGCCGACGGCACGGTCGGCATCACCAACCACGCCCAGGATTCGCTCGGCGACATAGTGTTTGTGGAACTGCCGAAGGTAGGTACGGAGATTACCGGCGGCAGGCCGTTTGGCACGGTGGAATCGGTGAAAGCCGTGTCTGATTTGAACGCTCCCGTGTCTGGCACTGTCACCAGCGTGAATGAGGCCTTGGCCACGGCTCCCGAGCAAGTGAACAAAGATGCCCATGGCGCGTGGATGCTCAAGATCAAGATAAAAGATCCGGCCGACATGAATGGGCTGCTGTCGGCGGCAGACTACGAAAAATTCGTCAGTGAAGAAGGCGGGCACTGAAAAGGCTTTAACCACCAAGGGCACGAAGATCCACGAAGAACATCTCAAGACGTTCTTACTTCGTGGACCTTCGTGCCCTTGGTGGTTAAAGCTCTTGCGGTAGAGAAAACCCACGCGAAATGCCACAATCGAAGTGACCAGTGATTACATCTAAGAAAGTTACGCATAGAAAATCTTTATGAGATATCTGCCAAAATCTCCTGCGGATCGCGCTGCCATGCAACAGGCAATCGGTATCCGTTCCATCGATGAACTGTTCGCGCCCATTCCGGCCGAGTATCGCCTCTCGCGCGATCTTGCGATTCCCAGGCAAATGGCGGAGTCGGAAATTGTCGACTGGTTCAAGCAACGCTCCAAGGAAAACGGCGAAGGCTACGCGAGTTTCCTCGGGGCCGGAGCCTATTTTCACTATCGACCTGTCGTTATCGATGCGCTTGTGCAGCGCGGCGAATTCCTCACTTCGTATACTCCGTATCAAGCAGAATTCGCGCAAGGCACGCTGCAAGCTATCTTCGAATTCCAGACCATGATCGCGGAGCTCACCGGCATGGAACTGGCCAACGCTTCCATGTATGACGGTTCAACCGGCGCGGCCGAGGCTGTGATGATGGCGGTTCGCGTCACCGGGAGGCATTCAGCGGTCATTGCACGCAATGTGCATCCCGAATATCGAGAAGTTCTCACCACCTACGCGACTCATCAGGCGATTCCGCAGAAATTGGTGTCGTTCACTGTCTCGGGACAAATTGATCTTCAGGAACTCGAGAAGGCGGTGGGCGACGATACCGCATGCGTGCTGATTCAGTCGCCAAATTTCTTTGGCACGATCGAAGATGTCGAAGCGATTGCCGAGATTGCCCACAAACGCGGAGCGCTTCTCATCGTCTCGATCGCCGAAGCCGCTTCGCTGGGAATTGTCGAACCGCCTCGCGTGGCCGACATCGTTGCCATGGAAGCGCAGTCGTTCGGCGTCCCTCTTGGATTTGGCGGTCCATATTGCGGCGTGCTCGCGACAAAAGAAAAGTTTGTCCGCCAAATGCCTGGGCGGCTTGCGGGGCAAACTGTCGACAAGAATGGCAAGCGCGGTTTCGTGCTGACGCTGGCTACGCGCGAGCAGCACATTCGCCGCGAGAAGGCGACTTCGAATATCTGCACCAACCAGGCGCTCGTAGCTTTGATGGTTAATATTTTCATGACCGTTTACGGCAAAGTCGGTTTGCGAGAACTGGCTAAACAGAATCTGGCGAAGACGGCGTACGCTGCGGGCCAGTTCGGCAAAAACGCCCGGGTGCTTTTCTCGAGTGCTCCTCGCTTCAACGAATTTGTGGTTGAGACCAGCGAAGATCCCTACGCCATCAACTCGCGATTGCTGGGACACAAGATCGTTGGCGGGCTGCCGCTGAAAAAGTTTTATCCCGAACTGGGCAACGCGGCGCTGTGGTGCTGCACGGAATTAACCACGCGATCCATGATCGATACGGCGGCTGGACTTATCGCCGAGAGCGACGGCTCAGAGCAGAACTCAAAACAAAGTTCACAACAGAGTTCAAAAGAAAGTTCAGAAAAGAGTTCGCAAAAAAGCTCAAAGCGAAGTAAAAGCAAGAAAGATACCGAGCCTGAGGAGGTGGCGCGATGACAACGAAACATGTAACCCGCAAGGCCACGCGTCACATCAATCAGAATGAAGGTCTGATTTTCGAAAAGTCGTCGCCGGGAAAAGCGGCGTGGAAGCTGCCGCCGCTCGATGTTCCGGAAGTGGACACAGCAAAGTTGCTCGGCAAACAGGAGCGCAAAGATCTCGGCAATATGCCGGAAGTGAGCGAGATCGAAATCATTCGCCACTTCACGCGGCTGTCGACGTGGAACTACGCCATTGATCTAGGAATGTATCCACTCGGTTCCTGCACCATGAAATACAATCCGCGCGTAAACGAGTTTGTCGCGCGTGTCGAAGGCCTAGCGAACGGGCATCCTTATCAGGCGGAAAAAATTTCGCAGGGCGCTTTGCGCATCATGCAGACTTTGAGCGAGTGTCTGCTCGAGATCACCGGCATGGACGCGATCACGCTGCAACCCGCTGCTGGCGCGCAGGGCGAGCTGACTGGGCTGCTGATGGTGCGTGCGTATCACGAGTCCAAAGGAAATGCGCGAAAGAAAATTCTGATTCCGGATTCTGCCCATGGCACGAATCCAGCGACAGCAGCGACGGTCGGCTATGCGGTTGAAAATTTGAAATCGAACAGCCGCGGCATGGTAGACGTGGCAGCCCTTGCGGCGCAGATGAATGAAGATGTGGCGGCGCTCATGGTCACCAATCCGAATACGCTCGGCGTGTTTGAGCAGGAGATTCACAAGATCGCCGACCTGATGCACGAAAAAGGCGGTTTGCTCTACATGGACGGCGCCAACATGAACGCGCTGGTCGGGAAGACGCGCCCTGGAGATTTCGGCGTCGATGTCATGCATCTCAATCTGCATAAAACTTTTTCTACTCCGCATGGCGGAGGTGGTCCAGGATCGGGACCAGTTGCGGTAAAGAAAATTCTGGCGCCGTTTTTGCCGACTCCAATTGTTATCACCAAGCCGGACGGCACGCTGGGCTTCGAATATAACCGCCCGCAATCGGTCGGACGCGTGCGCGCCTTCTACGGAAATTTCGGAATGTTCGTTCGTGCGCTGGCTTACATTTTTGCCAACGGTCCCGATGGTCTAAGGCAGACGACTGAAGACGCCGTGCTCAACGCGAATTACATTCGCAAAGGACTCGAAGGAACTTTCGATCTTCCTTACGACACGCCGTCGATGCATGAAGTTGTCTTCAGTGACAAACTGCAGTCGAAGAAGGGCGTTCGAACCATGGATCTGGCGAAGCGGCTGATCGATTACGGCTTCCATCCTTATACGACGGCGTTTCCTCTGATCGTTCCGGGAGCGCTGATGATCGAGCCGACCGAGAGCGAGCCGAAAGAAGAACTCGATCTCTTCATCGAAGCCATGAAGTCAATTGCGGAAGAGGTGGAAGAAGATCCGCAGTACGTTCTTGATGCTCCGCACAACACGCGCATTTCGCGTTTGGATGAGACGGCAGCGGCGCGAAAGCCGGTGCTGCGCTGGAAGCCGGAAGGACAGCCGGCTTAGCGAACAAACTGCTGACTCAGCCTCAAAACCTTTGCCCTTGTCATCCCGAACGAAGTGAGGGATCTGCATCATGTGGTGGAACTGCAGATCCCTCACTTCGTTCGGGATGACAAATGGCGGGCTTGACGCACTGCACGCGCCGCCACCCCGCCTTGACCTTGCTAGAATCACAACACTATGCCTGACGATTCCGCCAGTTCCGAAAACGCCCGCCAACTGGCCGAACATCACTACTATGCCGCGCTTGACCTGGTGCTCGAAGGCCACCACGAGCAGGCGGTTGAAGAGTACCAGCGGGCTGTGGCGGCTGATCCTCAGTTCACCGATGCGCTGCATGGGCTGAGCCGGGCTTTGCAGGATCTTCAGCGCTTCGACGAAGCCATCGAAACCTCCAAGCAAATTTCAGAGATCGATCCTGACGACATTCTCGCGCACACCAGCCTCTCTATTCTTTATCAAAAGAAGGGAATGGTGCCGGAGGCTGAGGCGGAGGGGAACAAGGCGCGGGTGCTGGGGTGGAAGCAGCAGTTGAAGAAGGGGAGCGAGTAAAGGCGATGGCTGCGAGGCTCAATCCCTAAAAGTTTCGGCCCTTGCGCCGTCTTCTAAAAGAAGACCAAAGAGTTTTTAAACCACCAAGGGCACGAAGGTTCACGAAGTTTCGGCGATCTACCTTCGGGCCCTTGGTGGTTCAAGCTCTTGCCCTTGCCGAACTCACGGCCGGGACGGACGAATGCGTCCGTCCCTACGCTAGGCTCACGCGAACCTGACTTTCACGTCGGGGCCTTTGTCTAGATGGACGCTCTCGATGAAGCGGACTCTTCCGGTTTTCAGGGTCAGGATTACGGATGAAGTTCTAGTGCCTTCGCCGAAGAAGCGAACGCCTTTTAGCAAGGCGCCTTCGGTCACTCCGGTAGCCGCGAAGATCATTTGTTTTCCTGGGGCAAGATCTTCGGCTTCGTAGATTTTTTTGCCGTCTTTGATGCCCATCTTGGCGATTCGTTCTTCGAGTTCAGGCTTGTCGATGATCAGCCGTCCCTGCATGTAACCGTTCAAGCAGCGGATGGCAGCCGCGGTGATTACGCCTTCAGGTGCGCCGCCAGAACCCATGACCGCGTGAACGCCGGTCCCGATCACGGCGGCGGCGATGCCTGCGGAAAGATCGCCGTCGCCGATCAGGCGAATGCGCGCTCCGGCTTTGCGAATGTCGGTGATTAATTTCTCGTGACGGGGACGGTCGAGCACGACTATTACCAGGTCCTCCACGCCGCGATGCAGGCGGCGCGCGATGTTTTTCAAGTTCACCGAAACCGGAGCGTCAAGCTCGACCGCATTCTTGCACGATGGCCCGACCACGATTTTTTCCATGTAGCAATCTGGAGCATGAAGCAATCCGCCTTTTTCGGAGGCCGCCAAAACCGTGATTGCGCCAGGCGCTCCGGTCGCGCAGAGGTTCGTGCCCTCGAGTGGATCGACGGCGATGTCTACGTTGGGAACTGCGCGTCCGTCGGAATAAGTGCCGCCGACCTGCTCGCCGATATAAAGCATGGGGGCATCATCGCGTTCGCCCTCGCCGATCACGATGGTGCCGTGCATGGGCACGGTGTCCATGGTTTTGCGCATGGCCTCGGTGGCCACTTGATCGCTCAGCGGACGATCTCCCTGGCCCATGGTGCGCGCCGATTCGATCGCGGCGTTCTCCACCACGCGCAAAAATTCCAGCGCCAAATCACTTTCCAGGTTGTCTCCGAAATTCTTGGCACGCGGTTCAGGCCGGGTTTGGATGTTCATTGAGTCTCCGAAATAAAATTGCGACTCTGCAATATATTCCCTTGCGGGCGAAGATGGAAGTGCATGGATCACCTTAGTTCCGCCGGGATTTTGCTGGTGTAGGATGAAAGTAGAAAGGCCGGGCGAGGACGCCCTGCGCTCCATCCTTCGGTGGCTCAGCCGCATTTTTCCGTCGCCAACTGTCTGCTAATCTTTCAGCCATGGCTACCGACCGCAAGGAACCGGAATACCTCTTCACTGAAAAGCAGATTGCAGAGAAAAGCGAAATCGCCCGCCGCTTTCTAGACACGCGTACCCGTCTCAATGAAAACGTGGACAAGGCGGACAATTTTCTAGTCAAGCGCTTCTACAATCTCGATCACAACACTTATCTCGAAGGCGCTCTCCCGGCAAAATATAAAGAGCTGATGGGGCTGGTGGCCTCCGCGTGTTTACGATGCGATGACTGCATCAATTACCACGTAATCCAATCGTATCGCTTAGGTGTGACGCGGGCGGAGCAAGAAGAGGCGATTAATGTAGCGCTCGTGGTTGGCGGGAGCATTGTAATCCCGCATATGCGGCGCGCGTATGAGTTGCTGACGGAACTCTATTCTACGTGACGATTGCTTGCAAGCGCGCGGCTAGCGGGAAAAAGGGTCTGGGTGCTGGAAAGCGTGAGGGGGTTAGCGGAAATTTTCTGTTTGCGATGCCAAAACTGAAGGTGAGGTGGTGTGCCCAAAACCCTTCCTTGGTGTTTGAGGGGTCCGGAAACCTTCCCCGTTTTCCGAACCCCTCGCTTACTGGGCTTACCAGACTCGGTTAGGAGAGGTAAGCAGATCCCGCAAGTGAGTGTGATAATGCTCCCTTCTCACCGAAACGTCCATGGAGAAGGTCTGAAGCAATCTGAATTTATCTGAAGAAATTAGCACCGCGAGACTTGACACCGCGAGCCTGACGGAACAGAATTTGTGGCGTCACAAAGTTGTTGTGAGGAGCCCGGCACCCCCACCTGGCTGGAACCTTCGACTCCGCTCAGGGCAGGCTCGTGAGAAGCCAGTCGCTCTACTGAGTCATTCACTGCGTCCGATGTACGGATTCTGGGAGTGTGTCCTTGCCTGACAAAAAAATTTGTTTCGATAATTTCGAGCTTGATTACAGTCGCTTTCAGCTTTGCCGGGCTGGCCATACGATTCGGCTCGAGGGATTGCCCATGCAATTGCTAATGATGCTGGTCGAGAAAAGAGGCCAGTTGGTTACGCGCGAGGAGATCTCCAAGGAACTGTGGGGCAAAGATGTTTTCGTGGATGTTGAAGGCGGAATCAACACCGCCATCCGCAAGATACGGCGCGTCCTCGGGGACGATGCCGACGAACCACGGTATCTCCAAACTGTGGTTGGCAAAGGGTACCGTTTTGTAGCCCCCGACGCCGAGGAAGATATTGGCACGCCTCCTGTTCCTGATAAATACGCTGTCTCCGCGGAAGAATTAGGGCGGGCCATAATGGCGGCGGCGGGATTAGACCCAGAAAATCCGAGTGGAACAAAAAACTAACCAATCGTAGAGACGGGGCTTGCCCCGTCTCCCTCATACCTCACACCCGGTAACGCGTCGATCGTTTTACAATTGAAAAATGTCTCGCCTCGAACAGATCGCCGATCTGGAAAAACGGTTTCTTCTTCCCACTTACAACCGCTATCCGGTTGCCTTTGAGCGTGGCAAAGGGGTTTTCCTTTACGATTTTGAAGGTAAAAGATATCTGGACTTCGTCGCGGGTCTGGGCGTAAACGCATTGGGGCACGCTCATCCTCGCGTCGTAAAAGCGATTCGCGAGCAGGCAGCAAAGCTCGTACACATATCGAATCTTTATTACAACGAATATCAGGGGAGACTGGCTGAGCGGCTCTGCCAGCTCTCCGGGCTTGATCGGGTCTTCTTCTCGAATAGCGGAACTGAGGCGATGGAGGGAGCCATTAAACTGGCGCGCCTTGCCGCGCACAAGGCGGGAGGCGCGGCCAAGTCGCAACTGGTGGCGCTGCAGGGTTCGTATCATGGCAGAACATTTGGCGCCATGTCGCTCACCGGTCAGGAAAAGTACCGCAAGGGTTTTGAGCCGATGCTGGAGGAAGTGACGTTCGTCCCTCAGAACGACTTTGAAGGGTTGCGCGCGGCAATCAACGCCAACACTTGCGCCATCGTGTTGGAGCCTATCTTTGGCGAGGGCGGAATCCTGGAATGTTCGGAGGAATTTTTGCGCGCTTGCCGGACCTTGGCTGACCAGCATCAAGCGGCCCTCATTTTCGATGAGATTCAATGCGGGCTGGGACGCACCGGAAAGTTTTTCGCATTTCAAAGTTTTGGCGTGACGCCTGACATTGTCACGATTGCGAAGCCCATTGCTGCGGGGGTTCCGCTGGGCGCATTTCTCGCGAAGGAGCAGTTCGCGTCTGCTATTTCTGCCGGACAACACGGCACCACTTTTGGCGGAGGTCCGCTGGCTTGCAGGGTTGGACTTGAATATCTGGCGATTGTCGAAGACGAAAAGCTGCTGGATAACGTCATTAAAGTCGGCGGGTATCTGCATCAACAGCTTCAGGAATTGGTTGGGAAATACGCTGCCACTCGCGAAGTGCGGGGGCGAGGTTTTATTCAGGGACTTGTGCTCGACGTTCCCGCTCGTCCATTTGTAGAGCAGGGATTAGCGGCAGGTGTGTTGTTCAATGTGACGCAGGATACGGTGCTGCGTTTTTTGCCGCCGTTTCTGCTGCGGGAAAAGCATGTGGATAAGGGCATCAAGGTGCTGAAGAAGTTGCTGGGAAAGAAGCGCGGGAAGCGAGCCGTGTGATGGCGGGAGCTTCAGCATGAGCAACAGCGATCACTTGGAAACGGCATTTGTTACGAAATGCCGCTCCCCAAGAGCGATATAGGCGATACGCCGGTTAAGAACCCGTCTGCGAGTATTTTGTTGCCCAATAGAACTCAACATTTCGAAGAAAAATATACCTGCGAAAGTGGCCGAAATATTAATGGCTGTGCGGAAGAGCATTGGCTCGACTTGCCTGACGGCCGCATGCGCTATCTGAAAGCGGGATCTGGCCCGGCGCTAATTCTTATTCACGGCCTGCTGGGATACTCATTCTCCTGGCGATTTGCCATGCCCTCGCTGGCGCGCCATGCGACCGTTTATGCCATCGACAATCTAGGCGCTGGTTTATCGCTCGCCAGCAAGGGGATCGACTACGGTATTCGTGCGACGGCCAAGCGCGTCTTTCAATTTGCTGACGCGATGGGCATACAGCGGTTCGATCTGCTTGGCAGTTCGCATGGCGGTGGGATCGCAATTATGGCGGCCGCGATGAGCGAGCAGGAAAAAAGCCCGCGAGTGCGCCGGCTAATCCTGGTGGCTCCGGTGAATCCATGGTCATCGCACGGCAAACAACTCGCGCCGTTTATTGGCGGTGCTATGGGCTCTATTATTTTTCAGCATACCGTCGCTCAGTGGCGTTCTCTGGATTATTTATGGCTGAGCCGCATGTTTGGCGACATTACAAAAATCCCTTCCGATTCGCTCCATGGATACCGCATACCGATTCTAGAGAATAATGCGCTCGATTATGGATCGCAGGTCGTAAAAAGTTGGACAGCAGACATGGCCGCGCTGGAAACAGCTTTGCCGAAGATTCGCGATATTCAAACGCTTCTGATGTGGGGAACGAAAGATCGCGCAGTTGCTTTCCGCTCCGCCGAACGGTTGCATCGAAATTTTCGCAACGTGCGCTTGGTGGCGTTCGAGGGCGTAGGGCATCTGCCGTATGAAGAGGCTCCGGCCGAATTCAATAGCGCGCTGATTGAATTTCTGACAGGGGCTTCTACGTCTTAGTTGTTAGTGCGTAGTGGGGTTTTCAGTTTCGCAGTTCTCAGTAATCGCTCTTCCGAAAAGCTTGCGGGTAGTTGTGTAATCCATGCACCATTCCATTTTTGATTCGCTGCGCACCCTCATCGCTGATTACGGCTATTGGGCCGTGGCTCTGGCATTGCTATGCGAGAGCGCGGGAATTCCGGTGCCGGGCGAAATTACTCTGCTGCTGGCAAGTTTCTTGGCTTATTCCGAACATCATCTACACCTGGGCTGGATCATTGTGGTGGCCACGTGTGCGGCGACGGTGGGCGGCGATCTCGGTTATGCGGTGGGGCTATATGGCGGACGTCCTCTGCTCGATCGCTATCAAAGCGTTTTGCGAATTCCTCCACGAACACTACAACGAGGTGAGGAAATGTTCGCGCGCTATGGCGAAGCGGCTATTTTCTTCGCTCGCTTTATTTTTGGCATGCGCGTTTTCGCTGGACCTCTCGCAGGCGTGCTGCGGATGCGCTGGCAAGTGTTCGCGATATTCAACTTTCTCGGCGCAGCGGTCTGGGTTACCTTTATCAGCCTTATCGGATACTTGTTCGGCCAACATTGGCGACGGCTGATGCACGTAATGCAGCGTTTTAATACTGCGGCGGCGATCATCGCCGCTTTCATTATCCTGTTTCTTTGGCTTAAATACCGGCGTAGCCCTTCACCGCGGGACGACTAGAAAGAAAGAACATATCGCCGCACAGCAGTTACAGAGTAATGTGCGCGGGGTATTCACCTTCTTCCAGCTTCGTCGACTATCTTATTCGTAAGTGAATGTCAGGTTGTCGAGGTAAACCGAGTAGGGCGATTGCTGATAGTTCCCGTCCATTTGATAATTGACGGTCACTCCATGCCAACCCGGCGCCGACCCGGGATTGTAATACTTGTTAATCGTATTGGTCACGCCGTTCAGAGTGATCGATTGATATAACAACTGGTTATCGGAAGTGCGCTGCACTTGAATCGTCAAGTGGTTCCAGGCGTTGTTATTAGGATGGCACGCAACTCCGGTTGGAACCCAGTGCTGATTGACGTTATCCCAGACATCCCATTCGTTGCCGCCTGCAATACGGCATTCATGGCCCCAGATGAAGCCCAGGTTATCGAAGAACTGATTGATGTCGAACTCTACCGCTTGCGAAAGTTCAAGGTTGGTGCCGTAGAAATACACGTCGTAAGTGAAGTCATGGTAAGTCGGAACCAATGCGTGATTGCTGTCTGGCATGCCCTGTGAGGATAAGTCGCCGATGAGGTGATTATTAAATAGGGCGTCGGTATACACGGCGGTTCCACCCAGGGAGTATTCGGTCGCTTGTCCGCTCATCGACGGCGATGCGACTCCCTGATTCATCGAGAAAGTGATGCCGTCGCACGGAGAGGGCGAGCAGTCCACGAAGGTTGGCGGCCCCTGGCCGTATGCTGACCAGCCATTGCCGTGCTGAAGGTTAGTGAACGAGTGTCCTTGGTTTTGCCCGGTAGTATTCCCGTTGGCCGAAACTACCACTTGTAAGGATTCCTGTTTCGATAACCCCTTGGAGTCTGACACCGAGACCGCAAAAGTGAAACTGCCAGAGGCGGTCGGAATTCCAGAGATAGTACCCGCGGCAGCGCCGAGTTGGACTCCCGCCGGAAGGTGACCAGACGCTAGCTTGAAAGTGTAGGGCGCCTTGCCTCCACTTACTTCCAGCGTGCCGTCATACATCGATCCAACCGTAGCGGAAGGAAGTGTCGGAGAGATGACTAGAGCGGAAGCTGAATTATTTTGCGACGTATTAGTTGTGCTCGAGGAGGTTGTGAGCCCGCCGCAACCGTTAAGCACGAGCAGCCAGAAAAGGATGACTGTAAGAGCCGCAGATTGCAGGACAGTGCTTCCGGTCGCGCACTTTTCGTGCGCCAAAACTGATAGCTGGTAAGACATTCCATTACCTCTCGAAGGGGTTTTCAAGAGGACGCTCAACAGGAGAGCCCTTTGAATGGCACTCTATCGAGCAGTTAGTAACCAGACCAGATAACCAAAGCCGTGGGGCTGAATAGCACTTAAGAGCAGGCGGTAGTTACCATGTGGTTTGGCTGGATGATCGGCGAGGAGAGCGCTGATTTGAACGCAAGGTGCACGGCGCTGAAAGAAATGAGGTGGGCACCTCCGCGCAATCTGCGCGGAGTGGGGTTGCTTGCTGCCAGTTTCTATCTATGCTGCGCGATTTGAGGCTTGAGATAGAGCTTTCAGCTAGTCCTTTGGAGGCTTTTTCTCGTGCGGAGCAGGCTCATGTTGCGCGGGCGGCTTTGCGCTGTGCTCGGCCGCGGCGGGCTTCGGCTGATGCTCCGCAGGAGGCGGTGCGGTGTGCTGTGCCGCTGGCCTTGATTCGTGCGTGGTCGGAGCCTTCGATTCCGTTCGCGGCTTGCTCTCGGGCCGCGGTGTGCTCTGAGTTCGGGGAGCGGCGGCTGGCTTCGATTCAGTTCTTGTTGCGGTTTTCGGTCTGCTCTCAGCGCGGGGAACAGTCGCGGTATGCGGATTGGGTGCAGGGTGCGTTGTGTGAGCAGCGGTCGTTGTTTCAGTCCTGGTTTCAGCCTTGGGTCTGCTCGCCGTGCGGGGAGCGCTCTCAGCATGTGTTTTCGCTGCCGGCTTCGATTCGTGCGCGGGAGTTCTTGTTGCGGTCTTGGTCCCTGTACTAGATCTGCTCTCAGAGCGGCCTGCGCTTGCCGAATGCGTTTTGGCGGCAGTCGTTCTGGCTGCGGGCTTTGATTCGTGAGCGGTCGACCTTGCTGCGGTTGCAGATTTGCTTTCTGTGCGGGGCGAACTCGAGGTGCGAGATCGGGTTGTGGATGTGGTGCCGGCATTACTGCCGGTCCCTCGATGGGATGAGGCGCCCCTGGCTGCGACGACGCCGGAACCTTTGAATGCCCCAGGCTTCGGAGTGGCCGCGACGGCCGGACGTCCATGGTTCACCGAGGCGAACTGATTGCGGTCTGACCGGGCCGCTGCCTGATGCTCCCGCTGCGCCGCTGCCGGCGGAACGTGGCGTTCGTGTGCAAATCTTTCCTGTGCGGCGGTGGGGCGCGCTGCAATACCGCCGCGCCCGCCATTAAAGCTGACGTGGGTTCCACGCTCAACCACGGTTTTCCGGTAAACATTGTGGACGACATTGACGTTCACATTGTTTACGCGGGTGTTGTAGAAAAACTGGTTGCCCGTCCAATAGCCCCCGGCGTAGCCATTACCGATGTAGCCGTACCCATAGTCAATTCCGCCATAAAATCCGACTTCAGAACCCCAGTACCCATCGTTCCATAGATAAGCGCTGTCATGCCAACCCCAATATCCCGGTGTCCAAAGGAAGCCCACTTCAGGCGCTTCGACCCATGTTCCCGGAACCCAGTAATAGCCGCCGTCATCATCGCTGTAGCTCCAATACCCGGGTGTCCAGATATAACCCTCGCCTGGGCACATGGGCTGCGTGTAAATCGGCAGCGCCGGGGGAGCGATGGTCACCCACAAAACGACTTGAGCCGATGCCATGGAGGACGTTGCGGCTATCGCGAAAAGAAACGCGACGAGAAGAAACCAACTTGTGATTCCGTTCAAGGGAATCGGGCGGCGCATCGTTAAAATTGGCATGAGTCAGACCCTTTCGCTCAGGCCGAAGAATCGGGTGAGCGTCGGAAAAAGAGAAACCGTGCAGCGAGCGAATCGTATGTCCGGCAAAAATTTAAGTCAAGCCGGGGGACGAAGCCGTAGGCACGAGGACACTCTCAGGAGACGCCAAGGTTTCTTCGGTCACTTCCACTCTACCGAGCGCCGTCATATGCTGGTAGATCACTATTAGGCGCACCGTGAATTCCGAAAGCGGCAAGCTCAACTCGCAATCGTCTTTCGTTTCCCGCTTCCCGTGGCTGCGATTGTCGCAAGTCTGGGTGCGGTTTCTGTTGGCCCTGGTAGGACTGGCGCTGGCCTTTGCTGCGGCGCTTTTTTCCACCGTATCGCGCGAGGCTGGCAGCGTATGGGGCACAGTTTTCTTAGCCTCGGTTGCGCTTCTGCTGGCGACATTTGTCGGGCTTACAACGGTTCCGTATCTCGCCCGTCGCGTCGTCGCCAGCCGGGTTCGCGAGGCAATGGACTACGACGTTACGCGCGTTGGCCTGATTTATATCCTGATCAGCGTCGTCATCGGAATCGCGGCGATTAACACCGGCAATAACTTGCTCTATGTGATCGTGGCCGCGCTGCTTTCCGCCGTTCTCGTTTCTGGAATCGCGTCGGCTTGGGTGCTTCGCGGTTTGGCGCTGGACGTCAATTTGCCCGAGCACGTCTTTGCCAAACGCCCCTTGCTGGCTCGCGTGGTCTTGCGCAATACGTCTTCGTGGTTGCCCTCGTTTTCGGTTCGTGTGGTTCCCGCGAAACGCAAGTCATCCAAAGATCGCTGGCGTTGGGAATCCTACACTCTGGGCATCCCTAAAAACCGGGATCCCAAAAACCAGTGGCTGCGTCTGCCCGACCGCCGTCTGCGCCGGGTGCCGGAGGAAACGGAAAAGCCAATTTTGCGCGACGCCCTTTATTTCCCATTTCTTGCTCCCGGACAAGAACTGTGTGCCAACCTTGAAATGAGCTTTCCCGAACGTGGCAGGTATAGCGAAAAGAACTTTGGTCTGGCGACCCGTTTTCCTTTCTCGTTCCTGATGAAAACCCGCAGAGTCAACCTCGCCCGCGAAGTCATTGTCTTTCCCGTGGTGGAACCCGCCGACCAGTTTCTTGAAGTTCTTCCCATGGTCACGGGAGAGTTCGAGACCTTCGTGGCGGGGCGCGGCTACGATCTTTACCGCATCCGCGAATATATGCCAGACGATTCCGCCCGTCATGTCGATTGGAAGGCCAGTGCACGCACCGGCAGTCTCAAAGTGCGCGAGTTTAGCCGCGAGGATGAACGGAAGTTACGCATCGTATTCGACAATCCCGCGCCCGGATCGCTTTTGCCCGAAGTGTACGAACGAGCTGTCCGCCTGGCGGCTTCTCTGGGGTGGCACTTCCATCATGAAGATGTCGAAGTGTCTTTCGTGGCGCCGGGTTTGGAGCCTACGGAAGACGTTTATGCCTTTTTGAGTTACCTTGCGCTCATCCAACCGCAACAGGCGACGACGGTATTCAGCCGTCTGCGCGCGAGCGAAGACTACAACCTGATCGTTACCGCTCGCGGCGCAGGCGAGATTCCGGCCGTTTTGGCGAGTAAATCCTACATACTTTCGTTGAGCAGCCAACGTTGAGCGGCCAACAAAGGTTATAGGCCGCTAAGGGCCGAATCTGGCGTTTGCGGGCGCATCCACATTTTTTGCTTTTCACGGGCGTTTTTTCGACATATACTCCGCCGCAGGTCAGTAATACGCCGGTCGCTTCTTCTGTCCGACCCTTAGCCTGTTGCCGGAGCTCTTTGGCGACATGTTTCCCGGAGGTTAGAAAATGATGATTTCGGATCTGCTAAGAAATCAAGTCATTGTGTCTGCCGAAGTCCATCAGACTGTGCTCGAAATTGCCAAGCTCATGGTGCAGCACAACATTGGAGCGGTGCCGGTTCTGCAGGATGGCAAACTTGTGGGTATTTTTTCCGAGCGCGATTTGATGAGCCGCGTGGTGGTCGCGGGTAGCGATCCCGCGCGCACCGTAGTCAGCCAGGTCATGACCGAAGACCCGCTGACGGTAGCGCCTACCGATTCGGTCGAAACTTGCATGACGCTGATGAAGCGTCATGGTTTCCGCCATCTGCCGGTGTGCGCCGGACATCAACTGAGCGGCGTGATTTCCTTGCGCGACATTCTGCTTCACAACCTCGACGAAAAAGATGATGAAGTGCGGATGATGCGCGCCTACCTCCATTCCACGCCTGAAACCAGCTAGTGTTCCGACGGCAATGCGGTGCCATGTCGCCAGACTCGCACCGCACAAGCGGATCAAGTGCGTCCTCTGTTTGCTCTGTTACGTCTGCGAGCGAGCAAATCCACCGCCTGCCGGGTAATGGTTACTAAGGTTACCTAAGGGGGTTGACCACACACCGTCAACTGCTTGAGGATGGGGACTGATGGTGCGCGCCCCGGGCTGTTTGAACTGGTTGCCTGCACTCTCTGCAACGTTATGAATTTGCAAAGTCATACCGCCGTGCTCTGCTTGTGGAGTGCCCAGCCGATCCTGCAATCGGCGTTGGCTGTGTTTTTGTGGCGGCGCAAACTGCATAAGCAGTTTCCAGTGTTCTTCGTATTCCTGTTGGCGCAGGTGGTTAATTTTGCGGTTATTTTCCCGCTCTGGCTCACCGGCAACTACAACTTGTATTTCGCGCCCTTCTGGTTAGGCGAGGCTGTAAATGCGGTTCTTGGATTTAAGGTGATTCATGAGATCTTTGTCGACGTGTTTCGTCCTTATCACACATTGAAAGATTTGGGCACACTGTTGTTTAAATGGGCCGGTATTGTGATGTTGCTGGTCTCGGTAGTGGTCGCTTTTTCAAATTCTTTCGATCAGAGTCCGATGGTGCACGCGCTTACCACGTTGCAGCGTTCGGTTCGCATTGTGCAACTGGGTCTTATTTTGTTCCTGCTTCTGTTTTCACGCTTTCTTGGAGTTTCGCGCAGGCAGTTGAGTTTTGGCATCTCGCTTGGCTTCGGGCTTTTCGCCGGGGCGGAACTCGTAATGTACGCGCTTCATTCGGGTGGATTCGTTGGACAAAGCGAATTGAGTCAAGTCAACATGATCACCTACCTGCTCGCCATTCTTATTTGGCTAGGGTACTCCGTGTCGCGTCAAGCCGTGCGCGAGGTAGGCGCCAATCGATTGCAGACGCAGCGATGGGAACAGGGCCTGGCTGATCTTCAGCACCCCGCGGTTTCTGATTCTCTGATTCCAATGTTCGAGGGTATGGTGGAGCGTGCCTTTTCACGAAGCTCCCATCTGGAATCTGCGGCTGAGGATTTCTCGCCCTCGGGTGCTTCCTCGTCGCGAAAAGTTAATTCCGCCGCAGCTGGTTCTAAAAATCTTACCTAGGCCCCCATATTCTTCGAGTATCCCAAAACCCTCTCGCGCAAAAAGCTTGTCAAGGAGTATTTCTTACCCGGCCCACTAGTTACTTAGCCTGTGCGGGGAAGCGCCCGGAATCGCAACGGTTACTTTAAGAAGTTGTTGCAACTGGCGGTTTTTAGCGGGTTCTGGGTAGCATGGCAGATTCCACACTCTCACCGTTGTTAGTAGGCCCCTCTTCCTCGCAAGTAACACCTCATTGGTCAAAAACTTGGAAGCCTGTGTATAATTCCGCTCGCTGAAGGGTAGGAGCTTTTCCCATCCTTTGGCAGACCCTAAGGAGAAAGTAAAAAATGAAACGTTCGCTCAGGGCGTTACTGCTGTTGGTAGGTTTGATTGGCACATTTGCGTATGCTGCCGTTCCGAAAGCTCCAGCTCCATCGGGACCAGTGCCGCTATGTCCTCCCAGTCGCCCCAACTGCGGCGCATAGTCGCAGGTGTGGCAAACCCTAATCTAGGATGACTAAGTAACTGCGTTACAAAATTTTTAAGGCTGGCCCGAATGTGGCCAGCCTTTTTTATTTCTATTCTTTGTTTGCCGGTGCCGCAGTTTCAAGCTTGGGTCCCTCCGCGGATGGTTTTTCGCTGTCCGGTGGTTTTTCGGCGTCTTCGGCAGAGTCCGCTTTGTCGGCATTGCTGGTGAGGTACTGCACAATGATAGAAATTCGCCGGTTGGACGGGTCCAGTGGATCTTTAACATTGCGCAGACGTTGGTCAGCGAAGCCGCGCACTTGAGTAACCTGATCGGAACGCAGTCCCAGTCCCTGCTGCATCAATCGCCTGGCCGCATTTGCGCGATCGGAAGAGAGTTCCCAATTGCTGTAGCTGCTCTTGCCGGTGAAAGGTTTGGCATCGGTATGTCCCTCAACGGAAATACGATTGGGCACCTTTTCTAACTCTGCTGCAAGAAGAGTTAGCAACTCCTGCCCGCTTTTGTTGAGCGCGGCGCTTCCACTTTCGAAGAACGTTCCCTTTTCCGATTCTATTAACTCGATGCGCAGGCCTTCCGCGGTAACCGTGATCTCAATATTTTTGTTGAGCTTATCCAGGTCGTTCATGCGCTGGATGCTTTTTTCCAGCTCCGTCTTGAGCTTTGCCATGTCCTCTTTTCTCTTCAGCGGAAGATTTTGCCCGGATCCAGTCATGGTGCTTCCAATATTCGCCGCGGTTCCGTTGGGATCTTTGAAGTACCCGGCAATGGCCACCTGCGTCTGCTTGCTGCTGCTGCTCAATAGCCACAGAACGATAAACAGGGCCATCATGGCGGTAACGAAGTCGGCATAAGCGACCTTCCAGGCGCCGCCGTGATGGCCGCCGTGTCCGCTTTTCTTTTTGATAATGATGATGGGCGGGGGCATCGTTTATCCCGCTGCTGCGGCGGCTGCTGCCGGAGCTTCTTTCGCGCCGCGGCAGGCCTCTTCAACCGCTTTGAATGATGGACGCACGTGGCCCGGCACAGTCCGCCGTCCAATCTCGACTGCCATGATCGGGGCAACACCTTTGAGAAAAGCGATCATGGTTACTCGTAGCACCATCAGATAGGCGTGTTGTTCATCCGAAATCTTGCCCATGCGCACCGCGAGCGGGCCGACTAATCCGTAGCAAAGCAAAATGCCCAAAAAGGTGCCGACCAATGCGGACGCCACTTTTTTCCCGATTTCTTCGGGAGGGCCGCCCAGTGCGCCCATTGTGATCACCACGCCCAACACTGCGGCGACGATGCCTAGACCGGGAAGAGAATCGGCCATTGTCGCCAACGACGAGACTGGTTCATTCGCTTCGTGATGGTGCACTTCCATGTCTGCATCGAGCATCTGATCCAAATCAAAAACTTCGACTCCGCCGCTTACCGCCATGCGCATGGTGTCGCAGACAAAAGCCGAGGAGTGGTGATCCTTGACGAAAGCTTCGTATTTTGTGAATAGCGGACTGTTTTCCGGATCTTCAATATCCGTCTCCAGCGCGACTAAGCCTTCCTTGCGCGCTTTTTGCAGCAACTCATACATCATCTTCAAAGTGTCGACATAGCGCGCCTCACCATATTTAGAGGAGCCGAACGCCCCTAATAGCCCGCTTATCATTTGCTTCATGGTGTGGATCGGATTCGAGATCAGTACCGTGCCGAGCGCTGCCCCGCCGATAATGATGAGCTCGGCCGGCTGCATCAACACCTTCAGGGGGCCGTGCTCCATGAGGTAGCCCGCCAGAATGCAACCGAAAACCACTACGATGCCAATGATCGAAAACATGAACCATCATCCTCGCAAACGAACAGAATTGTTGGCGGCGCCGGCCGCTTTCGCCGCACCACTCGAGTGCAATGGCTTCATTCCTTCCAGCAGCGTTTCCAGATCGCTGCCGGGAGTGGCCACGGTGCAGGCGATCTCCGACTCAATCAGGAAATGGTCGCCCCACCACAAAACTTCAGAATGGCTGAGCAGGTTAAATATCGTTTCTGCCGTGGTTGCCACAGTCAAAGGACTTGCGGATGGGAGCACCGCCAGGAACTCGTTCTCTCCCCAACAGCCCAAAAATTTCTCTTCGTCCAGGGTGCGTCGCAAGGTGTGCGCTGTAGCCCGCAAAAAGGGAGCTACCGCTTGCGGCCCGTGTTTTGCGCGAAACTCCCGCAGTCCGAGGACCCGAATTCGTAGCAACCCGAAACCAATATGCGACTCCTCCATTCCGGCCATGCACTCGTACATCACCGCACGAGTTAAACGGAAGGAAGGAATGCCAGTGGTTGGGTCAAGGCACCCATACATCGGCGGCACCGACGACTGATGCTCAAGGATGGCCTCTTCAAATAAAACCGACGCTCCACCAATTGTGTCTCCGTATTCGAGGATGGGACGCGTGCGAATCTTTACCGCAACGCGGTGGCCGCCTTTATGCAGATAGAAAGCGGTGCATTGCTGCGGTTCGTGTTCACTGATCGTGGTGGTTACGGGGCGCTGTTCGCCAGCCAATCTGTTGCCGTCCCGGTCGCAGGCCTGCACTACATCGTCTAAAACTAGGCCTATTACTTCGTGAGCAAGATGGCCGGTGATGTGCTCCGCGCCATGGTTCCAGAAACGGATGCGCCGTTGCGGATCTACGATGTAAATCCCCATGGGCAAGTCTTCGACCAAATGACGGAAAAGCTTCGGGTTATCGAGAAGGTTTGAGACCATGAACGGGCACGCCGCCTTCTGGTCTCATCGGCAGCTGACGATAGGAACTTCAGAAGTCGCGACGGGCGCGTGATTCGGCCCGATCCCAGGAGCAAAACTCTAGAAGCGGGAACGCTTTACAAACGAGACTTTGCCGCCTGGATCAGCAACAGCGCTCCGATGCCGGCCAAGCAGAGGTAAATGTATTTTGTGAAAGTATCGCCATGCAGGCGGTGATTAATCACTCTGCCGAGGTAAACTCCCAGCAAAATGACGGGAAGCGAAATCAGAAAATAACGCGTAACCGCTGGAACCCAGAGCCCCGCCATCCAGTAACCGCACATTCCGATTATGCTGGCAGGAAGAAAATATCCTTGTAGAGTGGCCCGAAAATGTTGGGCTGACCATCGCCGCATGGTTCCATAAATGACGAGCGGCGGACCATTCATCCCGTAAGCCCCGCCTAACACGCCGGCAGAAAATCCACAGATGAAAAGCCATAACCGACTATCGCGTTGCAACTCGACCCCATTCCGGCCGCTGAGTCGCGGTGCAAGTAATGAATAGATGGAGAACGCCAGGATAATTATTCCCAGTCCAGCTTTCACGAGCGTTTGATGACTACTCGTCAGGAGCCAAAGCCCAAGCGGAATTCCCAAGAGAGTGGAGAGTACGAGCCAAATCGCGCTAACCAGATGAATCTTTTTCCAGTCTTGTACGACGACAATGCCTGCGATGGTGATCGACACCAACACGGCAAGGGGAGCGGCGACCTCCAGCGGAATGTAGAAGGCGAGCAGTGGGACCGCGACTAAAGCCTCGCCGAAGCCGAATGCGGAGCGAAACAGCGTGGCAACAAACAGGATCAATAAAACGTGCAGAGTAATAGCGTCGATTGTTTTCTCCGAAGCTAATGACCAACAAAACTTGCAACATCGCACTGCGTGACTAAAACCGGCCGACGGTTACGCCGCCGACCGGGCTTGTGATCCCAAGGCTTGAGCAAGATCTTTCGCCTCGAAAATCGGCGGCTGGCACGCGAACCCGGAACACACTACCGCGAACGATCGCTGTTCATGAGACCCGTCGAGCGCTCGTTCCCCCGCTCGCTCAGAGGATTGATAGGCGCTAATCTCCGGCAAATTCGGAATGGTTTGGGCCAGCGCCGGCGGCAAATTCTGCGCGACCGCCTTGTCTGGATCGAGTCTCAATACTGCCGTACCAATAGCCAGCGGACGCACCGCAGCCCGATACAACGCTTCGGCAGCGTCCTCGTCATCCTTGCCTATGACCACCACCAGCGAGTGCGACTGAATAAGGCGCGCTACAGCTAGACCGTAAGTCGCCGCGAAAATTCCGTGCTGCCCTGCAATCCTCGAGTACACCTCAAGCGTCTGCTCTGCCTTTTCCTGATACGACGCGCCTTCGGGCGACCCGTCGTTCGTATAGCCGTGCAGCCGCAGCAATGCAATCGCTGCTGCCGAATTTCCAGATGGAGTTGGCGAATCCTGAAACGGCTTGCGCTTGCTGCCCAGAATGCCAAGCGCCGTTTTTTCTCCCGCTTCCATTTGAGTGTCGAAAAATCCACCTGATGTCGCGTCGAAGAATCCCGATATCATTCTGTCTGCAATCGAACGGGCGAAACGAAAATAGCTCATGTCCGCCGTGGCCTCATAGGCATCGAGGCAAGCGATTATGGTGAAGGCGTAATCCTCTAGCACGCCAGGGACGGCAACATTCGGACGTTTCGCTTGCGGGTCCGAATACGCGATTACGTGCTTCATTCCGTGTTGTGCGCTCCATCCTTCGGAAAGCAGGCGGTCAAGGGAGCGCAAAGCGAAATGGCGAGCGTCCCCTAAATTAAAAACTTTTGCCGCTTCGAGATAGGCGGATACGAACATGGCATTCCAGTTCGCATAAATGGTTTTATCTATATAGGGCGTCTGACGCAGCAAACGCGCCGCGTACAACTTTTGCCGAGCTGCATCCAGCAGAGCGCGAGTCCGTTCTTCAGGTATCTTCAAGCGCTGGCCGATTTCTTCGATCGTGCTGCGAACATACAAAACATTTTTTGCCGGATTGTGATGCATGTCTCCGATTTCCTGAATGTCATAGAAGAGCGTCGCCACGGCAGCTTCATCTTCCGTCAAAACCGCTTTCGCCTCTTCCAGAGTCCAGGTGAAATAATCACCGTCGTCGTCCATGGAATAGTCGGCATCCTGCGAGGCGTAAAAGCCGCCATGTTTGCGGTCACTGAGGCATTCATCCACCCATGCGATAATGTCGCGCGCGACGGCGGCGAAAAATTCATTGCCCGTCGCCTGATAGGCGTGCACGTAATTTTTGAGTAACTCGGAGTTGTCGTAGCACATCTTCTCGAAGTGCGGAACGCCCCAGCGTTCGTCGACGGAATAGCGGTGAAAGCCGCCAGCCAACTGGTCATACACTCCGCCGCGGGCCATTTTTTCCAAGGTGCTCACGAACACTGTGCGCAGTTCTTCATCGCCGGTGCGAACGTACTGATCCATAATCAAGTCAAGCGCAGCGGGATGAGGAAACTTGGGTGCGCCTCCAAAGCCGCCATTGACGCTATCAAACATCTTGCGCGCGGATTCAATGATCGCGTCAATGACCGTGGCGGACACTTTGCCGCCCTCGGGAAAAGATTCCGCCCGCGCAATCGCGCTCTCGACCATCCCCGCCTGCTCCACCACCTCGCCATTTTTTTCGCGATACGCCTGCGCAATGGAAAGCAGCACGCGTTTGAAACTAGGCCGGCCGTAGCCGTCTGCGGGCGGAAAATACGTGCCGCCGTAAAAAGGTTTTCCATCCGGCGTAAGAAAAGCCGTGAGAGGCCAGCCGCCCTGTCCTGTTAGCGCGGCCACCGCAACCTGGTAGCGGCTGTCGATATCGGGACGCTCGTCACGATCGACTTTCATCGCAATGTAATGTTCGTTAACAATCGCCGCTACTTCGGGATCATCGTAAGACTCGCGGTCCATTACGTGACACCAGTGGCACCAAACGGCGCCGATGTCGAGAAGCATGGGTTTGTCAGCCGCTTTCGCCGCGGCAAAAGCTTCGTCCCCAAACTCGTGCCACCGAATGGGCTGACGCATCGCCGAACGCAAGTAGGAAGAAGAGGCGCGGGACAAGGCGTTATGCGGGGAGTCCGTCATCAGGTTAGTTTAACGTGAAACTTGTCATCCTGAGCGAAGCGAAGGACTTATGCATCTTTCCGGCGCGGCCCAAAATGCATAGGTCCCTTACGCTTTGCGTAGGATGACACTGCAGTTACGAAATCAGACTCTTCGCCATAGAACAATAAATCTCGACTGCCTCTGCCAACTGCGCCTTCTCCACAAACTCCCCCTCGGTGTGCGCCACATGAATTGAGCCGGGGCCCAGCAGCAGCGGTTCGCCCCAATTCGTAAGTGCGGGAATATCTGTAGTGAAGGCCGCGACCATCGTCGGCAAACCGTCGAGCGTGCGCAGACGTAAGAATGGAGTCTCGCGAGTAAAGCGCACTTCGGCGAGTGTGCCGACGGCTTCCATAATCTCGCGGCGCAAGCTGTCCGCCGGACCAATCAGGCGATAGAAAAGATCAGCCTTGGCGAAATCCGAAATCACGTTCGGAGCGCGCCCGCCCTGAATCGAACCCACATTTTTTGTGCAAGGACCGACCTCGGGATCTTCGGGAAGTTTCATCGCGTGCAAACGGTGCAGCGCCTCCACGAGTTTATCGATGGCCGATTCGCCAAGTTCTGGATAAGCCGAGTGCGCCATCTTTCCCCGCGCTACGATCTCCACGTGCAGCGCCCCCTTGCTTGCCAGCGCCAGTTTGTTTTCCGTGGGCTCACCATTGATCATGAAGCGTGCGCCCAGCGGCTGTTTGTTGGCCGCTTTTGCACCGATGGAATCGCGCTCTTCCCCCACTAGAAATAACAAGCCGGCGAAAACGCCCTCGTGACGCAGCTTCTCCGCCGCCATGATTTGTGCAGCAATGATTCCTTTGGCATCGCAGGCTCCGCGCCCGTAGATTCGCTTGTCATCTTCGGACGATGCAATAAAAGGGGGCACGGTATCCATGTGCGTGGAGAAAAAGACTTCTGGGCGAGGATTCTCCGGCGACGTGGCCAGGACATTCGCGCGCGCGCCTTCGACTGCCATTTTCTGCGCGTCAAAATTCCGCCGCCGCAGCTCATCTACAAGAAAATCTCCCACGGCACTTTCGTTCGGAGTGATGGATTCAATATCGATCAGACGACGGGTGAGCTTAAACAAGTCCATGCACAAAAAGCGTAACAGCCAACCCGGATTTATGAATAGCGTTTAAACATTTTCGTAGAGACGGGGCTTGCCCCGTCTCCCACCGCGTACCTGAGACGGGCAAGCCCCGTCTCTACAGAAGCCGTTTCTTAAATTGCTATCAACCTGTTGTAATCTGATCGCGTGCCACCAGAAACTTCCAGCATCCGTTCTCTATCGCTTGCCGGTCCCGCCGGACGGCTGGAAGCACTGCTGAACGCCGGATCTCCCAGCGCCACCCATGCCGCGGTGGTTTGTCATCCCCATCCGCTATACGGCGGAACGTTGCACAATAAAGTTGTCTTCCACGCAATGAAGGCGCTGAATAGTTTTGGATTTCCCGTGCTGCGCTTCAATTTCCGCGGCACTGGTCTTAGTGAAGGCGAGCATGCCAACGGCGTAGGTGAAGTCGAGGACGTGCATGCGGCGCTCGATTGGCTCGAGCGGGAATATTCGCTTCCTATTATCTTCGCCGGCTTTTCTTTTGGAGCGGCGGTCGGATTACGTGCCTCCTATGACGATCCGCGCGTGCCTGCCCTTATCGCGCTGGGATTGCCCGCGGTCGCCGTTGAAAATCGCTTTTACGATTTTGAATTCCTCCGCGAATGCGTGAAGCCGAAACTCTTCGTTAGCGGATCGCGCGATCAGTACGCGCCGCCGGGGAAACTCGAAGCGCTAGTTGCAACTTTTGCGGAACCGAAAAAGGTGGTTCGCATTGAGGCCGGAGATCATTTTTTCGAAGGACGGTTGCGCGAGATGCGAGACGCGATTGAAGCGTGGGTGAAGGAAACCCACCTCACTTCATAAAAATTCCTTGTCCTTTTGCGCACAACCACAAGTGTGAAATATGAAGTGTGAAATATATCGTTAACCCAATGACGGACGACCCACAGGCGCGCGATCAGCAATTTCGCCTCATGCGCGAAAAGGCACGTGAAATCTTTATTTCCGCGCTCAACACTGCATCTATCGAAAGTGCGTTCGAACGCAATGTGCACTGCGAGCGCCGCGTGCTGCGCATCGGCGAAGATCTCTACGATCTCGATACTTACAGCCATGTCTTCGTTGTCTCGATCGGAAAAGCCGCGCACACCATGGTCACGGCTCTTGAATCACGCGTGGGCCGGAGTCTTGAAGGTCTCGTCGCATCTTCGGTTGCTCCGGCAAGTCAAGTTCGCGGCTTCCGTTATTTTTGCGGCGGCCATCCCACGCCGACCGCCGAATCGATTCAGGCCGCTTCTGCCATTCTCAAATCTCTTTCCTCGCTGGACGCGGCTTCGCTCGTCATCTTTACGATCTCCGGGGGCGGATCGTCGATCGTCGAAAAGCCGGTTGACGAAGATATTTCTCTGGATGATCTGGCGGCGACCTACCGCGCCTTAGTCCATTCCGGCGCGCCCATTGCCGAAATCAATGCCATCCGTAAACATATTTCAGCGGTAAAGGGAGGACGCCTTGCCCAAGCCGCTTATCCCGCGCAACAGGTTTCGATTCTTGTTTCTGATGTGCCCGACAATACTCCTGACGCCCTTGCTTCGGGTCCGACCATGCCCGATTCCACTTCCATCAATGATTGCGAGCGCATCGCTGCGAAATATAATCTGGTTGAGCAATTTCCGGAATCCGTAGCCAGCCTTTTCCGCCAGCACCTGCTGGAGGAAACGCCGAAATCCGACGATCCCGCATTCGTTCGTGCACGCTGGTGGACAGTGCTCTCCAATAAAGTTGCGCTGGAAGAAGCGGCCGCTGCCGCGGTTCGCGCCGGCTTCGCGGTTGAAATCGATAACTCGTGCGACGACTGGCCTTACGATAAGGCGGCCACCTACCTGCTGAATCGCCTGCGTGAATTGCGGAGCAAAGTGTCGCGAGTGTGCTTGCTCTCCGGCGGCGAGGTGACGGTGACGGTTCGCAACGGCGGGATCGGCGGACGCAATCAGCAATTCGCGTTGGCCTGCGCCGAACAGATCGCAGGAGAGGACATCACCGTGTTGAGCGCGGGCACCGACGGAATCGACGGTAATAGCCCAGCGGCTGGAAGTGTCGTCGATGGCAGCACAATTACCAGGGCTAGCAATCTTGCAAGGCAGCGCGGCGAACCAGGCGACGTCGTAAAGCAAGCGCTTACCAGCTTTAATGCTTATCCTCTTTTGGACGCGCTGGGTGATGCGGTCCTTACCGGGCCCACGGGAAATAATCTTCGCGACTTACGCATCCTGCTAGGGTATTGATTTGTTCGCTAATAGACATACGCCGCATCGGGCGGGCGACCAACCAAAATGAATTCAGCTGATAACTAGGTAGGTTCGTACTTACGATATAAACTGATGTCTAACGCTGCCTTGTAAAAAAACCATCGTTCATAGACTTTCGCGACCGTAAATTCTTGTAAATCTATCGCGGCATTGCAGCATCCATCGTTAAACTTGCATCCAACTTTGTAAAAAATACTGTTTGGAGGTCCCCTTGAAACGAGCAATACGTATTGGTCTATTCTTTGCCTTCGCTTTGGCAGCTTTGTCCGCCACTTCGAATTTTGCGCATGCTCAGCGAGTTGATTTTGGATTCGGCGGCGGCACTGTGCTGGCCCCGAGTGCTAATTCGTGCAGCGGAAACTGCCAAGTCCCCCAGTCGCTAGGCGGCGGTGCCTTTCTTGGCTTTAGCGGCGATGTGATCTTCTGGCACAATTTAGGATTGGGCGCCGAAGTGAACTGGAGAGCGTCCCAAGCCAGTGGTGCCTATGCGGCAATTTACGGTGTGAATTATCGTCCCCTGTTTTATGACATCAACGCCGTTTACTCCCCCAAAATAGCTAACCACGCGTATCTTGAGCTTGTCGGCGGCATCGGCGCGATGAGCACGCATTTGTACCAATGCAACAGTTGCGGAATCGCCGGCGGCAGTACTCTGGTTGCCAGCAGCAGCCACTTCGATGCGGATTTCGGCGGCGGGATTAAGTTCTATATCAAGCGCGGTTTCTTCGTGCGTCCAGAGGCGCGAGTGTACTTGATAAACAACGATACGAACTTTGCCGGATCGTATGCCACGCGGGTCGGTGCCTCCATCGGCTATACCTTTAAATAGCTTTTCTATTCGGCCTGAGGACAGCCACACTCGGCTGTCCTCGCCCGAACCGAAGTCTCGCCTATTTTGTCCGCTCTGCTTTGAGAGTGGCTCGGTTCGCCCTCCCGCATTATGATAGAGATATGAATTTCGGCTTTTCAGGCGAGATGATCTTCATTTTCTTTCTGGCTCTGATTCTTTTCGGCCCGAAGAAAATGCCCGAGATCGGACGCCAGGTCGCGCGCTTCCTAAATGAGTTCCGGCGCGCTTCGAACGAGTTCCGCTCGCAGATTGAAACGGAAATTAATTCACTGGACACAAGCGCCAGTTCCAACGGCAAATATCGTCAGCAAATCTTGCCGCCGGTCCAGGCTCCATTAGGGTCGCTGGCTACTCGCATCTTTAATCCTCCGCCTCCCGAAAAACTTGAAGCCGCCGAAGATGCCGCGGCCGAGTCTGCCGCCGTGAAGGCCGCTGCCGCGGAATCGGTGGCGAATGCGGACGCGCAAACTGTGATCGTTTCCCACCCTCCTGCTTCGAAAGCGGCGCCCGATGCCTGAACTGGCGGCCTCATCTTCCCTGAACGCTTCCGACAAGGATCAAATGCCCACCATGGGCTTCCTCGATCACCTCGAGGAGTTACGCAAGCGACTCGTCTATTCGATCATCGCGGTGGTCATAGGCTTCTTCGCGTGCTGGAGATATGCGGAGCGGATTTATGGAGTGATGCAGCGCCCCATCATGGATGCCCTGCAGCGCAATAATCTTTCTGCGAAACTGGTTTACGTTAATCCGACGGAGCCCTTCAATCTCTATCTGAAAGTCGGCATGATGGCGGGCCTGTTCGTCGCCTCCCCGTTTGTGCTTTACCAAATCTGGTGTTTCATTTCGCCAGGTTTATATCGAAACGAAAAGCGCTACGTCATGCCCTTCATGACTTCGACCATTGCTCTGTTTATAGCCGGGGGATATTTCGGCTATAAAATTGTGCTGCCACAGGCGCTTGTGTTCCTCATCGGTTATGGCAAAGATTTTCAGCCGATGATCACGCTCAGCGAATACAGTTCGCTTTTCCTGACCATCATTGTCGGGCTTGGCGTGATTTTCGAAATGCCAATACTGGTATTTTTTCTGGCGCTCATGGGAATCGTTAGTTCCCGCTGGATGTGGACTAATATTCGTTACGCCATCCTCGGCATCTTCGTAATCGCGGCGATTATCACGCCGACCCCAGACATACTGAACATGTGCATCTTCGCCGCACCTATGGTGGGCTTGTACATTCTAAGCACAGGTATCGCCTGGCTGGTGCATCCCGACCAGCGCAATAAGCGCGCAGCGAAGAAATCGTAACCACGGCGGACACAGAGGATCGCCAGGAATGAAAGAACTAGCAACTGAAGCCCGAATTTCTCTAGCCCTCCCCTGTGATCCCCTGTGCCACCTCTGTGTTCCCCTGTGGTTAAATATTTGCCTTGCCTTGCCGCTGGCCGTCGCTCTGGCAGCCACCGCAGCCTGCACAAAAGCCTCGTCCTCCAATACCAGCAGCGCGCTAACGAAATCTGACACGTTTGCACTAGCCGCCCCCCAGCCACAGGCTTCTTCGGACAACGCCCCGCTTCCGCATATCGATGCCAAACGCGCCTTCGAATATACGCGCGAGGTCACTGCTTTCGGTCCGCGCTATATCGGCAGTGAGAATCACAAGAAACTTGAGCGCTACATCATCGATCATCTGAAAGGCGACCAAGTCGAAGTCGAAGACGATGCTTTCACCGCGGACACGGTGGAAGGGAAGTTTCCCGTCCGCAACATCATCGCCAAATTCCCGGGCACAAAGGATGGCATCATCGTCATCATGGGCCACTACGATACCAACTATCCGCTGCGCAATATTGGATACGTTGGCGCCAACGATGGCGGCTCTTCAACCGCCATCCTGCTGGAATTCGCCAACCAGTTACGCGGCAAAAAGCGCGATGGATACGGCGTCTGGCTGGTGTGGACGGATGGTGAAGAGGCAGTGAGACGGTGGTCCGACACCGATAGCGATTATGGCTCTCGTCATCTTGCCGAGAGATGGGAGAAGGATGGGACGCTTAAAAAAATCAAAGCGCTCATGGTGATGGATATGATCGGCGACGCCGACCTGGACATCGTGCGCGACACGAACGGCGCCCCGTGGCTGCTTGATCTGATCTACAACGCGGCAGAGCGGGGAGGCTACCAGTCACATTTTTACGCCACCGAAGGGCCCATCGAAGACGATCACTTGCCCTTCGTGAAACGCGGAGTCCCTTGCGCCGACGTGATCGATCTCGATTACGGATATCACAACGTCTTCCACCACACCGCGCAGGACACGATGGATAAATTAAGCCCGAAGAGCCTTGAAATCGTGGGCAACACGATCATGGAAACGATTCGCCTGCTAGACCAACGCTAGGCCGCATCACGCTTCAGACTGCGAGAGAATTACTGCTAAAATTTTTTAAGCGCCCTGGATGGCTGGAGGGCGACTCTAATCGGCTCAATGCCGTGACCACCTGGTGATCCTGCTTGTTCGAACGATTCTGTGTGACAATCTTTCTATATGCATCTTTCATTCTGGCGAGCGCACAAACGCCCAGCGCGCCCGGCAAACCCCTTCCACCCGGCCCGATGCAAGCAAAAGTTAAAGCTGCTTGTACGTCGTGCCATAACACAAGCCGCATCACCGAGCAGCACATGACGCGCGAGCAGTGGTCTACACAGCTCGAAAAAATGGAAGGGTTGGGGGCGGTTATCCCCGATGAGGACCGTGAAGGTTTTCTGAATTATTTGACCAAGAACTTTGGTCCAACAAAAGGGGCAGCCAAGAAAACCGAATAGTTCGTGGAGTAGTTCGTGTGGTGACGGGCGACTCGCCCGTCCAAGCCGAGTGCAACTCGGCCCACCCGCAGCCAAGGCATCTACTATTAAATCTTTAGAGAGCAAAGCGCTGCCCGACCGAACGTCCGAAGTGGCGTTTCGAACAGCGCCGCCCGTAACAGTAGCAACTGGTTCCAGCTTGCGCGATTTCCTGAAAGCCTTCAAGTAATTGTTTAGGTACTGTCCGCTTACTTCGCTTCCGGCGCGCTCGCGGTTAAAGCTTTTTCCGGACGCAACAGCGGAAACAAAATCACATCGCGAATCGTGTGCGAGTCGGTCAGTAACATCGCCAGACGATCCACCCCCAATCCTACGCCGCCTGCGGGAGGCATTCCGTAGCTCAACGCGTTAATGTAATTTTCGTCCATCTGGTGGGCTTCATCGTCTCCCCGCTCTCGTTCTTTTAGCTGCCCTTCGAATCTTCGTCGCTGATCTTCAGGATCGTTCAACTCGCTGAAGCCATTTGCGATTTCCATTTGTCCGGCAAACATTTCAAAGCGCTCGGTCCAGTCGGGCTCATCCGGCTTCTGCTTAGAGAGCGGCGAGACAGCGGTTGGAAATTCATAAATAATCGTGGGCTGCATAAGGTGCTCTTCCGCCACCGCCTCGAAGATGGCAGCAATTGTCTTGCCGGCGGGCTCCTCCGCATTGAACTTCAAATCAATTCCCGCTGCGCGCACACGGCCGACCAGGGCCTGGACCTTGTCGCTTGTTGCAAAGTCACTACGCTCCGGCTTCGCTCCCGCTTTCTCGGGCCAGAATTCAACGATCGCATCCCGCATCGTCATTCGCCGCCAGTTTTCGTGCGACCAGTCAATCTCATGCTCTCCCCACTTCGTTTTCATGCCGCCGGTTACGTCTTGCACCGCGCGTTCAATCGCGCCCTGAGTCGTGTCCATGATGCCGAGATAATCGGTGTAGGCCTGATATGCCTCGAGCATCGTAAATTCAGGATTCCATCTCCATCCCAAACCCTCATTGCGAAAGTTGCGATTGATTTCGTAGACGCGATCGAAACCGCCCACCGTGAGCCGCTTCAAGTAAAGCTCGGGGGCGATGCGCAAAAACAAATCCATATCGAGAGTGTTGTGATGCGTTTTAAACGGGCGAGCCACCGCGCCCCCGGCAATGGGGTGCATCATTGGAGTTTCGACTTCCATGAAGCCCTGACTGTCGAAATACCGCCGCAGCGATTGCACCAGCTTGCTGCGCTTTAAAAAAACCGAGCGTACTTCCGGATTCATGACCAGATCCAGATAACGCTGTCGGTAGCGCAATTCAACGTCTGTCAGCCCATGAAATTTTTCCGGCAGCGGCAGCAGATCTTTGGACAAGAAAGTCAGTTCGTCGGCATGAATGCTGAGTTCGCCGGTGCGCGTGCGAAATAAATATCCGCGCACGCCGATATGATCGCCCAAGTCGAGCAGTTTCCATAACTCGTAGCCCGCATCGCCGATGGCGTCTTTCTTGACGTAAATCTGCAGGCGCTGTCCATCCTGTTGCAAGTGGGCGAACCCGGCCTTGCCCATCAGTCGAATGGCCATGATTCGCCCCGCAACGCGCACCGAAACGCGACTAGCTTCCAACTCGTCCGTTGTCTTCGAGTTGTATTCGGCTAGAATCTGCGGCACAGTGTGACTGAATTCGTACTTTCGCGGATAAGCCGGATGCCCGAGCGCTTCAATCTTTTTCAGCTTCTCGCGCCTGAGTTCATAAATGTTTTCGTCGAGTGCCAATGAGTATCCTTGAGTTGCAGAATGCCAATATTAGAGTAATCTTCTTCCGCCTGAACTTTTGATTATAGACAAGCCACGGAAGGAGTTGTTTCACGAACCACTTTTTCAGTCTTCTAGAATGTACGAGTTAAGACTCCGAAGAAAACGACGGACTTGACTCATCCCAACCTACGAGGGTGCCCGTCGAGGGTGCCCCGTCCTTGTGTCTGTGTTTTTCGCAGACACAGGGCGGGTATTTTGACTGCCTATCCTCACCACAACCTTGCAGCAGTTTTTATGAACAGCCAAGCCGTGATAATTTCGTGACACACGAAGACTTGAATCCATAATCGCTCGCTCCGGAGGTTCACGAATGCCACTGTTTTTTCGCGCCCTGATCGCTGCTGCATTGTTTACGACCGCAATTCTAGCCGCGGCACAGATGCCCCTACGGCCCGCAGCTTTAGACTCAGAGAAGGCGCAAGCAGAGGCCGTGCATTTTCTGACCGACCTGATCAAGATCGACACACAGGATCCTCCCGGCAACGAATCAAAGGTCGCGCACTCCATCGAAAGCGTGCTGAAGGGCGAGGGAATCGAACCGGAAATTCTGGAGCCAGTTCCCGGACGCGCCAGCATCGTTGCGCGACTGAAAGGAAACGGGAAAAAGCGTCCGCTGCTCATCATGGGGCACGAGGACGTGGTGCCCGTCGATCGGGCGCACTGGACCGTTGATCCCTTCGCGGCCACCGAGCGTGACGGTGTCTTATACGGTCGTGGAGCGTCCGACGATAAGGCTATGGTGGCCGCGAATCTCGAAGTCTTTCTGCAACTGAAGCGGCTGCACGTACCGCTCGATCGAGACGTCATTTTTCTTTCGGAAGCCAGCGAAGAAATGTCATCGCCTGCCGGCATGGCAACCATTGTTGAGCGCTATTGGGACAAAATTGATTGTGAATTTGCCCTCAATGAAGGCGGCGGCTCACTACTTGAAAATGGGCGAGTGAAATATTTTGGCGTGGCGACGGCGGAGAAGCTTCCACGAGGCGCGACACTGGAAGCTACCGGCAGCAGCGGCCATGGCTCAGTGCCCCGCGTCGACAACGCGGTCGTACATCTTGCCGCAGCCGTCGCCAAGGCTGGCACATGGGATACTCCTGCCAGGCTCAATGAGACAACCCGCGCCTTCTTTGAACGGCTGGCCACAATTTCGCCGCCGGAGGAAGCGGCGTGGTATCGCAACATTCTTGACAGCAAGGTGCAGGAAGAGTTGAAGCATAAAAAGCCGCAATATTATTCCATGGTGCGAACCTCGGTCGTTCCTACCATCCTGAAAGCCGGTTACAAATCGAATGTCATACCGCCGACCGCAGAGGCAACGCTCGATATACGGGCGCTCCCAGACGAGGACCTGCCAAAATTTCGGCAGATGTTATCTGCGCTCATCAACGATCCGCAAGTGAAAGTTGTGGCCGAAGACACTCAGTTATCGATGCCCCCATCGCCTCCGAGTAAGTTAGGTACGGAAATGTTTGCGGCGTTGGAACGCGCCCAGAAAGAAGTCAGTCCAGACGCGATTACTTTGCCGATCATGACGACTGGCGCGACCGACTCTTCATTCCTGCGGGCAAAGGGCGTTCAGGCGTATGGGATTGGAGTTCCAAAGACTGAAGACGAGAGTCGCGGAGTGCACGGCAATGACGAGCGTATAGAAACCAAGCAGATCGGATTATTCGTACGTTATCTTTTTGCAGCTGTTACTGGTGTCGCTGCGCAACAATGAACCGATGAACAGCGGCCACAACAGCGGTTAGACCAGCGCTTAGGCTCCAAATCTTTCTGCAGCGCGGGCTCTTGCTTTGGCTGCTTCTTCCTCGCGATTTTTGGGCGCCGCCGCCGTGTCGAGGGAATGCAACAGGCGAGACGATACCGCGGCGATCTCTTCGACTGCGGCTGAGAAGGCATCCTCGTTCGCCTTCGACGGCTTGTTAAAGCCAGTAATTTTGCGAACGAACTGTAGCGAGGCTGCCCGCACTTCATCGCCGGTAACCGGCGGATCGAAGTTGAAGAGGGTTTTGATGTTACGGCACATAGCGCTCCTTTCCTCTTTTAATTCTTTAACATTTTCTCACACGAAAACTGCTGCATCGCTCGTTCTTAGCCGCCGTACATTGCGAACGGGTTCCCCCCGCGCCGTATCCGGCATTGTTAGCTTTGTCCTTGTTGTAGTCTAGATTCGTTACACCGTGGTACATTAGTACCATGGTAAACGAAGCTAACCCGCTGCTGATAGAACGGGTTCAAACCGGAGTCCGCATGGAAAAGCGGCTTCTGAAGGTGCTCAAAGCCCTCGCCGAATATCACGATATGTCCCTCGGCGACCTGCTCGAAGGCATTGTGCTGCACGCTTTTGATGGCAAGTCTCCGTTTAGTTCTTCGACGCTGGAGCGGATTCGAGATCTCAAGAAATTCTACGATCTCGATCTTGATTCCAGCGCCAGCCACCGCCTCACCGAGATGAAGCAAAAGGGAAAACTCAGTGGACAGGGAAGCACGCCCAAACCACGCGGCGGAAAACGAACGTGACCGGCGAGGAGTTGATCAAGCAGTTCGAATCGGGCTTGACCCTTGCTGATTCATTTCATCATGCGGACCACATCCGCCTGGCGTTTGAGTATCTATCTCACTATTCGGTATTTGAGGCGCTGCAGCGATTCTGTGAGGGATTGAAAGGCTTTGCCGCCGCGCAAGGAAAAGCGCAGCTCTATCACGAAACAATTACATGGGCGTATCTGCTCTTGATACGTGAGCGTATGGCCCGCGCCGGGCGCGTTCAAACGTGGGTTGAGTTTGCCGAGCGTAATCCCGATCTCTTCGTCTGGAAGGGTGGCGTGCTGTCGACGCTCTATTGGCAGCAGACGCTCGACTCCGATCTTGCCCGGCGCACTTTTCTTCTTCCCGATCGCGGGCTGTGAGTAACTTCTCCGCATCGAACCCTCACCTCTATCCTTGAAGCGCAGAGGCTTCGGCGTTAGTATGTCGATTCGCTGCTAATACGATTTATTTAGAGGCCTCATGCCGCAAAATTATGTTCCTATATTTCTTTTTCTGGCAGTGGTCGGCGTTTTAATTCCGTTAACACTGCTGATTACGAAACTCATCCGAACGCAAAGTCCGAACCGGGTAAAGTTAATGCCCTATGAGTGCGGCATTGATCCGTATGACAGCGCTCGCGGGCGCTATACAGTGCGCTACTACATCATCGCCATCTTGTTCGTTGTGTTCGACGTGGAAACGATTTTCCTCTTTCCTTGGGCAGTGAAGTTCAAGGCGCTCGGTGTATTCGGCTTGATCGAGATGCTGGTTTTTCTGGCCATCCTGATCGTTGGATATTTGTGGATTTGGAAGAAAGGCGCGCTGGAATGGGTATAACTCCTCCTCAAGGCGGGGCGGCGACAAACTTTGTTTCGCCGACTCCTGACGAGAGTTTTAGCGCGAGCCGCTGGACCAGGGGAAACCTCTTTTTCCCGACGCGGATCGTTGTAAATTCGTTGCGAGTGAGCCGCGTGAAGAGAAGGATGTTCAGCCGCAGTGAGGAAAGCATTTCAATTTCACAGGTGGCCTCAGTGAAGATTTCGACGGGAATAGTGTGGTCGGACATTGTGATCGAATCGACGGGAGGCACCGATCCGATCACGAGCCACGGTCATAGGAAATCTGATGCCTTGCGCATTCGTGATTTGGTCGAAGGCTTTCAGGCGGGCCGCCGGTAGCGGCTTTTGAGAACACCGGCATTGCGACCCGATTGCGACGAAACATGACGACAATCACATACCGCTGCTTGGCCGGATGTTAAAAGTAAAAAGTCCCCAACTCGTAGCGCAGCTTGTTCAAGAATTTTCAGGTTAAATAATGCATGGCTGATGACGCCAAGACGCCCGCTCCACCACCGCCGCCAGGCGGCGAGAAGAAGCCGACGGCTCAAAAGCCCGCTGCGCCGGTGCCTGACCCGCCGCCCGTGAAGCCCGTTGCTCCTGTAGCGCCAGCCAAGCCGGCCGTACCCGCCGATTCCGCGACTCCCCCTAACCCGGCTGCGCCCGCAAAGCCCGCTGGCCCAGTGCCGCTGCTGTGGACTTCGCCTCTGGTTGAAAAATACCGGAGTCAATACGGTACTGCGCTCGAGGGGCAAACGTATCTTGGGCAAAATTACCTCACCGTCAAGAGCGAGTTAATTCCCAACATCCTGCGCCTGCTGCGGGATGACGAGCAATTCGATTATTGCGTCGATATCACGGCGGTCCATTATCCTAAGCGCGAAAAGCAATTCGATGTGCTGTGGATACTCTATTCGTTTCCGCGCAACGAGCGAATCCGCTTGACCACGCAAATCGCCGACGGAGCTTCGATTCCATCGAGCGTTTCCATCTGGCCGACCGCGAACTGGCTTGAGCGCGAAGTCTACGATATGTTCGGGATCCAGTTCGAGGGGCATCCTGACCTGAAGCGCATCCTGCTGCCCGATGGCTGGAAGGGATTTCCGCTGCGCAAAGATTACGGCATCTTGCAGCAGGATAAAGAGTGGGTACAGATCAATCTCGGAATCGAGAGCGGACAATGAGCGCTCCGACCGGAGAAGATACGAAAAATATTTCACACCTCGCGGCTCCCAATCGCGAAAATTCCAATCGCGAGAATTCCGATCGGGGTGAAACCGAGGGGAAGAACGTCGGCGGCAACGATCTCACATTCGCAAATCCCGATAAAACGTATCTCGATTCGAACGAACTCATCATCAACATGGGCCCGCAGCATCCAGCCACTCACGGCGTGTTGCGCGTCATCCTGAAACTGGACGGCGAAAAAGTTCTCGGCACCGAATGCATCATTGGGTACTTGCATCGCGGAGTTGAAAAGATCGCCGAGAACCGGACCTACACGATGTTCAATCCATACGTCGACCGTATGGATTACGTCGCTGCGGTGTCTAACGGACTCGGATATTGCGAAGCGGTCGAGAAGCTATTGAATGTGGAAGCCACGCCCCGCGCCAAGTACATCCGCGTAATTCTTACTGAACTGAATCGGATCGCGAGCCACCAATTGTGGCTGGGCACGCATGCGCTCGATATCGGAGCGATGACTCCCCTCTTCTACACCTTTCGCGATCGGGAGGAAATTCTCAAGATTTTCGAAAAGTATTGTGGCGCGCGCCTGACCACACATGCTTTCCGCATTGGCGGTTGCCAATATGAGACCTACGCCGGCTTCGAAAAAGAGGTAAAGAATTTTCTGATATTCGTAGCGCCTAAGATCAACGAATACGAAACGCTGCTTACAACGAATCGCATTTGGATGGAGCGCACTAAAAATGTCGGCGTCATTTCCGCCGCTGATGCGATTGCGCTGGGCGTGACCGGCCCGGTGCTGCGTGCGAGCGGCGTGAAGTGGGACTTGCGGAAAGCGCAGCCCTACGCCGCATATTCCGAATTCGACTTCGAAATTCCGGTCGGCACGAACGGCGATACGTACGACCGGTACCTCGTGCGCATGGCGGAAATGCGCCAGTCGCTGCGCATCATCGAGCAGGCAGTCAATGGCATTCCCGAAGGCCCGATCATGGCCAAAGTTCCGAAGGTGATCAAACCTCCGGTTGGCGAAATTTATCATTCCATCGAATCGCCGAAGGGAGAACTCGGGTACTTCATCGTCAGCGATGGATCAACGCAGCCCTACCGGCTGCGCGTGCGGCCGCCTTCATTCGTCAATCTGCAAGCGTTGGACGTCATGGTGCGAGGCTTGCTTGTGGCCGACGTGGTCGCTGTGATTGGCACCATCGACATTGTGCTGGGCGAGGTCGACCGCTGATGCCGAATATGATCGCGATCTGGATGCCCAATTTCATCATGTCGTATCTAGGCAGCACAGTGACCCCGGGCGAGGCCGGAAGCCAGTTCTGGGCGCTCATCTATGTGCTGATTATTTTTGCCGGTGTATCGGTGGCAGTGATGTCAATGAACTGGCTGGAGCGCAAAGCGCTCGCGCATTTCCAGATTCGCCTCGGTCCCATGCGCGTTGGGCCTCACGGATTATTGCAGCCCATCGCCGATGCGTTGAAGTTGATGCTGAAAGAAGACATCATTCCCACGGAAGCGGATCAATTTGTTTTTTGGATCGCCCCGCTGATCGGATTGCTCGCCGCGTTCACGGTGTACACCGTGATTCCGTTTGGCCCCTCGCAGGCGGTCAGCGACATGAATATCGGTATCCTTTTTATGTTGGGCGTTTCTTCGCTCGGCGTGCTGGGAGTTGTTGTCGCCGGATGGGCGTCGAATTCGCACTACCCATTGATCGGCGCGCTGCGCTCGAGCGCGCAGATGGTTTCCTACGAAGTTGCAATGGGACTAGCGGTGGTGTCTGCCATCCTCATGACCAGCCTGAATGAAAAGGGAACCGGAACTCTAAGCATGATTGGCATTGTCCGGGCGCAGGAGCAGCAGGGCATCTGGTTCATCTTTAAATTTTTCCCGCTGGGCTTGATCGCTTTCATAATTTTTGCGATCGCGATGATTGCCGAGACCAATCGCGCTCCCTTTGACATGGCGGAGGCGGAATCGGAATTAACCGCCGGATATCACACCGAATATAGCGGGCTGCGATGGTCGCTGTTCATGCTCGCGGAATATGCCGCCATGATCGCCGTCTCTTCGATTGCAGTGACTCTCTGGCTCGGCGGCTGGATGCGTCCGTTTGTGCGCCTTCTGCATGGGCCGTCGTGGGATTTTATTTTTTCTCTTTTCCCCGGTCTCACATTCCTGGGCCTGGCGGCGATTGCATTTGTCGGCGTCCTCCGGATGCCCGCGCATTCTTTCTTCAAGATTCAGAAAATTGGATTGGCCGCCTTTGGGGGGCTGCTAGGTTTTATCGCGCTGATGCTGCTGGTGATCGCGATTGCCGGGCGATCAGAGGACGCAAGTATTGGATCGAGACTGAATGAAAGTATCGGCTACATATATTGGTTTCTGCTCAAGGTCGCCGTCTTCATGTACTTATTTATCTGGTATCGCGCGACCTGGCCGCGTTACCGCTTTGACCAGTTGATGCGAGTGGGATGGAAAGTGCTGCTGCCGATTTCGCTCGCAGTCCTGATCGTTACTGCTATCGTGGGGGTTCTCGTCGCATGAATCCGGCCATGAACTCGGCGCTCAACTCGGGCTTGAACTCGACTGCGGGCATGGCGCCGGTCGCGATTCCATATTTCTTTTATGGTTTGGCAGCGCTCGCCGTTGTCAGCGGATTTCTCGTAATCACGCGAAGAAATGTAGTTCACTCCGCGCTCGCTTTGATCGTGACGCTTCTGTCGGTCGCCGGCCTGTATCTGATGCTCTACGCGCCGTTTGTTGCCGGCGTTCAGATCATCGTCTATGCGGGCGGAATCATGGTGCTGTTTCTGTTCGTGATCATGTTGGTGAACATTGAACGGTCGTTCAAAGAACGGCGGTTCAATAGCATGTGGCCTGTCGCGTTGAGCGCGGCTGGCGCGCTGTTCACGCTGTTTGTATTCGCGTTCGCGAAAGGCAGGGCATTGTTTCCGGATCGCATGATGTCGCTGCCGGAGTCGTCGAACACGCAGCAAATCGCAACCATGTTATACGGAGACGGAGGCAGGATCGGGCCCTACACATTCGCCTTCGAGATCGCGTCGTTACTGTTGCTGGTCGCGATTCTAGGCGCGGTAATTATGACCAAAAAGAAAATTTAATCTGATTTGGTTTTGGTCATTACAAAGAAAAAGATCTGAATCAGGAAGAAAAAGATCACGAAAAAAGAGATCTGAATTGCGAAGAAAAATTTCTGATTTTGGGTGACGCAGCGGTTTACCGCTGCGATAACGGACTCGTTTTATGAAATCGGCTTTAGCCGCTGAGGTGGTCTGGCGGCGCGACAAATTCCCGCGGTAAGCGGAAAACGCAAATCAAAATAACTATGGTTCCAATCACTACAACCCACTATCTCGTCGTGGCAGCGGCACTGTTCATACTCGGTGTCATCGGTGTGCTGACGCGCCGCAACGTTGTAGTAATTCTGATGTCAATCGAACTGATCTTGAACGCGGTGAACCTGAACCTGGTTGCATTTTCGAGGATGTGGGGAAATTTGCACGGGCAAGTATTCTCCATTTTCATAACGGTAGACGCAGCCGCGGAAGCCGCCGCCGGACTCGGAATTCTGATCGCCTTCTTCAGAAATAAAGAGACGGTCAATGTCGATGAGATTGATTTGTTGAAATGGTAGAAGGGGAGCTTTCAGTTGTCAGCTATCAGTTTTCAGGTAAGGCTACGAGCTGCGAGCTACGAGCTGCGAGCCTCGAGCGAACAATGAGCAGCGAACGACCAGCGACTAACGACTAACGACATGTTTTTTCTCAACCACATCTACCTGACCCCGCTCTTCCCGGCCTTCGGAGCCGCGATTATGCTTTTTTTTGGGCGGAAGCTCCAGAAGACCACCGTGGAAGCGGTTTGCGTCGGCGCGGTCGTTGTGGCATTTCTGTTTGCCTGCTTTACGGTCGTTGAATACACGCACTTCGCGCACGGCACGGGACAGCCCTTCGAGAAAATTATTTACACCTGGCTCGGCAGCGGCGACGGGCATTTGAACTTTACGAAGCGCGATGGCACGCTCGCCTCATTCAACGCCGACGCCGGTTTCCTGCTTGACCCACTTTCATCAATCTGGCTGCTGTTTGTAACCGGTGTTGGAATGCTGATCCACATTTACTCCACCGGGTACATGGCGCACGAGGGCGGCTACTACCGCTTCTTTGGATACATGAACCTGTTCATGTTTTCGATGCTCACGCTGATTTTGGCGAACAACTTCATCTTGCTTTTCATTGGATGGGAGGGCGTGGGCCTCTGTTCATATCTGCTGATTGGATTTTATTTTCATCGCAACTCTGCGTCGAACGCTGCCAACAAGGCATTCATCGTCAACCGCATCGGCGATGCAGGATTTATTCTGGGCGCGCTAACGCTCTCCTGGTATCTGGGCTCGTTTCGCTTCACCGACATCAATACTCTTGCGCGTAGCGGACACTTTGCCATTGGCGATCCTGTGCTGACGGCCGCCGCGCTGTTGCTGTTTGTTGGAGCTTGCGGCAAGTCGGCGCAGATTCCTCTTTATGTTTGGCTGCCCGATGCGATGGAGGGCCCAACGCCGGTTTCGGCGCTGATCCATGCCGCGACCATGGTTACGGCAGGCGTGTATATGGTGGCGCGTTCGAACGCAGTTTTCGTTCTGGCTCCGACCGCGATGAAGACCGTAGCCATCGTCGGCGCACTTACCGCGGTGTTTGCCGCATCGATCGGCTTGGTGCAGAACGACATCAAGCGCGTGCTCGCCTACTCCACTGTTTCGCAGTTGGGATACATGTTCCTGGCGCTCGGTGTGGGCGCATTTGCGGCGGGAGTTTTCCATGTGTTTACGCACGCTTTTTTCAAGGCTCTGCTCTTTCTCGGATCGGGCTCGGTGATTCATGCCATGAGCGGCGAGCAGGATATGCGCAACATGGGCGATTTGCGTCGGCGCATTCCAACCACGCACTTGACTATGTTTGTCGCCACACTGGCCATTGCTGGAATTTTTCCGTTTGCCGGATTTTTTTCGAAAGACGAAATCCTGTGGCAGACGTGGGCTTCAGAGGGCGGCGCGTATCGCATCCTGTGGTTCGTTGGATACGCCACGGCGTTGATGACCGCGTTTTATATGTTCCGGCTGATGTATCTGATGTTCTACAGTCCGTCGCGAATGAGCCACGAAGTTGAGCATCACGTTCATGAATCGCCAAAATCAATGACTGTGCCATTGGTGATTTTGGCGATCTGCTCGATTGGTGCGGGATGGTTGAGTTGGCCGCATAGCCTTGGCGGGTCGGCAAATTTTGAAAAATTCCTCGAGCCGGTTTTTGCCCACGAAGCAGTTGTGCTGCAGGAAGAAGGAAAGTCGGGCCAGTTAGCCGCCGGCAAAAAAGAAGCGGAGTATACCGATAAAACGGAATACTTGCTGATGTTCTTATCGCTCGCGGCGGCTGCCGTCGGTTGGGGAATGGCGCGCAGCGCTTATCTCAGTGCTCGCAAAGACTACCCTGAGCCCATTGCCCAGAAATCTCCCCGGCTTTTTAACCTGCTCTATAACAAATGGTTTGTTGATGAAGGCTACGACTACATTTTTACCGGACGACGCAAACTTGGCGAAGTCCGATTGGGCGCAATGGGAGCGGGCGAAGCGGCCTCGTGGTTCGACGCAAAGGTCGTTGACGGAATCGTCAATGACGTTGGCTGGGTCACGCGGGCTGTCGCAACGATTTCGAACTGGTGGGATAAATGGATCATCGACGGCCTCGGAGTTAATGGCCCAGCTATTCTCGCGCGAATGATTTCTTATCCGGCGCGACTGCTCGAATGGGGACTGGTGCAGTGGTACGCGTTGGTAATGGTAGCCGGGTTATTAGGATTTGGCGTGTATTACGTGTGGAAGTAGAGCTGCGAGCGACGAGCTTCGGGCTGCGAGCAACCGGACCCGTTGTAGCGCACCGAATGGGTGGCTCGAAGCCCAAAGCTCGTAGCTCGCAGCGTTTAGTAACTGAGAACTGCTCTTATGCAGAATCATATTTTATCGATCATCCTCTTCGCGCCGCTCTTCGGCGCGATCTTCCTCCTCTTCGTCCCGAAGGAAAACAAAAACGCAATTCGCTGGGTCGCAAACATCTTTGCGCTCGGCGGGTTCCTCATTTCTATTCCACTGGTTCCAATGTTCTGGGCGCAACGCTACGAGCCCGGCTTCAAATTTCTCGAAGGCACGCCGAATAACTGGATTCCCTCGATTGGCGCCGGTTACAACCTTGGCATCGACGGCATTTCATTTCTGCTGATCATGCTCACCACCCTGCTCGGATGGATCTCGATTTTGTCATCTTGGACGGCGATCGAGAATCGAGTCAAAGAATATTACGTTTGGTTCTTAGTGCTCCAAACCGGCATGCTCGGCGTTTTTATGGCGCTCGATTTCTTCCTCTTCTTTGTTTTCTGGGAAGCCATGCTTGTCCCAATGTACTTGCTGATCGGAATCTGGGGCGGCCCGCGCAAACTTTATGCTGCCATAAAATTCTTCCTATATACGCTGCTTGGCTCTGTGTTGATGCTGTTGGGCATTTTGTTTCTCTACTTCCATCACCACACACTTACTAACGTTTTCACCTTCAGTATTCCGGAGCTTTACAAAACGGCGCCGCTGATTCCATTCAACATCGCCATCTGGCTTTTCGTCGCTTTCTTTATTGGATTCGCCATAAAGGTTCCAATGTTCCCGTTCCACACCTGGCTGCCCGACGCTCACGTGGAAGCGCCAACGGCCGGCTCGGTCATTCTGGCGGGCGTTTTGCTGAAGATGGGAACGTATGGCTTCGTGCGCTTCTCACTCCCCTTTTTCCCCGCAGTCGTGTCGCATCCTAAAGTGCAAAGTTGGGTGATTGGGTTGTCGCTAGTCGGCATTATCTACGGCGCGCTCGTCTCGCTCATGCAGAAGGACATGAAAAAGCTGGTGGCGTATTCATCTGTTAGCCACCTGGGTTTTTGCACGCTCGGAATATTTGCGCTCAATTCGGCGGGGTTGACCGGATCGGTGTTGCAGCAGATCAATCACGGCATCTCGACCGGCGCGCTCTTCTTGATTGTCGGCATTTTGTACGAGCGTCGGCACACGCGCGACATCGCGGAGTATGGAGGCATCTCCACCGTGATGCCTATCTACGCCACCATCACGATGATCATGTTCCTTTCGTCGATGGGATTGCCGCTGCTGAATGGATTCGTCGGCGAGTTCACAATTCTGCAGGGGGCCTTCACCGCGAACTGGAAGTGGGCCGCTTGGGCCTCGCCCGGCGTGGTTCTCGCAGCCGCATATTTGCTCTGGCTCTATCAGCGCGTTTTCTTCGGAACGGTGACCAATCCAAAAAACGAAAAGCTGCACGATCTTACGCCGCGTGAAATTCTTACGTTTGTCCCGCTGATCATCATGGCGCTGTGGATTGGGCTTTATCCCAAGCCGTTTTTCCAGATACTCGAACAGCCCGTCAATCAGATCGTCCAGACAATTCATGACAACTCAAATCCAAATTCCCCGGCGAACGCGAACGCGCGCCCAGCGCCAGATCCGCAGAAGTCGATTGTTGCGAAAGCGAGCTACTAGTGCGAGGCCTTTCACCAACGGAATATCGATTGATGCTGCCCATGGTGGAACTCACCATTTTTGCGCTCGGTATTCTTTTGATTGACCTGATGGTTCCGCGGGATTGGAAGTGGATTAACGGCGTAGGCGCCTTTATCGGTGTGGCGTTTGCGGCGTTGTGCGTTTGGGAAATTCAATCGATGTCCCCTGCGGGCGCGATCGGATTTTATAACTCACTGCTGGTCGACCGCTTCGCAATATTCTTCTGGTATCTCTTCCTCGCGGCCGCAGCCATCGCCATCCTGATGTCGGCGCGTTATCTCGACATTGAAGAGGAGCACCACGGCGAATACTATGCGTTGCTGCTGCTGTCCGTGGTCGGGATGATGTGCATGGCCGCGGGGATCGACATTGTCCTGATCTTCATCGGCCTCGAACTAATGGCGATTTCCACCTATGTGCTGGTTGGCTTTTTGCGCCGCGATCGCCGGTCGAACGAGGCGGCGTTGAAGTACCTCCTGCTCGGGGCATTTTCGTCCGGAATTTTTGCCTACGGACTTTCGCTCTTCTACGGAATCGCGGGCAGCACAAATCTACGGGATATACAACGCGCGGTATCGGCGCAGAGTCCGCACAACCCGGTGTTGGTGATCGCGCTCCTAACGACGATGACCGGACTGCTTTTCAAAATCGCCGCCGTACCATTCCATCAGTGGGCGCCAGACGCGTACGAGGGCGCGCCCACCAGCATTACCGGCTTCATGTCAGTCGCGGTGAAAGCGGCGGCATGGGCAATGCTGCTGCGGATCCTTGTCTTCGGGCTGTTTCCGCTGCGTTCGGTCTACACCCCTGTAATTGTCGTCGTCGCCATAGCAACCATGACCGGCGCGAACTTTGCGGCGCTCACGCAATCGAACACGAAGCGGCTGCTGGCCTATTCCTCGATTGCGCACGTTGGCTACATGCTGCTCGCGTTTGTGGCCATGGGAACGTCGCAACCCGGCACTCCAGCCTTCGCCGACGGCTTTAAGGGAATCTTGATCTACCTGCTCGTCTACACCTTCATGAATCTCGGAGCATTCGCGGTCATCACTTCGTTGCGGCAACGCCATGTGATCGGCGATGAGCTCGACGATATGGCCGGGCTTTACCAGCGCGCTCCGGTCGAAGCCGTGTTGATGCTGCTGTTTCTTCTGTCGCTTGCCGGCATTCCGCCCGCCGCCGGATTCTTGGGTAAGTACTATATTTTCCTCAGCCTGATTGAAAGCGGGCATTACGGGCTGGCTTCGCTCGGCGTTATCTATTCTCTGTTAGGACTCTATTACTACCTGAAGATCGCGAACGCGATGTTGATGCGGGCGCCGATGGAAACAGAGAGGCTTCCCGTGAGCCTTGGAATGCGCTGCGCAGTGGGCGTTACAGCGCTTGCAACTTTGGTCATCGGAATTTATCCGGAGCCTGCGATCCAGAGCGTGAACTGGTCGCTTGGAATCGTGAAATCGCCAGCGGCGCGACCAGCCCGCAGATGAAGCTTCAAATCTTGTCCCGGAGCTGATTTACAATTCCATCGCATGGCTGTCCCGCCTGATCAACCGCCCAACAAAAAGCCGCTTACGTCATTCGCGCGCTATTCGGAGATTGGGTTCATCATCCCCGCATGCGTTTTACTCGGCTTGTTGTTTGGAAAACTTGCGGACCACTGGCTGCATACGCACTGGCTCTATGTCGCCGGCATCGTGTTTGGAGCCGTAGTTGGATTTTGGCAAATGATTCGCATGGCGATGGGTGCCTTCAATAAAGATGACTGAGCGTGATGATCTCGATGCGCCTCCACAAAATCTCTCGCCGGAGACCTTTGCCGAAACATCGATGTTCGAGCGCATTCTTCCTCGCCTGCTGCGCAGCATTTTAATTCTGAGCGTTGTGCTGCTGGTGCCCGCATTTTGGTTTTACCGCTTAGCCGGAGCGGTTGGTTTCGCCTTCGGAGCGGCCGTTTCGTATCTCAATTTTCACTCGCTTTCGCGCGGCGTAGAGCGCCTTACGAAGCGGATCGTCGACCAGAACAGCCGCGAAAAAGGCGGGCGGATCGTCCTGCGTTTCATGCTGCGCTATCTGTTGGTTGGGGCGGTTGCCTATGCTATATTCAAGAGTTCCGCGCCGGCGTTTCGCGGCTTTTTGTGGGGCTTGTTAGTGCCCGCAGCGGCCTTGATGTTCGAGGCTTTCTGGGAGGCGTGTATGGCCTTCCGGCGGCCCTGAAGCCTGTTTTGGGGGGCCTTTTTTGGTGAGGCGTGAACGTTTTGGCGTGAACCTTGTTTTGGGTGGCGCAGCGGTTTACCGCTGCGATGACCGGCTTCTTTTGAAGGCTTTAGCCACTGAGGGCCACTGCGGGTGCAACAACAGTTTTTCAGTAATCAGTGCCCCGCGCCCTATCTAAGACTTAAGCGATGAATTCTGAAAAGCGCAAAATCTAAATGGAACAACTGGCTTTTACCGCACTCTTAAATCGTCTGTTTGGCGCCGGTGTGCTGATGTTGCTGCAAGCGCTGCATATTCCGGTCAAGCATCCCAACACTCCAATCTCCAATAGTTTTGCGATGGAAGTGTTGGTAGCGCTTCTGCTAATGGCATTCTTTATCGCAGTGCGCACTCGGCTTTCAGTCGAGCGCCCCAACGGTTTGCAGCAAGCCTTGGAAGCGATTCACGGCTTCATCGGGGACCTCGCGGCCGATACGATCTCCGATCACTCCGAGCGCTACGTGCCGTATTTAACCGTATTGGCGCTGTTCATCCTGCTCGGGAATCTGATTGGACTTGTCCCGGGCCTGGAGCCACCTACGGCAGTGCCCGTCGTGCCCTTGGGCTGCGCGTTGTTCACCTGGTTCTACTATCACTTTTACGGAGTGCGGCAGAACGGCGCGTTAGGATATTTCAAACATTTCATCGGCCCACAGGATAAAGACATTCCTGTCGTGCTTCGGATTTTTCTTCCGATCTTGATGTTTCCCATCGAAGCATTCAGCCATCTCGCGCGAATCATGTCCTTGACCGTTCGTCTATTTGCCAACATGTTTGCGGGAGAAATGGTCACGCTGGTCTTCTTCTCTCTGATACCCCTCGGCGTTCCGCTGGTTTTCGAAGGACTGCACATCGGAGTGTCGGTCATTCAAACTTATATTTTCGTCCTGCTGGCCGCGGCGTACATTGGCGAAGCAACCGCGCATGCACATTGAAAGTGCAGTAACCAGTACTCAGTACCCAGTTAGGATTTCTGGGTACACCGGTACTGGGTACTGGGTACTGCCCTCAGCGTGAGGGCGCCGGCTCCAAGAGCACGGCGTCAACCACCCACTGGCGGCGATTTATAAAAGGAGAAACACAATGCGGAAATTCGTGATGTTGATGTTCGTAATGATCATTGCGTCGGTGATTGCAGTGCCGGCGTTCGCTCAAACTGGCAACGGAAGCGCGGCTTCCACAACCAACTGGGTCGCGTTGACCGCAGGATTCGCCATCGCGCTGGCGGCGGGTCTAGCCGCGCAGGGCCAAGGCAAAGTAGCGGCCGCGGCTTGCGAAGCCCTCGGACGTAATCCGGCGGCCCGCGCAGGCATTCAGCTCGCTATGCTGCTCGGCTTGGCCTTCATTGAATCACTTGTATTGTTCACGTTCGTCATGATCTTCCTGAAAGTGCAATAACACGGGGGAGCGCAAATGAAAAAGCCTCCGCGTAAGCGGAGGCTTTTTTTCTTGCGGCCAGAGATTAAACTTTACGGTCGCCGTCCCAATTGGACGATCGATTATCAGGCACCTTTTGCAGCGCTTCGACGAGGACGCGGCGAAGCCTATACCGGCTATCAAGATCCATGCTCACGAACTCGAATCCGATTTCATTGACGCGCGCGCGACGCAAAAGAACTTCGCCACGAATTTTTTTTACGCCGATCGAAATTTCGACGTGAGCTTCGGAACCAACGCGCAGATTATCGCTGCGTGTTCCCATGCCGCCGCCGAGACTCATCTCGCGCATGATGATGTTCGACTTTCCCCATGAACTGGAAAGCGTGGCGGAAAGAGTGCGCGGCAAAATGATGCGTTCGTAACGACGCTGGCGAACCCACGGGCATCCTGGCGCCGAATCGAGCGGCGCGATCGAGATTTCGTTCGATTCAAGTCCACTTTCTACCAGAGCCTGAGTGCCGTAGCGCGGGTCGATCTTGGAAAGTGCCTGAATGGCCGCGATTCTCAACTCACGGTGCTGGCTATAACCGAACATTTTCTTGTCTTCCACGATGGCTCGAAGAACTGGAACCGCGTCTCCTTCGCGCAAACGGCCCAGCGATTCGATGGCTTTCAGCTGCACGAAGGGTGGCCGGCTCTGCGCTTCTCCAGCCGTGGCAAGTGTGATCAGATTTCCGCTGGCACTGCGATCCTGGCTCATGCCAATCTCGTCGATCGCCTCGGGCAGGATGAGGGAGTCGAGCAGTTCCAGCAGTTCGACCAGCGTGCGGCCTCGATCAGGCGCCGCGCCATAGGCAATTTGGCGGACGAGTACGTCTTGATAAAAGCGGTTGAATTCGCCCATGCGGGAAGGTAAGAGTTCCAGCATCGAAGTGACGGCGAGTCGGCTCAGCAGTCCGACCGTGGAGGCCGCCTGACGTGGTTGGCCCGTCCGCAAGATATCGCGCAGATCATCGATCGCCGGTTGCCCGAGCTCGCCGACGAGTTCCACGATACGATCACATTCCACACGTTTTTGTGCGCGGAAGAAGCGGTCGGCAAGGTGTTCCACCGAATTGCGCGGAAGCTGTTGCAGCACGTTGACCAGATCCTCGCGCACAACATCTGCATTGATCGCTTCCTCGATCATTTCGGGCAGCCGGTTCTCGATTCCAATACGCGAGCGGAGATCCTGCACCAGCGCCGGACGTTGAGAACCAATACTCTCAAGCGAAATACAGAGTTCTGCGATTGCCTTGTACTTTCTCCGGCTGCAGGCTTCCTGTCCAAAGCGCGCGAAGGACGCGCTTAGCAAGCTCTGGATTTCGGCGTCACTTTCCTTGGTCAGTTTTGCCGCGATCGCAGCCATGGTATTGGGCATGACCTCATCAGGCGCGGTGGCGTACAGGTCGGCCAATTGCGCCAAGCCGGTCGCGGTCTTCCGCCGCGGGTCGGCCTCTTTTGCGTCGATGCCGCTAGCATAATTGGCAAGAACTTTAGAAGCCAGGTCGTTATCGTCACGCTCAAAAAGGAGTTCGACGAACTGGCGAATGTTGCGCGGCGGCACACAGGCCGCCTCATTTGAGAGCAGAACACTCTTTTTCCCGGCTTCCGGTATCTCCGCCCAGAACATGCGATCAAGAATGTCCGCATGCGATTCGACCATGACGCCGGCTTTCGATAATTTATCTTCCTGGACGCGCAAGATCTGGCGCAACGTGTCCATCTGCCGGCTCATGTGCTCCATCATTTCGTGGACGGCGTTAACTTTGACTTCGCCGCGTGAGTAGCGGTCGAGAGCGAATTTGATCGCCATGTTCTCGGCGGCCTTCATCAGAAGCGGAGTGTCATTGGCGGCGTCGGAAGTAGCCAGCGAACTCTGTGCCGCCAGGCCTTCAAGCAACTGCGCGAGATTAACCTTGGCGCCTTCGGGCGCCTTGCCGAGTTCGACCGCGAGTTTTTCCTGCGAAGCGTTCGGATCCTGCATCGTCTGGCCGAAGTGGGTGAGCAGGCGAATAGTCTGGATAACTTCTTCTTCCTGCAGAGACACTACCCCACCGGTCCATGGGCCACTGGGCGCGGCTACCGTACCGGCTGCGCCACCGGGAACCGGAATGCTTGGAACGCTGCCCATCGGGGCGCCACCGGCGACTCCTCCCGCACTTGCTCCTTGAGCAGCGGCAATCAATTGCAAAAGCTTTTGCGGATCGTTCAGCCATGCTTTAAATTCCGGGCCTAAAGATTGCGCGGCAAGCTGCGCGGCAATCGAGATTTCTCCAGTCGCAGGATCGGCGGCAATAAATTTGACTTCATTGATGCGGATCGATGAACCTTTCTTATCGCCCAGGCTTTCCTTAATGCTCTTGGCGAAATCCTGCGCTTTCGACCCTCCCATGGCAAAGGCGCGCACAAGATGGGTAAAGTCGTCGAGCGTGACTTTGGCGGAGAACATGATGCTCGACAGCCCCGCCGCCGTCAGCAGTTGCGCGAAAGTGCGCTCGGCTTGTCCGGCTTCGAGCGGAATGCCGTCAAGCAGTAGCTTGTTGTCAGATACACCCAGCAGGAAGCCGGTATCGCCGGTCTTGGGCAAAGCTTGCTGCAACTCGCTCCACGTCGTCTGGAACTGTCCTTCGGTGCGCTTATGGGTTACCCCATAAAGCCGCGTGTACTTGATGAGGATATTCAGGCTGTGAAGAAAAGACCGAGCAGATGCACTTCGGCTGGCGTCGGTTTGGATATCGGGAGCGATAGCACAGCCTCCTCTCCGGTGTGGAGTGTTGCCAATAAGCCTATGCGGGAAAGTGACCTATTGCACGATTACGGAGGTAATTGAACCAACCGTAAGGTATTGCAGCGTTAGGGCCCCTGGGACAAGGCCTTCGGGCAAGCACCGCGATACACTGAAGGCGCGGTGGGTCAGCGAGGAACGTGGAGCGCCGGGCGTCCCCGCCCGGGCCCCGATCGGAAGGATGCCCGCCCCCGACACTGCGAGCAAATGATGCGATGAAGATCAACGTCCTTTTATTTGGCGTATTACGAGAACTGGCCGGGCGTTCGTCGGAGACGATCGAACTCGCCGAAGCCGCTCGTGCGCGTGAAGTGCTGAGTTACTACGCGCGACAGTTTCCCCGCTTCGAAGCGATGATTCCTGCGCTGGCGATCTCCGTGAATCGCGAATATTCCGAAGCGGATCGAGTGCTGCGCCCAGGCGATGAAGTCGCGCTGCTGCCGCCAGTGAGCGGCGGCTCTTTGGACGGAACTACGGAGGACGGAACAACGGACGGAGCAGAGAAGACCGGCGAAGTCCGAATCATTCGCGAACCGATCGATGCGCAAGCAGCCTTGGCGCAACTGAAACAACCGGCCGACGGCGCGGCTGTAGTTTTTGACGGCGTAGTCCGCAACAATACAAGAGGACGCCGCACACTTTATCTGGAATACGAATCCTACGAGGCGATGGCGTTGAAGCAGATGGAATCTTTGGCAGCAGAGGCGCGGACGCGCTTTGGCGTACGGGCCACATCCATCATCCACCGGCTGGGACGGTTGGAGATTGGAGAGACGAGCGTTCTCATCGTGGTCGCGTCGGCCCACCGTGGCGCGGCCTTTGACGCCTGCCGCTGGATCATCGATACCTTGAAAAAGACTGTGCCCATCTGGAAAAAAGAATATTTCGAAGATGGAGCAGTCTGGGCCGATGGCGAGCCGTTTCCAGAAGAAATTCGGTGGCCGGGAGGCACAGCAGGCGCTACCCCGCATCCAAATGACTGACCCCGGAATGAAGAAAATCCCAAATGAGCTGCGAGCCGCGAGCCCCGTGCTGCGAGCGGAGCAAGCATCGATCGCTGGGCCGCTTCTGGCTCGTAGCGCGCAGCTCGTAGCTGCCCTCAGCCTCGTAATCGCCTTCGCCGTCTCGCCGTCATTGGCCCAGGACAACGAAGGCACGCTCAAAATCGACGTCAAACTGGTTAATGTATTCGTGACCGTGACCGATGCCCATGGCGCGCCCGTTCCCAACCTGCAAAAAGAAAATTTCACCCTCAAAGAAGATGGCCGCGACCAGAAGATTGCCATCTTTGACAAGGAATCCGCTCTACCTTTGTCGATCGTCTTAGCCATTGACACCAGCCTGAGCACCAGAAAAGATCTGCCACTGGAATTGATCTCAGCCCGCAAATTCGCCCACGCCATCGTCCGCCCGCAAGACGGCCTCGCATTATACAAATTCAGCGAAGAGGTTAGGGAAGTGGTACCGTTCACGTCGGACCTAAAGCGAATCGATGCCGGAATCGACCGCGTCCGCAACGGTTCCGCAACCGCACTCTATGACGCAATTTTCCTCGCCTCGCAAGCCCTCAGCCGCCGCCAAGGCAGAAAAGTAATGGTCGTCATCACCGATGGCGGAGACACAGTCAGCCAGACGAATTATAAAGAGGCGCTGCGCGCTGCGCAGGAGTCAGAGTCGATCATCTATAGCATCATCATCGTCCCTATCGAGGCCAGCGCCGGGCGGGATACTGGCGGGGAGCACGCACTCATCCAGATCTCGGAAGACACCGGCGGAAAATATTATTACGCAACCTCTCTTACGCAACTCGATGAAGCGTTTCGCAGAATCAGCGATGAACTGCGCACCCAATATCTGCTGGCGTACTACCCAACCCAGCGTTTTTCCAACTCCGAATTTCGTCAACTTCGCATCGACCTGCTGAACGCCCCGCCCGGCGGCCCTTACCAATCGCACTACCGAGCCGGCTACTACACCCACAAAGGATCATTCTAAAATCCACTCGGGTGCGCACAACTGGGGTGGACACAGCTTGGGTGCGCCACTTCTCGCTTTTGAGAAGTGGCCCGCCCAACCGTCGGCGCCAAAGGGTTCCTTTCGCTACCAACCTTAAATTTTCTGGAGACTAAAACGCAGCCGATGCCCTCATGCCGCCACCACATCCCGACGTCTCGCCAGCAGCAGCCCGATCCAGCAGCTCACCGGCCACGTGAGCAGCCACGATAACCAGTACCAGTGCGGCCAGCCCTTGCTCCAGTTGGGAATCGTCGCAGCCATCCCCATCGCTTCACCCAAAATAAAGAACCAGAGCACATGCTGCCCCGCGCGTCCCGGAGCAAATCGCGCGCATAGCCACGCACAAAACATCGACACAATCACGAAGAGTGCCGTGCTCGCCATGAGAGACGTGTCGGACGGGACGCGTCCCCTCACAAAATCGCCCGGGAATATCCGCGACAGCAACGGATCAGTCGCAAACACAAGAGCAACCGACAGCAGGTAACTGCCCACCACGACTGCCACTGATTTCAGCATTTGTCACACCTCCATGACGTACTCCGGACAAAAGCGCCGCGCTCGATCATCCGTAACAACTCTTGCCGTCTCGCGAAACGGTTACCCTGATCGCGGCGAAAATATAGGAGAGAATCTGGCGAAAATCTTACGTATCCACACGTATACTTGCAAGCAGAAGCTCGCGCTCTCGGGAGTGCTAGCGGCGGAATTTTCAGGAGTTTTCCTATGAGCCGAATTCTTTCAGAAGTGCTCAAGTCCAATGAATCATACGCTTCCAACTTCGGAGACAAAGGCAAACTTGCCCTTCCACCCGCCCGCGGTTTTGCCGTTCTTACGTGCATGGATGCTCGACTTGACCCTGCCAAGTTCGCCGGCCTTGCCGAAGGCGACGCGCACGTGATCCGGAACGCCGGAGGTCGAGCCAGCGACGATGCGATCCGCTCCTTGGTCATCAGTTACAAACTGCTTGGCACACGGGAGTTCTTCGTCATCCACCACACAAACTGCGGAATGGAGTTTTTCTCAAATGACGTCATGCGCGAATTGCTGGCATCGAGTCTTGAGACGGCTGAGTTAAGTTCCAAAGGTTTTCGCGACGTTGGCCGCGGCCCAGGCTCCCGGGCGGGCGAATATGTAGAGTGGCTGACCATCCGCGATCAAGCGCAAGCAGTGATTGACGACGTTGAGCGCATTCGTAATCATCCCTTGGTTCCGCCTTCGATTCCAATTTATGGTTTCATCTACGATGTAGCTTCCGGAAAGCTTAAAGAAGTAGAAGGCGCGAACTCCATCGGCAAAGCGGCTTAAACACCGTAGCCCGCTGGGGGATGACAATCGAGCCCGCAACCGAATCTTGCCCTCCAACAATTCCCATACATCGCGCCGCTTAGCTCCGCGCATCTAGTAAACTGTCTATTCGCTTTCAGTCGAAAAATCAGTGCGTAGGTGTCAAGACCCTTAGACGCGGAATCGCTTCCAGGTTCTACTTGAGGTTCTGCCCCCAGGAGAGTCACTTTGTTTGATTGGTCTCGCTTGCGAGTTCGTCGCGTTCTATCCCTTGGCATAATCTTCTGCTCCGTACTCACCGTCTCGTTGTGGGCTCAGGATGAGCCGGCGGAGAATCCAACCACCGGCACCATCCAAGGCACGTTGCGCGATGATGATGGAGTCCCGGTCGAAGGGGCGCGAATCCTCTACAGTTCCGCCGCCGCTGATACCAAAGGGGTGACGCGTTCTGGCAAGGACGGAGCTTATGTTTCTGAACCCGTTCCCCCCGGCGTTTATGTCCTGCGTATAGAAGGGCCCGACAAACTACCAGCTGAAAGCACGGTGACGGTAGTGGCCGGAGCGGCGGCCAAGGCCGATTTCAAGCTGGAGTGGATCAATCCTGGCCCCCTGCACCTGGAGAGTAAATTCACCGGCGAATCCCCCGATCGATTGCCGATCAATGGACGAAATTATTTGACCGCAGGCCAGCTTGAGCCCGGCGTGCAAGTCGTCGACGGACGGATTCTGGCTCCCGGCAAGAGTGGGATCCAATCTCTGTCCATCGATAGCACTTTGGGAAGAACCACGCACTACGACATGGACGAGGTCGAAGTGATGGATGAGACCAAGGGCGCGGCGATTATGAACCTTCCGGCGGACGCGGTGCGCGAAGTAATTGTGTCGCGCGCAACACCTGAGGTATTCCAGTCGCTGAATGCCGCTGGTGCCGTGCGCGTGACTACGCGCTCCGGTGGCGACGAGTGGCACGGAAATTTATTCGGTAATTTTCGTGAGCAGGCTCTTGGCCTGGCCGGATTTCCAGCGCGCGACGATTACAGCCGCCAGCAGTACGGGTTCGGAGCCGGTGGCGCGATAATCAATGACAAGGCTTTTCTGTACATCGGCGGGGAACGCACCAAGCAGGACGGATCGCTGCCCACCCT
>Ga0209332_1000003_pt1 | contig 60147 bp, 63 predicted proteins | sample BlaSpr_A8_OM3_M1_FD_187974 | JGI IMG/M metagenome (GOLD analysis project Ga0209332, IMG submission 187974) | Forest soil microbial communities from Thunder Bay, Ontario, Canada - Black Spruce, Ontario site 2_A8_OM3_M1 (SPAdes) (version 2) | ecosystem: Environmental > Terrestrial > Soil > Boreal...
AATATCGTCTTCCATCCCGCGCGATAGCCGCGGTTATACCCAATCAGCGCATCGGGACCCGAACGCGCATACGGCCCTTGGTACGCTTCGCTCGCCAGATCGATGCGCGTAATCACCTGCGCTTGATCTTTTGGGTCGCGTACCTCCAAAAGCTTTTGCCGAATCTCCCGGAGCAAAGCATCACCCTGACCAGGATCGACAATCCCTTCACGCTCGCGTCCACGCAAATTCAGATAAAGCCCATTCAGCCCTAACCCATAGGCGCGCGTGCGGCTCCAATCCACATCCGCAAACGTTTCATTCGGATCACCACCGGCGCCTTCTTTGCGCGCAATGTATCCGTTATTCAACAGCCAGGTATTCAAATTGAACGAATGCCGATAAGGCGCAAATCCGTGATCGGAAAGCACCAGCAAAGTTGTGTTCTCGTCAATTCTCGGCATCACCTCGCCCAGCACCTGATCGATCTGCTCATAAAACTCTTCCAGCGATGAACCGTACCGGGCAGCCAGCGCCGCATCATAAGCCGGACTCTGCGGATCGATAAGCCGCCACATCATATGCCCGTTCAAATCGAGGCTGGAAAAATAAAAGAAGAAAAGTCCATCACGGAATTTGGGGAATTCAACGTCAAATGCGCGCCGATGTTCCGCCAGAACGGATCGCGCCTGTTCCAAATACTCTTTATCGTCCAAAAGTCCCGACATCCTTGCCTTGGTATCTTCCGCAATCCCCTGCGTATGGTATTCGCCAATCTCTTTCGCTAAATCGCGTGAGTAACTCGTCGGCGTCGAAATCGGCAACGCAGGATTTTCCGGATCAATATTTATAGGCGAAACATAAAGCTGAAATCGCGGATGCGTTTGCTTGAGATAAAAGCGGCAGATGCCCTTTACATTACCAATAAGCGGCATGAGCTGAAATTCCACCGGAACCCACCCACTCCATTCCCCCTCTTTCAAAACAAACTGGTGGTCCTGCACCCTGATCCGCGCCACCGATTCCAGCGGGTCCACATCCACCGTGAAGGGCTCCGTAGCCGGAGGCGAATTCTTGCGAAACGTATTATCCGGCCCAATCAGATTAGTCGCGACCCTATTATTCTTCACGTCAACCTGCAAAACTTCCCCGCCCTCAATGGCTCCAACCGCCGCCGTGGGATCATCCGTGTAAAACGTGAAGGTCCCGTAAGTGCCTCGAAGATCGGGCGTGCCCATTCCCGAAAGCGTCTTGCCTCTCGCAGCAATCGGGGGGAAATTCGCTGGAATGCGATACACATAATTCGGCACGCGATGCTCGTCCAGGATTTCCCAGAAAGCCTTGCCATGGCGCAATTGTTCCGCCGTCCCACTACCCAGCGGAACAACCCAACTGCCAATCTGGAAACTGTGCCTCGGAGCCTCCACCCGCGAGGTAGAAAAATAGAGCTGAAAAGTTTTGGGATCGCGATGAATAAAATCAAAAATGCCGTGGCCGCCCGCATTCAGCCCTGTTATCAAATTCGACCAAGCCACCGGGCTTTGCGGAGGAATGCTAGTTGTGAGCCGTCGAAACGAGCGTTGCTTGGCCAATTGCGCGAAATTCGGCATCTTGCCCTCAGCCATAAACTTCGTGAGCAGATCAGGGTCGAGGCCATCGATTCCAAGGATGATCATCTTCCGGGCTTGCGATGATCCGCCGCGCGCTTGCCCACAGGAAGTCATCAAGCCGAGGCTCGCGACACACAAAGCCAACAGGCTCAAGAGCCGAAGATGTTTTCTAAAGCACAAGGCCATTGCCAGCAAGTTATTGCAAGAATTTCTCTACCAATGAAGGATTAAACAATGAACGATCAAATTTTGACCTGCAAATGTTGCCCTTCGGCTCTGGTACTGAGACTCGTCGGCGACGGGAGGCTCGTGAACATGACAATCCACGCCTAATCGCGTCATGACGTACAGATATCCTCTGTGACCTCCGTGGCCCCTCTGTGTCCCCTGTGGTAAGCACTTGGTCTTCTCACGCCGCTGGAAATCTGAACATCAAGTATATGAATTGTACTTTACACTTGCTGTCATGATCCGAAAAGTCACTCACCGCGGGTGCGGTATATTTCTCGGCCTCATTTTCTTTTTTGCTGATTTTTCTGTCGCGGCCACAAAACCTAACTTAGTGTTGATTACACTTAATTCCATTCGGGCCGACCGCATGGGTTTTCTCGGCTCAAAAATTTCCGCTACTCCGAACCTCGATCGCCTAGCCGAACGAAGCCTCATCTTTGAACGTGCTTACTCCCAAGCGCCGAGTAGCTTAGGTTCGCATGCCACAATTCTCTCTGGAGCATATCCCCAGAGCACAGGGATGAGCGAAATCAGCGGCGCGATACTCCCAACGCTTCCCTATCTTCCCGATTTGCTCAAGGCGCAAGGCTACCGCACGGCCGCATTTGTAAGTTCGATTGATCTTGATCCGCGCAACGGTCTGGCGCAGGGATTCGATCGCGGCTTCGAAAACTACGACGCTGGCTTTAGCCCCGCCATTCCAGGCGATGCTCATACTCCAATAACCGAACGCAGCCCTGCATTAACACTGGAGCGGGCGAATGCCTGGCTGGATCGCAACGCCCATGGTCCTCTGCCGCTTTTTCTTTGGGTACACCTTGGCAATGGGCGTACCTCAGGCGAATCCTACAATTCCGCCGTCACCGCAGCCGATGCGGCGATTGGCAAATTAATCAGCGTCCTGCAAAAGCTCAAAATTTATGACAACACAGCGGTACTGGTCGTCGCAGCCCACGGCGAGAGTCTCGGTGCCCACGGTGAAGAAACTCACGGCATCTTTCTCTATGATGAAACTATTCACGTGCCGTTGTTAGTAAAGCTGCCCGACAACAACGATGCTGGAAAGCCGTCATCGAACCATGTGAACGCGAAGGCACGACTCGTGGATATCGCGCCCAGCCTGCTCGAAATAGCGGCGATACCCGTTCCCTCGCAGATGCCGGGGCAATCGCTGATTCGCATCGCCAAAAGTGGTGGCGACCAACCGGCATATTCCCGCAGCGATCTGCCTCATCGCGGATTCGGCTGGAGTCCGCTTGAATCGTGGCGAGCAGGCAAGTATCTCTACATCCGCGCCCCTAAGCCCGAGCTTTACGATTTGACCGCCGACCCCGCCGCCACCCGCAATCTCGCGCAAACCTCGAAAGCCACCCTGGATACCATGGCCGCGCAACTCGAAAGCTTCGACAAGCGTTTTAACGGCGAAGCAAGTAAGTCGACCGCGGAGTTGAGTTCCTCGGAAATGCAAAAGCTGGCATCGCTCGGTTACATAGGCCTGCAGAAATCCTCAACGTCGGCCGCGGCCGTCACCGGAACCGACCCAAAAGACAAGATTGCGGTTGCCAACAAAGTGATCGCGGCAACTACGACTGGCGACCAGTCAAAACCGGATCGCACGATTGCGGCTCTCAGTCCGCTTCTATCCGCAGATCCTAACCTATACCTGGCTCAATATACGATCGGAGTGGCCTTCGCACGAGAGGCGAAGTACTCCACGGCCATAGAGCACCTGCACAAAGCCATTGAACTGCAGCCTGACGCCGCATGGGCGCATTACGAAATAGGGACGAGTTTGCTGAAAACCGGAGACTTCAAAACAGCCATCGTTCACCTCGAGATCGCCGCGCAACGCCTGCCCGAATTCGCCCCGGCGCACACAGCTCTGGCCGACGCCTACGAACATACGGGACGATCCGAAGATGCGAAGAAGGAACGGAGAAAGTAACCATTAACGCTTTGCGTAACTTTTCGCCGCGGAATTAATTCTTTAGCGCGCGCTTGGAAAAAATTCATTCTGGAGAATGAGCTTTCAACTGCTCAGCCATCGCTCGTTCTTTATTCGCGTTTAGCTGGTTTCCGAGTTGCTGATACGCATCCGCCAGAACCGCGTGGGCCTCGGCGGATTCCGGATCCGCTTTGGAGGCTCGAATCAGCTTTGGCAGCGCTGCTTCGGCCTGGCCCTCCCGAAAAAGCAATTCGCCGTACTTCAGATTCGTCAAAAAGTGATCCGGCTCGATCTTTAAACTATTTTCAAACTCCGCAGTCGCCTCAGGAATATGCTTCAACCGCAAATGGACGGCCCCAAGATAGAAATGCAATTGCGCCGAATTTGGACTGCAGACAACCGCCGCCTGCATCTCCGGAAGCGATGCTTCCCACTGCCCGGTTTTTATTAATGCCAATCCCAGCTCGTAATGCGCCATGCCGGAACTCGCGTTCTTTTCAGCGGCAGTGCGCAAGATCGGAAGCGCTTCCTGGTATCGCTGCAAATGAATCAAGGCGCGCCCCAACTCCAGATATCCGCTCGCCAGTTCGGGTTGAAGGCGCACAACTTCGCGCAACTCAGAAATGGCTCCCTCGTAATGATCTTCTTCAATATCGACCAGCGCGCGATGAAACTTGTTCGCGATTTCGATCTTGTCTTTGGGATCAACAGAAGATTTGCTATCGCTATTCGACGCCGCGCTATCCGATGCCAGATAGCCTAGAGCTCGTAGTTTTTCCGCCTGTGTCGGGTCCATTTTTGTTGGACCCGTGGACGCGCTGCTGGTTTTTTGCCGGAAGTCGCTTAGTTGCGACTCCAAAGTGTCCGCGACAGCTTTCGCGGTAGGCGCAAGATTCTTGACAGTTCCAGGATCGGAGGATTCGTCGTACAGTTCCCGCTTAGGCGCTTGTACGTAGAGGTACTTTCCGGTTCGCCAGGACTGTAATTCGCTCCAGCCAAAAGCGCGATGACTATAATTCGTTTCGGAATAAACGTCCCGTTCCAAAGTTTTGTCCCCATCACCAGCCGGCGATCCCGCACTGTTCTTGGCGGCCCCAGTTGTCTTTTTCCCAGGAATCAATTGGAGAAACGAATGGGCTTGCATCGTGGACGGAGCCGGCACTCCCGCAGTCTCCAATAACGACGGTGCAATGTCGGCAAGCGCCACGCGCCCCTCCACTCGCTCTCCTCCGAATCGTCCCGCAGGAAGTTTCAACAGCAGCGGAACATGAATAGTCTCGTCATACAGAAACATCCCGTGCCGCTCTTCGCCGTGCTCCCCAAAGGCTTCGCCGTGGTCGGCGGCAATTGCGATTACGGAATTGTCATACAACCCGTGCTTGCGCAAGACCTCCACGAAACTGCCGACAATCGAATCCGTATAGGCGATCTCGCCATCGTAAGGCTGGGATGCGTATTTCGTTTTAAATGGCTCCGGCGGGTCATACGGATCGTGAGCATCGTAAAAGTGAAGCCAGATAAAAAACGGTTGCTGCTGGTGTCGGCTCAGCCAGCCGAGAGCCCGGTTAGCAACATCTTCCGCCCGCCGCTCGATGCTCTTGTAGCGGTCCTCCCCAGGCTTACGCTGATGGAAATGCCCGTCGTATAAATCGAAACCCCGATCAAAACCGGGCGCGGCCGCCGCAGGATCGAGAATATACGCTCCCAAAAATGCAGCTGTGTGGTAGCCGTGATGATGCAACAAATCCGGTAAGTACGGTAGTTCCGGGCGCAAAGGAGCACCCAAATCCTCAAGGTGGCTAAATTGCGGGTAAGTGCCCGTGAGCAACGCCGCGTGCGATGGCGTGGTAAGAGGAACCTGGGCGTAGGCTCGCGTAAATACCACGCTCTGCGTAGCAAGAGCATCGAGATTAGGAGTCAGCCCACGCTCCGAGCCAAGAAACCCCATGCGATCAGCGCGGGTAGTGTCGAGGGTGATCAGAATTATGTTGGGCTGCTTTACCTTAGGCGTAGGAGCGCCGGAAAGCTTGCGTGTAGTTGCTCCGACTGCGCACTGCGCCAGAACCAGAACGACCAGAACGACCAGAACAAGGAGTAGCCGCCGGGGAACGTGCATAGGGGATCGAAAAAAAGTCTAGCACACGCCGACGTGAGCCTCTTGGAGTATCTCGACCGATAGGCAATGACTAACAAGGAGAAAAGAAAAGGCCGACCTCACGGTCGGCCTGAAGTGTTCACGCAGAGTCCCTCAGCTAGAAATCAAGCCGAAGTGCCAACTGCGTAACGCGGTGGCCGCCCACGCCACCAAATGTGGATTGCGAATTTCCGAAATTCGGATCAACCACGTTTCCGTTCGGGTTCTGGAAGTTTGCATGGTTGAAGAGATCAAAGAAATTCGCTTCAAAGGTCACCTTAGCGCTCTCGTTGATCTTGAAACCCTTACCCATGCCAAAGTCCACATTGGCAAAATGCGGGCCGTGCAGGAACCCGCGTTTCAAGGTGCTGTTGCACCACGCACCCAGGTTAATGGTCGGAGAGCATCCGATCCCCGATGCCTGATTTACTTCCGCAAAGCTGGTCGCATTGATGTAACCATGCGCCGGGCTCACGTTGGTGTTAATCGCACTGGACGCGCTGGTTCCCACGAAAGCCGGGCGTTGGTTCGTCACGCCCGATCCATTGGGATCCGCAATTGAGTCATACAAAGCTATGGAAGCTCCCGTCTGCCACGAGATGATCGAATTCACCGACCATCCGCCCAGCCAGCGATTGCCTTTCATAAAGGGCAAATCGTAGGTCGGACTCATTACGAACCGGTGTCGCACGTCAAAATCCGACGGTCCATAGTCGTTCCGCAGGTTCATCGGGTCGGTCGCCCCGGTGGACCCTTTGGCGCGGAACGCGTCGCTGAGTTCGTCCAACGACTTCGCAAATGTGTAGTTGGCGTTGAACTGCAATCCTCCCGAGAAGCGTTTGCGCAAAGTGACGTTCAACCCATTGTAGTTCGATGTAAACGCCGTGTTACGGAAGTTGTCGGAACTGATGGTTGGGTTGGGCCGCGCCGTAGAACCGATGCCCGACAGACGGCCGTCAAACGTGTTGATATTGTAAATACCAATCAGGTGGCGCCCAAGCGTCCCGATGTAGTTTGTCTCCAAGGCCATGTCTCTGGCGATCTGATACTGCAGGCCAAAGCTATACTGCTCGTAGTATGGAATCGAGAGGTCCTGATTCATGTGGCGTGGGCGTGCCTTGGGCAGGCCGGTCGGGAAAACAGCCGGACTCACAAATTCTGCTGTGTTGGCGCTGGTGAACGGAACCGAAAATACGCCCGGCGGTGTCTCCAGTGCGCCTCCCGGAACGCCATTTTGTAGCACTCCAAAAACTGCGTTGGAGTAATAGGGCGGATTGAAGCGAATGTTTTCGAACACGTTGTTGTAAATGCGGTCGTAGTACATTCCAAACCCGCTCCGGACCACTAACTTCTGGTTGCCGAGAACATCCCAGGCAAAACCGGCGCGCGGCCCGAAGTTCGTCAGCTTCTTGTTCCAGATGCTGCTGTTCTTTACCTGGAATGTGCCCGTCGCTTCGTTGGCATAGAAGGGGTTGTTCACAGGAAAGAACGGGTTGCTATGCGTACCAGGAATGGGCGTAACCGGGGAACCAAAGTAGAAGTTGGAATCGATATTCGGTTGGTAGTTATGTGGCGGACCGAAATATTCCCAGCGCAAGCCCAGGTTCAACGTAAGCCGAGGGGAAATGCGCCAGTCGTCCTGGCCATATCCCGCCAGTTCATTGGCGCGATAGCCTCGATAGAATTGGGGTAATTGGCCGTTGGTTGGATTGACGGCCGCAGCTGCGTAGTACCAGCTGCCGAAATATCCGTTAGGGTACTGTGGGAACGTTAGCTTGTCTGCTTGGTCGCTGAAGGTCGAGTCGGTGATCAGATCTTCTCCCCCCCAATTCCAGAAAGACCCATACTTATCGGCTTCAAAGCTCGACCCGTTGCGCGTACGGCGATACTCTGCGCCAAACTTCAGAGTGTGCTTTCCGTGCGTCACGGAAATGTCGTCCTTGTATTGGAATTCGTTTTCGGTGAAGAATTGCGGCAACGCATTGCTTGCGCCGAAACCGCCCGACAAGGCGTCGATAGTGATCATGTCGGGAATGCCTTCCGTGCCCGGCGAGGTGAAGTTCGCCGTGTGTCGGACGTAGCCAATCTTAAACTGGTTTAATACCGTTGGCGTAAAGGTATGCGTAAAGGTTACACCGGCCGTCTGCGCGCGGTTGGGATTGTTGGTGGGTACCCCGAAAGTTGCCGAGCCCGAACCGAAGTTATCCGTAGAGACCACATTTTCGAGCAGATACACAGCGTTAATCTGGTCGTTGGCGCTCAGCTTGTGGTCAAACTTAACGCTGGCCCGGTATTGGTTCACCGGGTTGACGAATGATTCCGTAGCCGTTGCATATAACGGAACGGGATAAGTAATCTTGTTCCCAAAACCGAAGATCGCTTGCCCGGTGTAAACGCCTTGACCGACAAAGGTTGGGGATTGACATGAGACCGAGCAGTCTACCAGCGGCATCGCCAGCGGGAACTTCTGCAGTTGCGACTTGAAAATTGGTCCAACCGTGTTCGATTTGTTGAAACCGCCAACGCAAGCAGCTCCAAGAGTTCCCACACAGTATCCCGCCGGATCAGTCTCCATGAACTTCTCGAATGCGCCGCTGTCCACAAAGTTGTAGAACTGTTGCGTGAACGAACTTCCCACCGTCGGGGAGGATTGTCGCAAGCGGTGGAATTCTACCGTCCCGAAGAAGAACGTCCTATCCTTAATTATCGGCCCACCAAAAGAACCACCAAACTGGTTGCGCACCAAGTGGTCTTTCAGCTTCACGCCATTAATTGGAGCCGCATTATTCGTAAACCAGTCTTCCGCTGCCAACGCCTGCACACGGTTATACTCATACAGCGAACCATGCCACCGGTTCGTACCGCTCTTCAGCACGGTGTCGGTCACGAATCCGCCGGCCTTGCCATACTCGGCGGTAAAGTCGTGAGTGATTACACGGTATTCTTCAATCGCGTCCGGCGAAATGGAGGTGTTCGATCCACCCTGGCCGCAAGCGGATCCGCAAATCGCCACGCCGCCTTGGCCCTGCTCATTGTTGTCGACACCTTCCACCATAAAGTTGCCGGTACCGGTTCGCGTGCCGTTTACAGCCGGTCCACGGAACGTACGGTCGAACTGCTCCGGGACGGCTCCCGCTACGAGATTGATAAAGTCATTCGAGTTTCGCGCCTCAAGGGGCATCTGCTCCCAGATCCGGCGATCAATCAGCTGCGAGACCGCTGAATCCTCTGTCTGCACGATCTGCGCGCCAGCTTCTACCGTAACTTGCTCGGTCGCCGCGCCAATTTCGAGCTTCACATCCCGAGTGGTGATCGTACCGACGCTGACGATCACATTCTGAACCTTGGTCGACTTGAAGCCCTTGGATCCAACCTCGAGCGTGTAGCTTCCAACAATCGGCAATGCCGGGAAGTTGTAAATGCCCGCTGGGGTCGTGACCGTCGTGCGCACTTCCCCAGTCGCGGTGTTGGTCAACTTGACCTCAACGCCCGAAACAACAGCGCCGGTCGAGTCTGTTACCACACCGGACAGTTCGCCAGCTCCGCCTTGTCCAAAGGCTCCTACGCTGAGGGCTAGCACGACAAATGCGAGCAGTACGCGAGTCCAAGTGTTGCGGAATGCAGATTCCATTCGATTTCTCCTATCAAATTCTTGCAAACTGGTGCGGCTTATCCACTGTGATTGCCGAGGGAAGGGCCCGACATCGGCACGCAGCCCATCAAAGATGAGGTGTTGAAAGATAACTGGCGGTAAATGCAATCTCAATTCCAAAAATCCAGCGATGCCAGCATTAGTGTTTTCAATGAGTTAGAATTAACGAAACTCGATCTATATGTTTTTTTGGAGGCTAGCCACTGCTTCATCTATGGAAAAACGTAGAGCGGTGCATGCGTTTGGCGCATCTAAGGCGAGATTCCAATCTCCTTCAATGAACGAGACCGAACTGCTTCATGCCGAGGACTTCAACCGCGGTATCGACCTCTTTAACCGTGCCCTTTTTTTTGACGCTCATGAAGTCCTGGAAGACTTTTGGCGTCCGCTGCCGACGAAGAAGCCCCTACGCCGGCATGTTCAGGGATTGATTCAGCTGGCCGTGGCTTTTCACCACCACTCGACCGGCAACTACGTGGGCGCGCTCTCCGTACTCGACAGAGCTACGCGCAATCTTCATGGCGCTGAAAATTCGTTTCCCGACCTGGATCTCGTTTCGCTGCGCGTTCAGTTAATACCTTGGCGGCAGTTTTTGACTGATCACGGAGGAGCCGGTCGGCACAAATCACACGGGAGCAAAATCGAGCCGCGCAAGCGCCCTGCTCTGCCCAAGATTATCCGGCGGCGCGCCAACGGGTAATCGCATTGTCGCTGTTGTCGCTCAGTTGTTGTCCCTAAGATGTAGCGTCATCTTCCGTCATTCCATTGCTGCTAGAATTCTTTCTCGTGACACAAAGCGCAGAGTTGCTAAAAAAGATGCCTTCCAACGCTACACTCGCGGGAGTCCCTCTTCTCGATTTACATCGCCAGTACGATGGCATTCGCAACGAGGTGCTGGCCGCAATCGCCCGGGTGTGCGATTCGCAAAGCTTTGTTCTAGGCCCGGAAGTCGAAGCGTTGGAGCGGGAAATTGCCGCCCTGACCGGGGCCGGCTTTGCCGTCGGCTGCGCGTCGGGAACGGAGGCGCTCTGGTTGGCACTCGTGTCCGCTGGGGTAAAACCCGGCGACGGTGTGATTACTACTCCATTCAGTTTTTTTGCCTCGGCCAGTTCAATTGTGCGAGCGGGAGCAATTCCAGTGTTCGTAGACGTGGACGAAGGAACATTGAATCTGGATGCCACTCTTGTTGAACAACGGCTGCGCGATCGCAAGCCCAATTCCCAGCAACTTTCCCAGCAGCTCGGCGGGGGGAAGAACGGAGATATTCGCGCGATCCTTCCGGTCCATCTTTACGGACAATGCGCGGACGTGGACGCGCTCGACCGGGTCGCCAAAGCCTATGGCCAGGAGAGTTCCAAAGAAATTGCAATTGTGGAGGATGCCGCGCAAGCCATCGGCGCAGAGTGGAACGGGCGCGGCGCCGGTTCGCTCGGCGTAACCGCCGCCTTCAGTTTCTATCCCACCAAGAATCTGAGCGCATACGGAGACGCGGGAATCGTGACGACCTCGAATCCGGAAACGGCGGGCCATATGCGCCGCCTCCGCAATCACGGCAGTCCGCGGCGCTACTACCATCACGAATTCGGCTGGAACGGGCGGATGGACGCGATTCAAGCCGCGGTGTTGCAGGTGAAGATGAAGCGCATCAGCAGTTGGAACGAACAAAGACGGCGGCATGCGCGAACTTACGATCGCTGGTTTGAAGAATCCGGACTGTTAGCGGGCCAGAAATCGGACAACCGCGCCGATCCCATACGCCTATTGGCGCGAACTCCGCAAGCGAAACATGTCTTTCATCAGTATGTAATTCGCGCTAAGCGGCGAGACGAGCTGCGGAAATTTCTTGGGGAAAGAAAAATCGGATCTGAGATCTACTACCCACTTCCATTGCATCTGCAGCCGGTGTTTTCCTACCTCGGACTTAGACCTGGCGACTTTCCCGTCGCCGAGTTAGCCGCGCAAGAAGTGCTCGCGCTTCCGATGTTCCCGGAACTGAGCGAGTCGGAGATTCGTTTCGTCGTGGATAGTATTGCGGAATTTTATTCTTAGCGTTTTTGCCACAGGGGCACAGAGGCGATTTGTTTCGCGGGGAATATTTTCGGCTACCGCTGGCGCTTCATTTTCCTCGTCGCAGCGCGAACCGGTTCGTCACCCGGTGCTAAAACTCGCCTCACAATCGGCGTATTGAGTTTGTATTTGCGCTCGGTCACGTTGCCCTCGTCGTCTTTCACGTGAACCATGAATACGGGCAAGACCCCTTCTTTATCGAAACTCTCCTGCGACACGGTCACCGGCAGCACGCCTTCCATACGCTCCCGATAGGCCGTCTCATAGCGATGGCGCTTTACGTTCCAGGTGAAGACGCGAATCTGATTGAAGTCGAATGGCAAGCCATCTTTGGGTTCGGTGACCATTGTCAGATATTGCGGCACTTTCTTGTCGCCATCTTGAACCTGGTTCAGCACAAAGAAGGCAACGATGCGCTGGCCTTCTGCATATTGCGCGATATCCATCGGGACGTCGAGATCGATCATGCGGGAGAGCACCCATCCCACGCGATTGTGGGAGTCGCGCACCAGCCACCAGTCCTCGACGATTGGGCCTGGCTGTTTCTTGTCTTTGGGATTGCTATTTGAAGAAGTGGAACGCGACGGCGTCGCGACAGAACCGGCCTTTTCGGCCGTGCCCCGCTTCAAAAGCGACAGCTTCTCGCCTGAAGAAATCTGATAAAGGTGTTCCGTGTCGCGTCCGGGTTCGACGTGCAGATTCGTATCGTTGCGCGTAGCGCCCTGCGCCTGCACCGGATCGTTCTGATTATCCGCGGTTAGTTTTTGTATCTGGTCGTAAACGTTTTGCCCGACGAGATACCGCTGCTCGATCCATCCGGTGGCACCTGTGGCAGTGCGCACTTTGACGAACCGGCGGTCATGATCGAGCACTTCCACCCGGTCGCCATTCTTCACTACCCCAGCCTTCTCATAGACGGCGGCGACCTGGTCGCGAAGGTTCGCCTGAACGGCGGCAACGTAGGCGACCTCAAGCACGCGCCCGCTCCCGCGGTTGCAGGACGATAACAGCAGGAGAAAGACGAGCGGAATGCACAACGCAGATTGCTGGACGATACGCTTCACGGGCTCGATAACCACTATAACGCGAGTCCGCGTTCGGCGGCCTTGCACAATTCGAGAGATCAATTAACTGGTTAGCTCACTGTCAGCGTTGCCGTCGCAGAAGCGGTGGTGCCGGGATACGTCATTATGAGTTGGTAGGAAGTGCCCGCACCTGTGGTGGCGCTGCAATCCTCTTGATCGCCGCTGGCAGTACACGTAACGAAGGTGTCGCTTGGGGTTATGGTCAACACTCCACCGTTATTAGATGTGAGCGGCACCGACGTGCCGCCCGCTAGCGCGGTAAAGCTAAATTGAACCGCGCTGCCTCCTATGACGGCGTTTTGGCTGGCAGGGGTGACCGTGATGGATGTTACATTCGCCAGCAGCACGGTGGCTGATGCTGTCGTGCTAAGGGCTTGGGCACTCGCCGTTATGGTTGAGTTACCCGGCGTGATCCCCGCAAGGACGCCTGTCGTCGCTCCAATGGTGGCCACGCTCGGCGTGGCGCTGGACCACCCTATTCCACTCGTGAGCTGGCTGCGTGTTCCGTCATCGTAGGTGCCGAACACCTGCAAGGTAGTATTCTGGCCGACATCAACTTGGGGTGCAGTGGGATTAATTGCGATCGAGGTCAGCGTCGCCTTTACAAAAAACCCCCGGCAGCCGGCCCCAAAGGCCAACAGAAGCAATCCGCCAAATGCAAGAGTCAACGGCAGTTTTCGCCCACTGAACATAAAGAGTCGCCCTCGGATAGCAATAATTTTAGCAGAATGCCCGGCCTCGCCCGATTCCACTAGTGCACGGCTTGGGTCGTCCCCCCCGCCGCGCTTTGAGGGATCGCCTGGTGACGGGCTCTGCTCCGTACCAGCGGGCAAAGCCCCGCCGCCACACACCCGCGCGAATCTTAGGAACGAAACTAAGCCCCAAACTTGCGGAATGTTTTACGGGAGTGCTTAGTTCGGCGCTGTCAGCAAAGCAGAGGTCCTTCGCTTCCCTCGGGATGACAAGCAGATGGTAAGGTCGAAGGCGGGAGCGCCAACTTACTTCGAGCGCTTCTTCCCGGCATTGGCAATTCGCGCATCAATCGCTCTTCGCGATGAAAAGCCTTCGCTGGTGCTATGCCAGTTTGCGATTGTGGCCTCGCCCAGTTTCCAGCAGAGCAGCAGAACTTCGCCCTCCACCTTGCAGGGGAAGTCAAGCAAGCCGATGTCGAGGTCTTTTACCTGCACTCCGGTGGCGTCGATTTCGGCAAGAGCATCTTTTACGCGTCGAATCGCCTTCTCCCGCTCCGCCTTGCGCCGCGCGAGATGCACCACATTCAGCAGCGTTCCGCCGTTCAGAAAAACGCGATGCGCCGTCTCCTGCAACTCATTGTCTACATCTTCAATTAGCTTCTTGCCATTAATGGCTTGGCGAAGCAGCGATTCCAGAATCGGCAAAAGTAGCTGCGCTTCATCGAGGGAAAAAGTTCGGTTGGACATCTTGCTTCTATTCTACTGGAAGCGGAGAAACTCAGGGGCCTGATTAAAACTAGGTTAAATTCGAGCCGAGCGCTTTGCGATTTCGAGACGGCGCACGCCAAACTCTTCTACAATGGTCACCACCAGAAGCTGGGGAGAAGTTCACATGGCATGCGCTCGCGCAATGTGCTCCGTTCTATTGTGTGGCCTCTGCGCTTGCGCCCTTTTAGCTCCAAACATCAATGCTCAGGAACCTCCGATACCTCAATTGACCCCCGGCGCTGAACGCAAACCTGCGGCCGCCCTACCCGATAAAACTCAGCCAATCGCGCCGCAGACGGTCGCGCTCTCGGTAGCGAAAGGCTCGCCCCTGCAAGTCGCTTTGGATAACGAGGTCCAGGTAAAGAAAGTGGGGCAACCGATTCGCGGTCGCATCGTAGAGCCGGTATATGCTTTTGATCATATCGTCATCCCGGTCGGCTCCACGGTCATCGGCAAAGTCACTAAAATCGAATCGCTGTCTGAAGGCAAGCGGACGCTTGCCGCGCTGAATGCGGATTTCACTCCGGTGCGGAAGGTTGAAGTCGGCTTCGACGAATTGGTGCTGGCCGATGGTAGACATTTCACATTGCACACCAGCGTCACTCCGGGTTCAGGCCAGATCATCCAGTTGGTAACCGCAGCCAACACGAAGGAAAAGAAAAATACCGTAAAGGACATGGCGTTCGAAAAAACCAATCAGGCCAAGCAGCAGGCTCACCAGCGATGGGACAACGCCATGAAACAGATAAAGACGCCAGGGAAGGTTCGCCGGATCGAACGCTACGGGGAGGCGCAATCGCCGATCCACCGCCAGTTCATCCCGGCGGGAACCGTGTATTTCGCCGAGTTGCAAGATCCTCTGGACTTCGGCAATGAAGTAATGACCGTCCCGATGGCCTCGTCCATCGGCGACGCACTCCCTGAAGGCAGCGTAGTTCAGGCGCGATTGGTCACGCCATTATCCTCCGCCACCGCCCACAAAGGTCAGAACGTGGAGGCCGTCCTTTCACAGCCGCTGATGGACGGCACAACGCTGATCCTTCCCCAAGGCAGCCGCCTGAAGGGCTCCGTCAAGCAAGCTTCGCCCGCGCGGCGCATGAAAAAGAATGGTCAATTGCGAATTGCATTCTCAGAGGTGGTTCCTCCCGACGGTATAGAACAGAAAGTTGTGTCGACGCTCGAAGGCGTGCAAGCCGGCAAAAATGCCAACGTGAAGCTTGACGCTGAAGGCGGCGCCGAAGCGACCACCTCGAAGTCACGCTATCTTGGAACCGCCGTTTCTCTCGGGCTCGCCATGATGTCCGCCGGGCGCGGGCGTGATCACGATGGCGACGGAGGCGGCGGAGGCGGAAGCGGCGCCGCTGGCGGCGTCAGCGGGTTTAAGTTAGTCGGGATGGTAATGGGCGCGCTCGTCCGCTCCCGCGCCTTCGGCACCACCATGGGAGCCTACGGAGCTGCGGTATCGGTTTACTCGAACTTCATGGCGCGAGGCCACGAAGTGGAGTTCCCGAAAAATACCGCCATGCAGATCGGAATCGGAACACGTGCGGCAACAGCAAAGCCTCCCGTTCCCGAAGAAGTTCCACTCGCCCAGTCCTTGGCACCGTCCGAATGAATAATGAATGTCGCTAAGAAAACTCGGCGGAGAATATCGGCTATTGAATATTTATCTCCCGCGCACCGTCTGCTCCCCCGCTCGCTCTCACACTCCCAGTAAGATGGCAGCAGTGTCGAGGTCAACGTGAATTCAGAAAGTCTCCGCAAGTTATTCGACCAAGTCCGAAAAAAACAGTTGTCACCCGACGAAGCCGTAGAGAGGCTGCGTCACCTTCCTTTTGAAGATCTCGGATTCGCCAAAGTCGATCATCATCGTGCCCTGCGCCAGGGCGCGCCCGAAGTAATTTTTGCCCAAGGCAAAACCCCGCGCCAGGTGGCGCAGATATTCGACCGTTTGGCAGCACATGCCGGCAACGTGCTCGCAACACGCGCCACGGAACAACAGTTCGCGGCAGTTAAAGCGATTGCAAAAATTAAAGATCAAAAAATTAAAGATCAAGGGATAGACAAAGACAGCCGTGCCGCAAAAAAAACCGCCTATGAACCAGAGTATCGCCCCCTGGCTCGCGCCATCGTGCTCAAGCGCGACCGCAAGCGCTACGGCAAGGGCGTGATCGCAGTGGTGTCGGCAGGCACGAGCGATATTCCGGTGGCTGAAGAGGCAGTCATCACCGCGGAGTTGATGGGCAATGAGGTGCAACATATTTACGACGTCGGCGTAGCTGGCATCCATCGCCTGCTCGCACATCGCAGCGAACTTGCGAAGGCTCGCGTGATTATTGTTTGCGCCGGAATGGAAGGCGCATTGCCCAGCGTCGTCGGCGGATTAGTTGGGGTGCCCGTAATCGCGGTTCCCACCAGCGTCGGCTATGGCGCGGCCTTCGAAGGACTCGCCGCTCTCCTCGGCATGATGAACTCCTGCGCCTCGAACGTGAGCGTCGTCAACATCGACAACGGATTCGGCGCCGGGTACGTGGCCTCGCTCATTAATCGGCGGTGAACGATCGACATAATCGAGGCCGGCGATTTATTCCTCGAACGATCTTTGCCAAGTAGTCTTTTGCTAGGTAATCGCTGCTAACTAATCTGTGGCAAAGTAATGACGAATGCCCGGTTTCCGAGATCCGCGCCTCGAGGGGCGCGTCGCGTTCCAATATCCCAACTTTGTCTCCTACACGCTTGCGCGATTTTTCGTCAACGTATCGCTGGAGATGCAGTCAGTCGCCGTCGGATGGCAGGTCTATGAGATCACCAAGCGTCCCATCGATCTCGGCTATGTCGGGCTAGCGCAGTTCGCGCCCGGTTTCGTGCTATTTCTTTTCGCCGGGCACGCCGCCGACATCTTCGACCGCCGTAAACTGCTCATAGCTTGCTACGCGGGCTTTGCGCTCTGCTCAGCCCTGCTCCTCGGCATCAGCCTATTCAGTCCGCACTCCGTTCATGCCATCTATATTGTTCTAGTTTTGCTGGGAGTCTTTCGTTCGTTCAGCTTTCCTGTGAGCCGCGCCATCCTGCCTCACCTGGTTCCTGAAGAGCATTTTTCGAATGCCGTGGCCTGGAACGCCAGTACGTTTCAAGTCGCAACCATCGCCGGGCCTGCTATCGGAGGCGTCGCCTACGCGCTGTTTCGCGGGCCGGAGGCGGTCTATATACTTGCGGTCATCGTCTCCATCCTTTCTACGCTCCTTACTTTGCGTATTCATCCGCTCGAGGGCACGCCCCAAAAACAGTTCGCAGAGAGAGATCCCATAAGCCCGCGCACGGTTCTCGCCGGCTTTAGCTTTATCTGGACGAACAAACTGATCCTCGGTTCAATCTCGCTCGACATGTTCGCCGTCCTGCTAGGCGGAGCAGTCGCGCTGCTGCCCGTCTATGCGCGAACCATTCTGCATACAGGACCATGGGGCCTCGGCCTGCTGCGTAGCGCTCCCGGCGTAGGCGCCGCGATCACGGCAATCGTCGTGGCGCACCGTCCTATTCAGCGCCGCGCGGGCCTTACCATGCTGCTCTCTGTTGGAGCATTTGGCGTGCTGACAATCATCTTCGGCATTTCGCACAGCCTCATCCTGTCGATGATCGTCCTCTTCCTGACCGGCGCCGCTGACATGGTCAGCGTGATCATCCGCGCCATGCTCATTCAAATCGCCACCCCAGATGACATGCGCGGTCGCGTCAATGCCGTGGATTTTCTCTTCATCGGAGTATCAAACGAACTCGGCGAGTTCGAGTCCGGCCTAACCGCACAATGGTTCGGTACCGTACCTGCGGTCGTATTAGGAGGAGTCGGAACTCTCTTGGTGATCGCGACCTGGGCGTGTATCTTCCCAGAGTTGCGAAAAGCTGACCGTCTGACATCCGGCGAACTGCTCCCGAAATGAACGGCAAAAGCAACCACAGGGAGCACAGTGGAACAGGGAACACCGGGCGAATCTAAGCTATAACCCGGTTCTCGACAAACGACCAAACCCCGTGTCCCCGGTTCCTCTGTGATCCCTGTGGTAAAGGTCTTGCGGTTTAGTTTCGCCGTAAATTTAACAATCTAAAAGCGTCATCGTAAGAAATCCTGCCGCAAGGTCCATTGACGCGTAATGGCCCGTTCGAGCCAGAGTTTGGCCGCATTTGACGAGGAAATGCAACCAAAGCAGTGGTATCATTCTCTAACTGAAGTGCCGGGCTCAGATCGTGCTCGGCGGGTTCAAAATTCTTAATTACAAGGTGCCACAAATGGTCTGGACCAGCCCGGTTTTCGAAGAAGTCGTTCTCTGCTGCGAGATCAACTCGTACGTGAGCGCAAAACTCTAACTCCTGCAAGATGCACATTCGGATCCTCGGTTCTGCGGCCGGGGGCGGTTTCCCGCAGTGGAATTGCGGATGCGGAAACTGCGTTGCCGTGCGCCAGAATGCGCAGGCGAATCCTACCCTTAAGCCACGCACTCAGGCGCAAATCGCGCTTAGCTCTGACTCTTCCTCGTGGTTTCTCGCCGGAGCGTCTCCCGACCTCACCCGTCAGATAGAAAACTCCCCAGACTTTCATCCGCGCGCCTTGCGCGATTCGCCCATCTCTGGCGTCATCCTGGCGAGCGCCGACCTCGATCATGTTCTGGGTCTGCTCCTGCTGCGCGAATTACAGCCGTTACGCGTTTACGCCGCTCCTTCGATCTTGCGGATCTTGCGCGACGAAAACAGCGTGTTTGGCATGCTGAACCGGGTCGAACCCCAAGTGGTTTGGACTCCGATGTCGTCTGGCAAAGCCTTCCCTCTCTTGTCAGCCGGCGGCGAAGACTCTGGTATGCGCTGCGAGGTTCTTTTCATATCTGGCCGCTATCCAAAATATGTAAAAACTGACGCTGCGAACCTGGGCGCTAACGAGGCAGGCGCTGCCCTATTCTTCGAATCCTCCTCAGGAAAAAGACTCGCCTATCTTCCCGCCATCGGCAATCTCAGCGATCGCCTGATCGAGAAAATCCAAGGCGTTGACCTGCTCTTATTCGATGGTACCTTTTGGAGTGACGACGAACTCATCCGCATTCAGGGCGGCGGTGAAACTGCGCACCAGATGGGACACATTCCGGTGGAAGAAAGCCTGGGCTTGCTGAAAAATATTAATATTAAAGTTAAGCGCAAAATGTTCATTCACCTCAATAACACGAATCCGATTTTGAATGAGGCGAGCCCCGAGCACAAAGCTGTGCGCCAATCGGGATGGGAAGTGGCGGAGGACAATTGGCAGTTGGAACTGTAGCTGCGGGAAATACGGCGAATGCTCCGAAGCTCACATTTGATGAGTTGAAGGCAAAGCTGCGCCAGGTGGGCGAGGAGCGTTATCACCACAAGCACCCCTTCCATTTGCTGATGCACGAAGGCAAACTCACCCGCGGGCAGTTACAGGCCTGGGCGCTGAATCGTTATTACTACCAGTCGATCATTCCATTAAAAGACGCGATCATTCTTTCGCGTGCTCTCGATCCGGCGTTTCGGCGCGTCTGGCGAAAACGCATCGTGGATCACGACGGAGATGAGACCCGCAACGGCGGCATCCTGCGCTGGATCAAACTCGCCCAAGCCACCGGGCTTGATAAGCAGCGTGTGATGAGCGGAGATGAAGTTCTACCGGCGACAAGATTTATTGGAAACGAATATTTGAACCTGGTGCGAACGCGGACCTTTCTTGAGGCCGTAGCCTCCTCGCTCACCGAACTTTTTTCCCGCGATCTGATCACACTACGCATGGAAAAGTTGCGCGAGCACTATCCCTATCTCGCCTCCGGACTCGACTACTTCGAGGCGCGGCTGACGGAAGCGCCGGAAGATGCCGCATTTGCCATTCAATATGTGTTCGATCACGCCGCCACCCGCGCTGAGCAAGAAAGTATTGTCAAAGCGCTGCACGATAAATGCGACATCCTATGGGCGCAGCTCGACGCCCTCTACTTCGGCTACGTCGAGCCGGGATGGCCGCCGCCGGGCGCTTTTCGCATCGACGCGAAATCTTCAAGCACTAATCCTCGAGGCAGCCGTGGCTGAACTGATCGACGCCAGCATCCCAAAGTTTGCCGCAGGATGCCGCTGGGGTGGAACCACCGACGCTCCCGTCGTACTCTTTCCCGAGGGCGCGATTCGCGTTGAAGGCACGGGCCGCATGATTCTAGAACTCTGCGATGGCCACTTCACGCTGGCTGAAATCACGCAAAAGCTGGAAGCGCAATTCATGCTGGCCCCAAAAGACAAAATTCGCGCCGACGTGCGCCTGTTTCTGGAGCAACTGCATGCGAAACGCATTATCGATTACTAAGGCTATTTTTCGGTTGTCATCCTGAGCGAAGCGAAGGACCCCTACCTCCGGCACACAGTTTCGGGCGAGTAGGGGTCCCTCACTTCGTTCGGGATGACAATCGCAATGGAAACAGATCTCCAAATGGTCCCTAACCCGCTGGCCCTCATCGCCGAGATCACGCACCGCTGCCCGCTGCACTGCGTCTACTGCTCCAACCCGCTGGAGCTGACCTCGCGCAAAGAAGAGCTCGCAACCGCCGACTGGCTGCGAGTTTTCAAAGAAGCCTCCGCCCTCGGCGTCCTGCATCTACACCTAACCGGCGGAGAACCCCTAGCCCGCCCCGATCTCACCGACCTCATCGCCGGAGCCCGCCAGTCGCGCCTCTACACCAACCTGATCACTTCTGGAATTGGCCTTTTGCGCGACCGTCTGGCGCAGCTGGTGGAGGCTGGCCTCGATCACATCCAACTAAGTTTTCAGGATTCGAACGAAGGCCACGCCAACTGGATCGCCGGAACTCGCGCCCACGCCCACAAGCTTGAGCTAGCGGCATGGATTCGCGAGCATCAGACACGCGAAAGTCAGGCACACGGGCGCATTGCCTTCACCACAAATTTAGTGGTGCACCGGCAAAATATCGATCACCTCGAAGAAATGATCGCCGCCCTCGAAGCCCTCCATCCCGATCGCATGGAGATCGCCCACGCGCAATATTATGGCTGGGCGCTAAAGAATCGTTCTGCACTGCTGCCGACGCGCGCGCAGCTCGATCGCGCCGTCGCCGTAGTTGCCGCCGCCGAGGAGCGTCTGCGCGGCCACGTTCGCATCGACATGGTCATCCCCGACTACCACGCCCGCTTCCCCAAAGCCTGCATGGGCGGCTGGGGACGCCAGTTGCTCCTCATCGACCCCGCCGGCCGCGCGCTGCCCTGCCACGCCGCGGGAGTGATTCCCGGCCTGCGCTTCGACAACGTGCGCGAGCACGCGCTCGACTGGATCTGGCAGCATTCCGAAGCCTTCCAGAAATTTCGCGGCGAAGCCTGGATGCCCGAGCCCTGCCGCTCCTGCGATCGCCGTAAAGAAGATTTCGGCGGCTGCCGCTGCCAGGCCTTCCTGCTAACCGGCGACGCCAGCAACACCGATCCAGTCTGCGAGCTAGCGCCTTTGCATCACCTGGTTGAAGATGCGGTGCGCGAGGACGCTGTGGCGGGTGCCGCTCCCGAAGGTCGCGAGGCTTCGTTTCATGTGCTGCAAGAAAAGATGGGCGGCTTTTGGAGTTACAGGACGGATCCGAAGTGAGGAACGATGAACAACACTATCATTCGAGCGACTTTGCTATTGACGGCGTCAGCGATTTCGGTTGGGCAACAGGGGTCGTCGTGTGATCTCACAGGAGATCACCCTCTCTATTCACGGCACGCAGCATTAATCGAACAGGAAGGGATTAAGTCGCCCGATCGCGAAAAGACTCTAACGGTAAAACGCGTTCTAGATGAGACCGAACGCACCGAAGGAAAATTGCGCTTCTCCGTCAACGCTGGAAGCAAACGATATTCAGCAGAGCTGTCGGGGTTTGACGCAGAAGTTACTTGGTCTCCCGACTCTTCAGCGTTTGCTGTTACTCAAACTGAGGGCGGTGGCGGATTCGGCTATCGAGTCTATATTTTCTATGTAGAAAGCGACGCGCTGCGCAAGTTAAGCGTTTCAGCGCCAATAGAGAAAGCGTTCGGAACTCCGACGAAGTGTGAGATTCCGGTTATGCCGAATACGGGATTCGTATCTTGGCTCAGTCCGCAGCGCGTTTTGGTCGCCGCCGAAGTGGTCCCTGTGAGCGTATGCCAGTGCAGCGGCATGTTTCGCATCTATGAAGTTCATCTTCCCGATCTGCGGATTATCAAGAGCTTCGATCAGGCGTTCGCGAAGAAAAAATTCGCCGACGTGCTCGGCCGCGAACTGCGTGACGCGAAAAGCTGTCCGCTCTCAGGATCACGATAAGGCTACGATCGGAATCTAGTCGGGACCTACACAACCCCCTATTTATTACCGAACGCGCTTTGACCATCCCAAAACCCGCCTGTTAGACTGAACAATCACTAGCCTACATTTAAGCGAAGAAGGAAGCCTGTGCGTGCAGAAACCCGGCATCAACTGAAGCAAGACCGCTTCAGCAAAGTCACATTCGAAGCAGCAGGAAACGCCGTCCACTGGACGGCGGAGCATCAAGCAAAACTGATTGCCGCTGTAATTGCAGTCGTCGTCATCGCGGCCATCGCGTTTGGTGGATGGTATTACGTCAACGCGCAGGACGAAAAGGCTAGCGCCGAGCTTTCTACAGCGGTCCGGACGTTTGAAACGCCGGTGCGTCCAGCGGGAGTGCCGCCGCAGCCGGGAACCGACAGCTTTGCCTCGATACAAGAGCGTGCCACCGCCGCGCGCAAGCAATTCCAGGACATCGTCGATAAGTACCCGCGCACCAACACCGCCGACATGGCGCGATATTTCGTCGGTCTGGCGTCGTTGCAACTCGGCGATAACCCTACCGCAGAGCGCTATTTGCAGGAGGCCGCGAAGTCTTCGAATTCCGATCTCGCGTCGCTCGGCAAGCTGGCCCTGGCTTCGGTCTATCGGGCGGAAAATAAAGACGCGGCGGCGATCGATCTTTATAAAAAGTTAATCGATCAGCCGACGATTGTGGTCAGCAAGGCAACAGCGCAACTTGAACTCGCAAGTTTTTACGAGTCGCGGCAGAAGCCGGACGAGGCAAAAAAAATCTACCAGCAGGTGGAGAAAGAAAACCCCTCCTCCGAGGCCGCGTCCCTCGCCCAGCGGCGTTCGGGCGCTCTCAAATAGCAGCCTGCTTTTAATAATCTTCGGTTCGCAGCATAGTCATCCTGCCGTTAATCATTGTGTTGCCATGTTTTCGTCCCGTTCGGGTACACCCGCCACCACATCCCTTACCAATCCTCTCCGTTCGTTGTCCTCGCCATTGCTAGCTTCGATCGCTCGCGCGCGGCGGGCGGGCATGTTTACCGGATCCAACTTTAGAATTTGGCCGTCCTGCGCTCGCACTTGAAAGCGGAACCAGTCGGTGCGATACATTCTTCCCGCGGCGTAAAAAGTAATCGACACGGCGATTTGACCTTCGTAGTCCTCGCCGGTGCAGGTAAAGAATCGCTTCCCAAGATTTTCACTCCAGGTAGTTCCCCCCACCAGCGGCTCGTTGATAATGCATCGCAAAGACGGCACTGCCATCGACAATTTACGCAGTTGCACCATCTGCATCAGGACAGAAATTTTCGCCAGATTCGTGGCCATGATTCTGACGTCTTTTGCAGAGATGCGCTCGAGTTTCAGATGTAATTCCGGAGCCCACTCCCGCTCAAATTGCTCGCGTGCCAATGACAAACTGCGATCGCTCGAAGCCGTATATCGCAGTGTGGCCCGCGTCAGTACCAGGCTGACGAAAGTGGTCACAACCGTCGCGATCAGGGGAATATAGGCCAGAATCAGGGTGAACGAAATGGCGTGCTGGTTAAACCATTGGGCCAGGTTCATTGTAGGGCGGTCCTCCGTAATCGTGCCGGTGGGGGGCCGGACTGCACCACTCTAGCGAAAGGCGGGTGCGCCGAGTAGCTGCCGAAAGTAGCGTCTCCGCGTTCTAGACCTTTGGTGATCTCGCCGGGATTTTGGAGTTAGGCAGGGCCGGAATACTGTTTCAGGCACGCAATTAACCTGTCGGCATCGTGCGCCGAGTTATACACATGCGGCGTTACTCGGATAGAACTTCCGCGCACGCTGACGAATACCTTTTCCCGCGCCAGATTTTCGGGTAGATTCCGCGGGATCGGAGCTTCTCGCCGCAAACACAGATAATGCGGCGCGCGCAGATTTTCGGGCGGAGACAAGAATCCGAGCTCCGCAGCGGCAGCCGCCAATTGCCGATTGAGCGCGCCTGTGGTCTCGGAAATCTGGGCCACGTCCCACTCCAGCAACTGCTTCATGGCGCGAACGGCGGCGGGAAGAAGCGCGAAGTTCGACCGTTCACCCATATCGAACCGTCGTGCCCCGGCGTCGTAGTTTTCGTCGTATAGCGTCAGGCTTGAAAAATCGCGGGCATTGGCGCGTTGAATCCAGTTCTCTTCCAGCGGCTTTCCCTCATGCCACTTTGGAGCTACATAAAGCAGGCCGGTGGAATAAGGCGCGAGCATCCATTTGTAGCTGGCAGCAACCGCGAAATCAGGCTGCACGCCATTCGGCAAGCCGCCCACGCTAAACGGCAGTGCGCCGAGAGACTGAGTGAGATCGAGAACCAGCGCCGCTCCAATTTTGCGGCACGCTTCGCCGATCCGCACGAGATCAAGCCGCCCGCCGCTCGTCCACTGCACGTGCGGCAGCGCGGCAATGGCGACATCGGCGGTCAGGGAATTCAGAACAGCGGCGGTCCAGTCGCTGTTTTCGGGCCAGGCGACGACTTTCAGCGAAGCGCCAGTTTCTTCGGTTAGACGTTGCCACGGATAGTAATTGGATGGGAACTGCTCGGCGAGCACGAGAATGCTCTGGCCCTTTCTGGCCGGCACATTTCGCGCGGCGGTTGCGATGCCATAACTGGCCGAGGGAACGATGGCGATGCAGTCTCGCGAACAGTCGAGGAGTTGCGCGGCGGTCGTGCGGAACTCATCTGAGCCCGTAAAAAATTTGTCGGGAGTGATCTCCCATGGGTGCGCCTTGCGGGCAAGTCCGGCCGTTCCCGCCTCCAGCGCCGGCTTCATCAGCGGAGACATGTAAGCGCAATTCAAATATGCAACGTCGTCGGGAATATCGAAGAGATGGCGCTGGTTGGGAATCATGGGCAGTCTGTGAGATCAACAGTGTATCAATCGGGCCAGCACCCTTCATCCTTAGGCGCTCAGTCCAGAGTGCCCTGCTCGATCACGACATTCTCGCGGACGATGAGCCGGTGGGCCGCCATCTCTTTCAGTTTTGGCAGGACTCTGCTGACGTGCTCATCGGTGTCGACGAACGAGACTACGACCGGCAATTCGCCGCCGGCTTCGACCAGGTGCGCAGTGTGAACTTCGCCGCGTCCCAGAAAACCGGCTACGGCATGGAACACGACGGCGCTAAAGACATTTTCCTCGCGCAAGTATTTCAGGACTTCGAGATGCAGCGGATGATGGTGCCAGGAATCGCCTTCGGTCAAATAGATGGTGACCTGGACGGCCATAACTTTGGCGAGATGGGATGACGCATCCATTTTACAGCGCCCGCGCCAACGCCGCTCCGGCAATGACGGCGGCCAGCGAAAGCACATTGCTGCCCACGATGTTAATGCCGGTGAGAAGCCATTGCCCGCGTTCCATAAGTGCAAAGCTCTCATAGGCGTAACTGGAGAACGTTGTATAAGAGCCGCAAAAGCCAATCACAACCAGCAGTCGCCAGCGCGGATCGATCAGCACGCGTTCGGTCGAGAATACGAGAAAGAATCCTACAATAAGACTGCCGGTAACGTTGATCAGCAGCGTGCCGTAAGGAAATGCCGACGAAAAGTCGCGGGCGATCAGCAGACTGAGGAAGTAACGGGCGCTGGCTCCGACGACGGCGCCGAGCGAGATCCAGAGATAGTTCAAGATGGAGTCCTCCAACAAACGTTCTGTAGGAGTTATCAGCCCCAAGGGCGGTTAATGGCGAACCCCATCGCCGGTGCGTCAGTATATAGCAGAGTCGATGAATGCGAATATGACTTTAGCTTGATTTTTTTGTTCGAAATCTTAGCCTCGCTTTCGACTTGCAAACCACAGTGTCAGCCACTAGCAGCGGCGTCATATCCTTGACACCCTGTTTTCAGCCCTTTATCCTTACGTATTGCTCCCTGAGAGACTTTCGTCTCTGTGCGCACTTCCGCAGGCCTTTGCGGTAATTTGAGTGGGGGCGGCGGAGGTTCCACGTTCCAATGTTCATCGAACTGAAAGATCTTGAGATTCACCCGATTGATTTTCGGGAGGAGTTTGCGCCCGGGGTAATCGATCTCGGCCCCGAGGTGCGGCAGCGGTCGCCGCTCCGCAGCGAAGGCCGGGCCGATCTTGTCGAAGAGCATCACGGCAAGCAAAAAGTAGTACAAGACATTCGCGTGAAGGGCAAACTGGATACCAGCCTGGAAGTGGCTTGCGCTCGGTGCCTGGATCCGGTGGTGCATCCAGTTGAACGCAGCTTCGATCTTCTTTACCGGCCGCTGGGAATCGACTCCGGTCACGCCGAGCTGTCAGTCACCGACGCCGAGGCCGAGATTGGGTATTACGAGGGCGGCGGGTTGTTGCTTGAAGACACGCTGCGCGAGCAGGTACTGTGGGCGCTGCCCTTGAAGACGCTTTGCCGTGAGGATTGCAAAGGTTTATGTCCGCACTGCGGCAAGAACATGAACGAGATAGACTGCGGATGTGTGGACGAACTGGAAGATCCCCGTTGGTCGGCACTGAAAGAAATACGCGATAAACTGAATCAATAAACAATGTTCCCAGTTGTCAGTTTTCAGTCTTCAGTAAGAGCGGGTTTACTGAGAACTGAGAACTGACAACTGAGAACTTTAAAAGGACATCATGCCTAATCCAAAACGAAGACATTCCCAGAAGCGCACCGCCACGCGGCGCGCCCACGATTCGCTCTCGAAGCACTCCTTGTCGGAGTGCCCGAACTGCCATGAGCGCAAAATGCCGCACCGCGCCTGCCCCAAGTGCGGCACCTACAAAGGCCGCGAAATAGTAGAGGTCGACGAAAAGTCTTAGTTCTTTCTTCTTCCCATGCCTAGCGTAATCGCTCTGGATGCGATGGGGTCCGACAAAGCGCCGAAGCCCGAGATTGAGGGCGCGCTGCAAGCGGCACGCCATCACGGCGTCCGCGTGCTTTTGGTCGGCCCCGAACCGCAGCTGCGGGCCGACTTGGCCCGTTATCCCGGAGCTCGCCGGCTGCCCATCGAAGTAGTGCACGCGAGCGAAGTCATCACCATGGAAGACAAAGTGGACGCGATTCGCGGCAAGCGCGATTCGTCGCTCCGCGTGGGATTGCGCCTGGTGCGCGAAGGCCGGGCCGCCGGATTTGTCACTGCTGGCAACACGGGCGCGGCCATGGCTACCGCGAAAGTCGTGCTGGGCGCGCTGCCCGGAGTGGATCGCCCAGCGTTGGCAGCGGCGTTTCCGACAGTCAACAATACCGCAGCCGTTCTCCTTGACGTCGGCGCGAATGTCGATTGCACCGCGGTGAATCTGGAGCAGTTTGCGGTGATGGGTGAGATCTACTGCCGCACGATCTTCGGCAAGAAGCGTCCTCGCGTAGGCCTGCTGTCGATTGGAGAAGAAGAAGGCAAAGGAAACGACTTGACCCGCGCGGCTTTTCAGTTGCTGAAGCGTCTGCCGATTAATTTTATCGGCAACGTCGAAGGCCGCGATTTATACAACGGGCACGTGGATGTAATCGTAGCTGACGGCTTCGTAGGCAACGTCGCGCTGAAAACTTCGGAGGGCGTTGCGCGCCTGGTCAGCGCAGTGCTCAAAGAAACTCTGAAATCGACGATCACTCGGCAGGTAGGCGCCTATCTTTCGCGCCACGCGTTTTCGGATTTCAAAAAGCGGCTCGATCACACCGAATATGGCGGCGCGCCACTGCTCGGCATAAAAGGCGTATGCATCATCACCCACGGATCGTCGAATACGAATGCCATCAAGAACGCGGTGCGGGTCGCGGCGGAATTCGCCGAAGGCAAAGTGAACGAAACCATCGAGCGCGAATTGGCAGGACTGAGCGCAACGGTCACGACGTGAGCTTTTCCTTATGTAGGGGACACTCCTGTCCGCTGCCCTTGACTTTGATCTTGGTTTTGACTTTGATCCTCTCGGACTAACCCGTGCCCGAGGGTGCCCCATCCTTGCGCGTTCTGTGCGCAAGGGTGGGATTCCACGGCGGCGTCTCCCTTGGGATTTTTCCCTTGGACGAGTCCCACAAAATTGTCATCTTGAGCGAAGTGGCTGCTCCGCGAAGCGAAGCAGCCGTGCAGTCGAAAGACCCCTACGCACCCAAAACTATCCGCGAAGGGTCGAGGTATTCTTTGCAAGGGCGGGTACCGTCTTCTCCATACATCATAGGAGGCTTTCTAACTCCTCCGGTCCGATTCCGGCGTCGCGCATGATACTCCGCAGCAGTTTCGGGTGGAGAATCTTCTGGGCATGGAATGGCACGGTGACACGTTTCCCCACAGCGTCCTTGTAAATCATGTGGCTTCCACTCTGCCTGGCTAGTAGAAACCCCTTCTTTTCGAGCGCTGCGACGATTTCGCGTGCGGTGACTCGCGGCAGCCTTGGCATCAGACCGAGATTTCAACGGTAGACAGGCTGAAAGATTTCGGTTGGGCGATTTCGTCGTGGTCGGCTTGCCGGTCTTCGAGGTGCAGTCGGATCGCATCCCTGATGTTACTCAAGGCTTCATCGTAGGTGTCCCCCTGGCTGTAACAGCCCTGGAGCGGAGGGCAGGAGACGTAGAAACCCTCCGCGTCGCGTTCGATGATAATCGGCAGCGTGTAGGTCTTCATGTGGATATTGTACTGCGGGAAGCAAGGGCGGCGGAACGTCGCCCGCAAAGATAATCCGGCGCTTTATTCTTCGTTATCGAGGCCGGCCCACCAAACATGAATATTGACTTCCCGGGCCCAATTAACAACACCTTGAGCTTTGGAGGAGTTCCCCAGTTAAGGTGGAGCATAATGCAGACTGAGGCCAATCCTAAAATGACATGGGTGCTCCAGCGTGCCAAGTGGGGATATTATGAACTTCATGTGTCCGGGCTGGCCGTTCACTGGAAGTACGAAATATGGTGGAGCACGGAAACCGCGACAACGAACGTCGGCAGAGGTTCCGCTGTGTACGAAGACGTTTATGATGCGCGGTACGCAGCGATACTGCATTTGGCAAATATCTTGCCAAAGCCAGAATCGAAGAGGCTCTTAGTTGAGCAAGCCAATCTGGTGTGGGAGCCTCGATTTGACCCGCGCAAGCGTCGTCGTTCGTCTCCCCGACGATAATCATCGGTTCGTCTACTGTAACTGGCGATATATCGCCATTTCACTGATTGACCAAGGCGGCCAGCCAGTTGCTCAGTTAGTGTAATCGCCTCTGATTTCAACAACCGTCTGGAGCGTTGTCCTCATCGTCGGGAATTGATTGGTTTAGGAGCGTCAAGGCCGCATCAGCATCAACACTGCTCACCTGCAATCTGATACCAGCAATATCTGAGCCGAGGATACGTGCTGCGTTGTCGTCTGCCAGAAAGCACTCGATACCAGTCGACTCAAGCATCGCTTTTGCGAGCATGGCTTCCGACGGATTTAGCGTCTGAACCGTGACTAACTCTCTCAACGTTGTGTCGTTGCGCTCGCGTTGGGGCTCTCGTTCAGAATCCTTCTCTCGCATAGACTAAGGATCATACTGCGGACAAACCATGCTGAAAAGCACGGGCCGCGTGCGTCACTGATCAGGCAGGCGACGCGTCACCGATTGTCAATTGGCGTAAAATCGGCATTGCACTAGCTACAGTCAATTAGTGAAATCGCATCATTGCCGAAGCGCGACCATCCCGAACACGGAAGTTAAGCCCGCGCTTGCGCAAAATCACACTGAACTTTGCGATCAAATTTATTGACTTCCAACCCTACCGCGCGAGAAAATAGAGTCTGGATTTGGGGCAGTTTCGAGGGGCGTTAAGAACGCGGGCGGCCCTCGAAACTGCCCCAAATCCGTTTTCAGAGACCTTTTACGAGTTAAGTCTTTATTTGTGAGGACTTTGCAGGGGAACTCCCGCTAAGTACTTGATTCTAAATGATCGAAATTTGCTAAGTCTTTATTATTGAATACTTTAGCCGTAAGTCATTATTTTTGAATACTTTGCCGCAAAAAACCGCTAATCGTATGATTCTAATAGACCAAAAAAAAGGGGGGGGGTACCCACCCCGTTGTTCACCCGAGCGTCGCGCCAGCTCAGCATCGTGTAGTCAATGACAACCTCAACTCCCTCCATAGCTTTTCTCTTTCCCGGTCAGGGATCGCAAGCCGTTGGAATGGGGAAAGAGCTCTCCGAAAACTACGAAGTCGCGCGTCGAGCCTTCGAAGAAGCCGACGAAGCGCTTGGCTACAAGCTTTCGCAAGTTTGCTTCGAAGGTCCGGAAGAAAAATTAAAGCTAACGGAGATCACGCAACCGGCGATCCTCACCACGTCAGTTGCAGCTTTTCGTGTGTTGCAAGAAAAAGGTGTGACTCCCCAATTCGTCGCCGGACACAGCCTCGGCGAGTATTCGGCGCATGTGGCCGCCGGCACGCTCACTTTTGCCGACGCCGTGCGCACGGTCCGAAACCGCGGAAAATATATGCAGGAAGCCGTGCCGATTGGCGTTGGCGCAATGGCGGCGATTCTCGGCATGACGCTCGACAAAGTAAGCGACCTCGCCAGAGAAGCAGCCGAGGGAGAAGTCTGCGACATTGGCAATATCAATTCTCCCGAACAAATTGTGCTCTCAGGAAACGCCGGCGCCGTAACCCGCGCTGTCGAGCTGGCGACGGAACGCGGCGCGAAGAAAGCTGTGAGTCTGCCCGTAAGTGCGCCTTTCCATTGTTCACTGATGCAGCCCGCGCAAGACCGCTTGGCGCGTGATCTCGCCGCGTTGACCTTTCGGAATCCCTCGTGTCCGGTCGTCTGTAATGTGGACGCGGCAATGGTGACTCAGGCCGACCCTGCCCGCGATGCGTTGATTCGCCAAGTGACCGCGACGGTGAATTGGGAACCTTCGATTAGGCTCCTTCTCGAAAAGGGTACAAACCTTTTCGTAGAAATCGGACCGGGAAAAGTTTTGTGGGGGCTGATGCGGCAGATCGACCGCTCGAAGACTTCTTTGACGGTCGCAGACGAAGCCTCATTGCAGAAGACGCTGGCGCAACTTATGACTGCAGCTTAGGTAGTCTTTAATATGGATACACCGTCAGCGTCTTATCCGACTTCTGCACGAACATTCGGGCGTGTTCGGCTCGTTCATTGACGACGACCTCCACTACGACGCCCCCGCCACCAAAGCCTTTTGTATTCGCGGCGCCGTAGATGCGATGAGATTTGATCAGGCCCCATTCCCCGCCCGGTCCCCAGTCGCGATAAAAATCGGCGTAGCTGTATTGCGAGTACTTCTGCTGATGCTGGCGCCAGCCAGGGTCGTTGAAATATAGACCATAGGCACTTTCGTAGTCCTTATGCTGGAGCGCGTCAAAGAACTTGTCGACACTGTGTTCTTCGGGCCAGTTGCGATACATCCACGCGAATCCGGCCAGCACGAGCACCGCCACAATCACGATCACCATCCGAATTCGGCGCTTGCGAGCTTTGGCTATGTCGTATGGCTGAGCATCGAGAAGAGTCATAATCTCCTCTAAGCATAATGGATTTCAGCAAAATACAGGTAATGAGGATTGTCCAAACCTCGCGTCTGAACGGACTCAAACATAAGAAAGTTGCGCGGTGAGGATGTTCTACGCGGCGCGAAATCCCTTTCCATTCTGCCGATATATAAAAGGTTACGGAAGTCCCGGTCTGCGATTTTCCCACGATCCCTCCTCTAAAGGGACGCATTAAATTGCCGATGTACAAGTCAGTGAAATAGTAATCAGGCAATTCGCGGCTCGATCCCGGAAGCCCCAGAGTGGTGATATCCAATGGATAAGATACGAGCACTCATCGTCGATGATTCCTCCGTGATGCGCAAGATTGTCGAGCGTTCGCTGCGGCAAGCGGGCATCGAGCTGGAGAAAGTGGTGGAAGCCTCGAACGGCGCCGAAGCGCTGGTCGCCTTGCGCGACAACCCAGTCGACCTCATCCTCTGCGATATCAATATGCCCGTGATGGATGGGCTGGAATTCGTCCGCCAGTCGTCCACGGTCGAAAATGCCAAAGGTGTGCCAATCGTAATGATTACCACTGAAGGCAGTGAGTCCCACGTGGTGCAGGCATTGACCGCTGGCGCGCGCGGATACATCCGCAAGCCCTTTACACCCGAGCAGGTTAAAGAGCACGTCCTACCGGTGCTGGGGAAAAAACCATGAGCCCAGACACCTCTTTAGTCACCCGCTCCCACGAGGAGAATTGGCAACCGGTTCTCGAACTTGCGGTTGAGGAAGTTTTCGAGATCATGCTTGCCTGCCGGGTCAGGCCAGTGTCCGCCACCGAGCACCCTCCAAGCCGCGATTTCACCGCCATGGTGGGTTTAGCCGGGGCTTTGGCCGGGATTATAACGGTTTGCTGCAGTACCATAACGGCGAGCTGTCTGGCGAAAGCTATGTTGGGAGCGGCTGCCGAATCGGAGGGAGAAGTAGCCGATGCACTGGGCGAAATCTGCAATATGGTCAGCGGCAACTTCAAGAACAAACTCTCTGGCACCGACGATCGATGCATGCTGAGTATCCCGACCGTCGTGAGTGGCGGACAATACAACGTGCATTCGATGGCAAACGGCGACTGCATGTCAACCGTCGTTCTGTTTGAGGACGCACCGGTCACTGTCACTCTGCAACTGAATAACTGAATCCGCGATTTCTAGGTCGATTTCTAAATCGATTTCTAAGTCGATTTCTAAGTGATGAGAGAAGATTTTGCCGGGTCAGCATCGGCAATCTTTTCCCCGCCTTCAGCTTTTCTTCAGAATCTAAGCCCCTTCCAATCAATTAGAACTCTTCCCGCCTCGCAAGCGCTTGCGAACGCTCGCGCGTATGAGAAAAAGCTCACGTCTGCGGCATGGCGACCTGCTTGCTCCTATGAAGTCGTAGAGGAGACAACGTGGACAGTGGATTCTATGCGGCATGCGCGGGCTTGCGGACACAGAGCCAGGCTCTTGATGTCGTGGCGCACAACCTCGCCAACCTGAGTACCGTCGGCTTTCGCAGCGAACAAGCCACGTTTCAATCGCTGATCGCAGTCTCGCGTCCCACCGTTCCGAATGTACTCAACCTCGCAATAAATAATTTCGGAGTAATGGAAGGGACACACAGGGATCAAAGCGCGGGCAACCTCGAAATGACCGGGAACCCGCTGGATGTAGGCATTCAAGGCAGCGGCTATTTCGTTATTAAGACAGCTCGGGGTACACGTTACACCCGTAATGGAAGTTTCCAGGTATCGAGTGCCGGAATATTAGTCACGGCTGCCGGCGACCCGGTCTATGGCGATCCCTTGCTCAAACCCCGAGGCCTGATCAACGTTCCCCCAGGACCCGTCTCAATCGCCTCAGACGGCACGCTTTCGGTGAACGGCGCCGTTGCCGGCACCATTCGAGTGGAGGAGTTCGCTCCCGGAATCGTTCTCACTGCGGAAGGCACCAGCCTTTTCGACGCTCCTGCCGGCAGCGGAACGCTAGCCCAGAATTCGACGCTTCGTCAGGGCGCTCTTGAATCCTCAAATGTTAATCCCATGACATCCATCGTCATGATGATCAGCGTGGAACGGCAAGCCGAGATGTTGCAGCGCGCCCTCTCTCTCTTTGACAACGAATTTAACCAGATCGCCAGCAACACCCTTGCGAAAGTTTAGAGTTCCGGCATTGTTCCGGCATTGAAGGAGAATTCATGATTCGAGCGCTCTACACCGCCGCCAGTGGAATGCAGGCGCAACAAACAAATCTCGACACCATTGCCAATAATCTTTCGAACTCGAGTACGGCTGGCTTCCAGAGTCGCCGCATGCAATTTCAGGACTTGATCTACCAGAACATAATCATGCCCGGTTCGGCAGCCTCCCAGCAGACCACGGTTGCAACCGGACTGCAGGTAGGGTTAGGCACGCGCGCCTCGGCGTCAGAAATCCTTCAACTGCAGGGCGATCTGGGGGCCACCGGCAACCCGCTCGATATGGCGATCGAAGGCCAGGGACTGTTTCAAGTTCTTTTGCCCACTGGGGAAACAGCCTACACGCGGGGCGGCGCGTTCCATCAGGATGCGCAGGGCAATGTAGTAACCGCGGCCGGCAATCCCCTCCAACCGGCCGTGTCCATTCCGGCGGGCGCCACCTCCATCACCATCGCATCTGACGGTACAGTGTCGGTCACGTTGGCCGGGCAAACCACGGCCCAGCAAGTAGGCAGCATACAACTCGCGCTTTTTCCCAATCCCGGCGGCTTAAACAGCGTGGGTCAAAATCTTTATCTCGCTACTACCGCATCAGGCGATCCCGCCCTCGGCACCCCCGGAGGCGCCGACGGACTGGGGCAGATTGAGCAAGGGTATCTCGAGCAATCGAACGTTAGCGTGGTGGATGAGTTTATCAACATGATCGTCGCGCAACGTTCCTACGAAGCGAGTTCGCGCGTCGTGGACGCCGCAAATCAGATGTTTCAACTTGTGAACCAGATGGGAAAGTAGGCGCGCCTGCGTGATTCTCCAAGCAAAGTTTCTACGAGCGGCCAACGCCGGAGCGGCAACCGTCCCATCCGCGCTTCCATTCCCTATCTTCGCGTGTGTTTTCGCGCGTGTCTTCGCGCGTTGCCTGTGCGCCTGCGGACTCCTCCTTACGGCCAGTCTTTGCTCTGGGCTCTCGTCCCAGACGCTGGAACAGGTTTCCGCTGAAGTTTCGAGTGCGAGTCAACGCCCGCCGCCGGGCTCGCCGCCCACGCAGCTGCTGCGCCATGGAGTGTGGGAACTAGTCATCGCTCAACTGCGCGCGCAAGGGATTGCAGAACCACAATTACCACGAATATCCGATCTTGATCTGCCTGGCGCACTCCCCTCGCTCGCCGGACGGCAGCTGCATGTAGCCTCTCAATGTTGGGATGAAGGGCCCAAGCGCGCTCAATTCCGCATGGAATGTGGAGAAGCAGGCCAGTGCCTGCCGTTTCTCGTCTACCTCCACGACAGTGGCCGTGCTCCCAATAACGCGCCGGAAGAGGCGCAGGGCTTCGTCAATGCCAGAGGCGTGGCTGGATTATGCCGGCCACTGTCGGAGTTGCGCCATTCCGCCTCAGCATCGCGTTCCGCGTCCGTCCTTCCATCGAAGCCCACAATTACCGTTGGACAGCACGCGACCGCAGTGTTCCTAACTCAGAATCTGCGCATGAGTGCCAGCGTTATTTGCCTGGAACGCGGAAGCGAGGGCGATGTTATTCGCGCGCGCAGCCAGAACGGCGAGGTTTTTCGGGCGCGTATTTCCGGTCCCGCAATGCTCCAAGCTTTGCCCGAGTAAAAGGGAGGCCATGACAATTGGAACAACGCCTTCGTGCACTGTAACCGAACCTAACAAAGTTTGGATCATCAAAGTTTGGATCACCAAAGTTTAGATGATTGTCTCAGGCATCACTGAATCTGGATTCATTGCAACATAGCCGCCTCTGATTCCGATTCAGGGTAACGCTTTACCGATACCGGAAAGTTTTTTAGTTCGTTCCCCTTTAAGGGCCCAACCAGCCTGGAGCGCAAAAATGAAAAAGCTTCTCTGTTGCTTGCTTTTGTTGACAACGGGCTGGATGAACGCCTCGAAGACGAAGAAGAGTTCAGAGGATGACGGTCTGGCAAAATATCTTGCGCGCGTGCAGATGGCGCAACCGCCACCACCCACACTCTCGCTCGGAAGCATCTGGGTCGACTCCGGTCCAATGGCCTCGCTCGGCTCCGACTACAAGGCCAAGACCACCGGGGACGTCATCACCATCGCCGTGTTGCAGGGCGTAACCTCCTCGAACAATAGCGCCGTCGCAACCGCTCGCACCTTGAACACCAACACCGGCATTACCGCGCTGCCGGGACGAGCCAATGTTGGCGGCGTGTCCAGTCTGCTGGGGCTCAGTTCATCCGAAGCCTTGGCTGGCAAAGGCCAGGCTTCGTCCGCCGTCAACCTCACCACCACACTGGCGGGACGAGTGGTCGCGGTTCTGGCCAGCGGCAACTTGGTCGTCGAGGCCGAACGCATTATCAATATGAATCACGAGAAGCAAACCATCCTTTTGCGCGGCACCGTGCGCCCGGGTGACATTGGACCGAATAATACCGTCGCTTCAAACAACGTCGGCGATCTCGAACTCGAGATCAAAGGTAAAGGCGTTATCTCGGACGGAGTACGGCCGCCGCACAAGTGGGTGCGCATGATTCTCAGTTTCTTTGATTTCTAGGATCTGACTTCTAGGAGCTTCATTCTTATGAAAGCGACTGCCCCTGCTGGTCATCGGTTGCCGTTCGCGCTCATTCTCGCGCTCCTATTTGCGTTCCTGCTCGCGCTTTCCGCACCGCTCTTTGCGGTCGAACAAGTTGCGGTAACGACGGGCCAACAGGTTGCGGTAAAGATACGAGATCTAACGAATATCGAGGGCGTGCGCGAAAATCCCCTGATCGGCTACGGCATGGTGGTCGGCCTTACCCGTACCGGGGACAGCCAGCAAACCGTGTTCACCACGCAGACTCTCGCCAATATCATGCAGCGCATGGGAGCCCAGATCCCGCCCGCGACCGCTGTGGTAAAGAATGTCGCGGCGGTTTTTGTGACCGCCAGTTTACCCGCCTTCGCTCGGCCCGGCATGCCGCTGGACGTGACCGTCTCTTCGGTCGGCGATGCCAAGAGCCTCGAAGGAGGCTTGCTGCTGCTTACACCCCTCTATGGCGCCGACGGAAAGGTCTACGCCGAGGCCCAGGGCCCGATTGCGGTAGGAGGGTTTGCCGTGGAAGGCGCGGGCGCGACCAAACAGATGAATCATCCCACCCTGGGGAGGGTTCCGTCGGGAGGACGCGTGGAACGCGCCGTGACCTTCGACTTTAACCATCTGACTCCAGTCTCGCTGCTTTTGCGGGTTGCCGATTTTTCGACTGCGGGCGAAATTTCGGAGGCCATCAATCACGAATTCGGACATGACATCGCCAGTGCTCGCGACGGCGGCCGAGTGGAGTTTGACCCCGTTGCCACCGGCGTCGAAAATCTCACGGCGGTGCTCGCCCGAGTTGAAAATCTGGTGGTCAATGTGCACCGGCGAGCCCGTGTCGTCATCAACGAACGCACCGGTACCATCGCCATGGGGAAAGATGTGCGCCTCGGAGCAGTCTCCATCTTGCACGGAGGATTCTCGGTCGAGGTCTTAACTTCGTATGCGGTTTCCCAGCCCGCTCCGCTTTCCGACGGGAAAACGGAAGTCGTGCCTAAGACGGATATCCAGCTCAAAGACGCTCCCGCAAAGCGGCTGGAGATCGGCGAAGGGGCAACCATCGACCAACTGGTTAGCGGATTGCAACACATGGGTGCGACGGCGCGTGACGTGATCTCGATTTTGCAGGCCATCAAAGCGGCGGGCGCGCTCGATGCCGACCTGGAAGTGATCTGATGCCAGTTGAGAGGGGCAAATGGTCGTGTGACGCGAGGTGAAAGAGGTGAAATTTGACGAAGATATCTCTTGGCAATCCGAACCCCGGCATGCCGGCCGATGCTGCCGTTGCTAAAGCGCATTTGAAGAATGTGAAAGCGGCGCGTGATTTCGAAGCCATTTTGCTGGAGCCCGTGCTCGATTCCCTGCAGAAGACCTTTGCCGGCAATAAAGACGACGCCAGCGTCGGTGCGAAAGACTATCGGCAGATGGGAACGCAGGCGCTCGCCCAGGCAATCGCGGCGCGTGGCGGAATTGGGATTGCCACACTTATCCTGCGGCATTTGGAGCCACCAAAGGTACCGGGTCCGGGTGGAACCACGGTTTAGTTTTTGGGCTAAAGTTTTTCGGGCGTCTGCCGATCTTGTCAGTGAAGGCGTTGTGGGCTTGACTGTTGTCGATTGAACTGTTGTTGGTTTACGTGATGCGCACTCAACTCAGTCGCGAGGTCGGGGCCGGTGTAGGACTGGTCTTCACCGCTGAATCGGTGCAACAGATTAACGCTGATTAAGAAACCTGCCGATAAAGAAGGTATTGGGAGAAATTGTATGAAAGTTGGTTTCACTAACTTTGCTGAACTGCCGGACAGTGGCAAAACTAACCGCGCTGGGCAAGCCGGGTCTTCAGCAACAACCGGAGCATCGACCGCGACGGGCACGGACCAAACCAGTTTCACGTTTGATCCCAGCCGGGTGCAAACACTGGCGGCGCAGGTTATTGCGCAACCGGAAATTCGGGATGCCAAAGTGCAATCGCTGCAACAGGCGATCGGCAATAACAACTATTCGGTGTCGGCTGGCCAGATCGCCGATGCACTGGCAAGCGACCTGGGCCGCGTCAACGCCTAGCTCTTCTGCCGTACGAGTGGTTCTTCGGTCAGCCGCGTTGCACGCTCGCGCTGAAGTTGGCCGAAGAAGATCGCCGAAGAATATGGCTGAAGATGACGTGCCAGTTTGCCAGGGACTTACGGAGTGAGTTATGGAACCCTTAATCACGGGCGGGGTTGAGCCGGCGCACTTGCGCGGGGCGGAAAAGCGGAGCGGCGAGCGCGACTGGTTGCCGCGTCGCAAGCGCCCGGTTACGACCAGGAATTCGGAAGAAGATCAGGAACCGGGGCTCGAAGCTCCGAAGCATGCGCTGGATGATTTGGCGTGATGGATTGAATTATTTCCTCTTAAAACGTTCGAAATGACGATGAAGACACGCCATTATGAATGCCACAAACAGCTCGCTTCCGGCGCTCACCAAACTTATCGAGGAACGATTGGCTGTAGTGGGAGCTTTGGCCAATAGTTTAGCAGCAAGCACTGACGCCCTGGTGCGAAATAATGCGGAAGCAATTGCGCGCGGGGCATCTCATCAGGCCGAGCTTTGCGAGCGCTGGAATTCCCTCGAAGCCGAACTTAGGCGCGGAATGGAACAGCGCCTTCACCTGTCGTTCATCAGAACGCCTGTTACAGGCAAAGTTTCTACAGGCCCAGCTTTGGCAGATCGCCGGTTACCCCTCCCATCTTCCCCCAGTGAACCTGCGGATGGCGCAATCAGCGACGTCATCGCGGTGCAGAATTCGGCCCGGCTTCACGCCGAGTGGGAAAGTCTCGCGGTCCGAATTCGATATTTGACGAGAATTCACTCCTCGCTGTTACTGCATTTGAGGCGCGGCCTCGGGATCCTCGAACGGGTCGCCGGAAGTTGTGACGCTACCTATGACCCCGGCCGCCGTCCGGAAAGTGGTCAAGCTTTATTGCGGGCGGGAGAATAAATTATGTCGGGATTATTTGGAGTTCTTTCGACCGCGCTCACTTCCCTTTCTGTCAGCCAGGACGAGATGGCGGTCACCTCGAACAACGTCGCCAATGCGAATACTCCCGGATACTCCCGCCAGGTAGCAGACGTGGCGGCCGGCGCACCGATCACTGAGGGTTCCGTGAGCTTTGGCACCGGAGTGCTGCTGCAAAAAATCGAAAGCCTGCGTGACCCCATTCTTGAGATCCAGATGAACCAGCAAACACAGCAGCAGAGCGACCTGAACACGGTGCTGACGCAACTGCAACAGATCCAAACGCAATTCTCCAGCTCCGCATCCGGCATTGGCGCCGACATCAGCAATTTCTTTAATACCGTGCAGCAGCTCGCTCCGGATCCCACGAATCTGACGCTGCGGCAAGGCGTGCTCAGCGCCGCCTCCACGCTGGCCACCGATTTTAATACCGCTGCCAACAACCTCCAGACGCAGCGCAGCGGCATCGACCAGAACGTAGTGGAGTCGGTCAGCCAAGTGAATAGCCTGACCGCGCAGATCGCAAATGTGGACCATCAAATAAGCACTCTCCCCAGTGGAACCGCGGGAAGCCTGGTGGACACACAGACCAGGTTGATCCGCCAGCTTTCCGGATTGATCGATGTGCAGGTCATCCCCACCGATCAAGGCATCTCGGTGACAACATCCAATGGCACGGCACTGGTATCCGGATCGCAGAGTTTCAACCTCTCCAAGCAGCTCGGCAGCGATGGCGTGCAACACATCATGGCCGGGACCCATGACGTCACCGCTTCTTTAACGGGTGGAAGTCTGGCTGGCTTGATTCAGGTTCGCGACCAGGAAATACCGAGTATCAGCAGCAACCTCGATCAACTGGCCTCTGGTCTCGCGACTGCGCTTAATACCGCCAATGCCCAAGGCTACGATTTGAATGGCAATAAAGGCGGCAACATTTTTGTGCCTCCGCCCGCGGGCGGCGTAGGCGCAGCGGCCGCGCTCACCGTAAGTATGACCAACCCAGCGCTGGTTGCCGCGAGTTCCGATGGTAGTGTTGGCGGTAACGGCAATCTCGCCGTAATTTCGGCGGTCGCAACGCAGCCCTTGGCGAATGGACAAACGCCGATCGGATCCTATTCGAGCATCGTATTTCAAATCGGCAGCCAGACTTCCAACACTTCGACAGATCTCGATTCTGCCAACCTGATCCTGCAGCAACTGCAAGACCAGCGAGCCAGTATTTCGGGTGTGTCGCTCAATGAAGAAGCGGCCAACCTCATTCAGTACCAGACTGCGTATCAAGCTGCAGCAAAGGTCGTCTCGGTGGTCAATGCCTTGCTTCTTGACGCCGTGAACCTTGGCTTGGGCGGAACACTGGGATAAGACTTGGGAGGTAATTTCAATGCGCGTTAATCCGAACCCTTTGCCCGACCTGTTGGCGGCGCTTAACCAGACGGAACTGGAAACGCAACAGGCTGAGCTTCAACTATCTTCCGGCCGAAGCGTGAATCAGCCCTCCGACAATCCGACCGCTGCCGCCCAATTGATCCAAAACAACGATCAAGCAATCTTCAACGCAGGCTATCTCAAGAGTCTCGGCGTAGTCGCGGGTCGGCTCTCGACCGCTGATGCAACTTTGAGTTCCGCCGACACGGTATTGCAGCAGGCGATCAACCTCGGCGTTGAAGCGGCAAATGGCACACTCTCCAGCAGCAACCGCACTACAATCGCCAACCAACTGCAAGCAATTCAGAATCAGCTTGTGTCGTTGGCCAACACTTCCTACGAGGGTACCTATCTTTTCGCCGGCACCGTTACGAATACGACGCCCTTCGTCCTCGACAGCAGCGCCCCCTCCGGCATCAGCTATACCGGCAACTCCGATGTCAATCACGTATCTGCCGGCAGTGGATATACACTTGCCATCAACGTGCCCGGCTCGCAACTTTTTTCCTCTCCCGGTAATGACGTCTTTCTCGCCATGAACAACATTATCCAAGCCGTTCAATCCGATACGGGCATTCCCGCTGCCGTAGTCTCCTTGACCTCCGCTACAAACTATCTTTCGGCACAGCAATCGTTTTATGGCAACGCCTCTGACCAGGCGCAATCCCAGACCAACTACCTGACCACCGCCAAGCTTCAAATCGCAGTCCAGGCAAATGCGATCGGCGGAGCTGACGTCGCTACCGAAGCTTCCAACCTTGCCCTAACTCAAGCCGACCTCCAGGCGACGCTCGACACTATCGGAAAGGTCACCCAGCAAAATACCCTCTTCACTTACATTACATAGAAGGAAAGACGGACGAGAGGATAGAAACGCGAGTGGCGAACCCTTGAGATTTGAACTTTTACCTGTTGGCTCGCGCCCAGGATTCCGTTGCTGCCAGGTGAGCTTTTGCGGTTTCAAGCCGCGACTTCTCGGCCAACAGGCGCACTTGCAAGTCGGGAAGAAATTGCTTCAGTTTCTCCAGGTTGCTGCGATATTCAAGCTTTTGCTGTTCGACCGCACTAGCCTCTTCTGAACGCTCATCTTCCGAACTCTCACTAGAGCGCTTCAGACATGTCTCCGCCCGAAGAATCTGACTAAGGATGTCCGACAAGTCTTGCGGGCCGATGGTCGAACAGTGCGTTCTCACCGGACTGAGGCGAACCATCGCGGAACGTAGTTCCTCCGTTCTCGAAATCGAGAGACGACTGCAAATGCGCGATGATTAGAATCGCATGGTTGATGCGGCTGGTCCGCCGCTCAATGTCATTCTGCTCGATCGCGATGCCTACGTGCCGCATATCTTCGATCATCTGTTCGTACAGCCGCACCACTAGGTCGATGGGGGTTGCGCCGCCCACTACCCCTTCTCGATATGACTGTCGTATGTTCATGACGTAGGTTCTCCATGCGTTTTTTTTACTGGGTGGATCCTTTACAAGGCCGTTCCGGTTGTCGGGGTCGTGTTCGTGCTGGTGGTCGAGACAGGAGTCGTGGAACTGGATCCGCCCGATGCCAGCACTTGGGTAACTTCCAACAACAAATAAGGATATTGTTCGAGCGTCGCATTGACTTGGCTGAACTCCGCCTCCAACTGTATCTTTTGCGTTGCCAATTGCGCCTGAAAGTTGGTTATTTCGGTATTCAAAGAAGTCTGTTGGCTGTTGTTCGAGGCGAGGTCCGCATTAAGAACGCCAGAGTATGGGTCGGTGAGACTGTTGAGGACGGTGCTCAGGTTGTCCGCGAAACCTGTGGTGGCGGAATTCCGGAAAAAGTTTGCCACACCATTTGGGTTTGCCGCGAGAACCTCAGGGAACGCAGGGTGGGTTACGTTGCCCTGAGCGTCATAAGTCGCCACTTGGTTCACGGTCAGCGTACCGTCGCTGTTTAGGTCGATCCCCAGCGCCGCCAGGTTCGTGAGTCCACTACTCACCGAAGTCGCATCCGAGGTTGCGAAGCTTATGTTGCCCAGCAATGTCGATTGCAATATCCGTAAGGCGGAATCAGTGCCAACCGGCCCTTCCGAGTTGGTTGCGACGTTGAAGGCGAATTGGGTATTAAGGTCGCTGATGACCGTGTTGTATTCCGTGACGAAGTTGTTGATCGTGTTGTTGATGGCGGTCGTGTTCGGCCCTACCGTGATCGTCACCGGCGTAGCCGGGTCAGCGCTCGTCAGTGACAGGGTCACATTCGGGATTGCTCCCGTAACGGTGTTCGTAGTGCTGGAATAAGGGATGCCATTGATTGAAATTTGGGCATTCGTCCCGCCAACCGGCGGCTGGAATGTCAAACTGGTAGTGTTGGCGGTGATGGCCAGAGCTCCTGGAGCCCCAGTTGCCGTGCTGTAGATGGCTAGACGTGAACCGCTCGCGTCCGTTACCACGCTGGCCGTGACTCCCCAATTGCTGCTGGCGCTCTGCGTATTGATCGATTTAGCAAGCGTGGCAAGCGTGTCGTTGCTGCCGGCGGTGATCGCAATGTTTTCTGTGGTGCCGCTCGTTCCTCCGATTTGAAAGGCGAGGTTTCCGGTTGCCGCGCCGTTAGTAAGCAGCGAACTCGTCGTGCTCGCGAGCGAGTCGGTATAAAGAGTGCCCGTGGTTGCCAGGCCGGTCACTACCACGTTGTAGATGGCTGCGGTCGCTCCAGATGTTGCAGCGGCGGTCACCACTGCTGACAATGATGACGAAGCCGTGACCGCAGTTAGCGCTCCCGTGGAAAATCCGGTCACTGCCGCCGCTAAATTAGACAAATCAGTATTGATGCCGCTAATGGCTTTGGATTGTGTTTGAAGAGTTGTTACATCGCCCTGCCATGCCGTCAATTGCCCGCTCTGCGCGGTCTGAACCTCACTCACGACAGCACCCACATTGATGCCGTTTCCGTTGAGCAGATTTGCGGTATTAAAGCTAATGCCCATAAGTTTTCACTTCTTTTCCCCTGCCGCTGCGCTGTCGGCGGCTCGAAGCCTTGCCGACTGTTGAAGGTCCTGTGCGATTCCGCGCTCTACGCCAAGTTCCTGGCTGCTCGGAACTTGCAAAACCACGTTCTTGGCCTTGTCCAGATATTGAACGATTAACTGGTCTTTAACCTGGGAATCTTGATGCACTTCGACTACATCCTGCGGCAACTCGTAGGTGGAGGCGACATTTGTTGCTGGAGATACTTCCTGTTTTGGAAGGGACCCCCAAATGGATGATGTTGCTTCTGTTGCAGCGCCGGACACGGTACTCGCTTCAATGCGAACCGATCCTTCAACCTGCTTCGCTGCCAACTCACTCGGATCTGGTGCAAAGCTGCTCACCGGTGCGATGCTCATTCCCTACACCCCCGCGCACTATTCCGGAAACTGCACAAAGGAGGCGGTTGGTTGTCCGCCTCCTTTGCCGAAACAATTATTGCAACAGTTTCAAAACAAGCTGCTGTTGCTGGTTGGCCTGAGACAGAGCCGAAATACCGGTCTGCTCCAGAATCGAGAACTGAGTGAGCTTCCCGACTGTGGTTGGAATATCGGCAGCGGTGACGTCGTTCTGCGCCGCGGTCAGGTTCTGCGTCTGGTTGGTGATAACGTTCGAAGCAGCCTGCAAGCGGTTAACAGTGGCGCCGATGTTACCGCGTAAGGCGGCAACGGTAGCGACAGAGTTGTTAATGAGCGTCAAAGCAGCTTGCGCGTCAGATTGAGTTAACAGATCGTTAATCGATCCAGCCGCACCCGTCGCCAAGTCCGCAGCCCCAAAGGTGTTGTTGCTTCCTGTGACTGCGGTACCGATCGTGTTGCCGGCAAGACCCTTAGTGTTAGCAGTGAATGTGAGCGTGCCTAACCCACTCGCAGCATTCGTTCCAGTCGCTGCGGTTACAGCGGTATTCGAAACGATGTTGGTCGAGTAGGTAGAGCCTAGTCCGGTCCCACCGTTAACGGCATTCGCCAGGTTGGCGAGGCTGGCCGCTTCATTAGAACCCACCAGAACCTCGTTTAGCGTAGGCGTTGTGCTGAGCGCGGCGACGAAAGTGAAAGTTTGGACGCCGTTACTAGTGCCGCCAGCCCCAAGTGTCACCGTATCGCCAGCAACTGCGTTCTTAGCCGCTCCAGTATTCGCGCCGCTGGCGAAATTCACCGAAGCGAATGAATAGCCGCCTGACGTTGTAACCGACGTAGCGATATTGTTGCCGGCAGCGCCAGCAACCGTAGCAGTAAAGTCGGCCGTTGTCGCAGTCGTTCCATCTACCGCGGCGGTGACGAAAGCATTCTGCGTGGTTGACGCGCTATACTTCGCTCCAACTCCGTTCGTCACTGTCTGCGTCGATTGATTGACCGCAGCCACTAGGTTCGCGACAGTCAGGGTGTTCGTAGTGCCTAACAACACCTCGTTTGCCTGCGCCGTGGTGCTGAGGCCGGAAGCGATCGTAGCGAAAGTGTACGTTTTGCCGCCCACCGTCGTCGTGTCCCCAGCGATTCCTCCTGCTGCCGCTGCGGCTGAGACGGCAATGGTACCCACTGTCCCAGTCAACAACTGGAGTGAGTTTCCGGTACCGGGTGGCGCCAGCTGTGGCGTTGCCGATTCCATTCGCAGTGGCTTTCAACCAGCGGCAACCTCCAGTCAACCTTACAGCAGTTGTCGTCAGGATCGCGAATCAATAGCGGCGCTGATGATCCAGCGGGCCTGGCCATCGCTAACGGCTTGTCTGCCAATATCGCGGCACTAACACAATCGTCGAGCAATGCCATTAATATTCAGCCGGTTTTCCGCGCTGATTGCAGCAATGTTATTTAAGATAGTTAGCGCCATTGAGTTGCTCCCTTTTGGTTCCTTTTGGGATCCGTCCCCGAAACCTTCCCGGAGCTCGTTCCGTTTATCCTGCGGAACCTACTTTGTTGCTCACTATGTCCATCGGCACCGCACCGATGGGCTTTATCTCCGCAAGCACCTTTGGGCATAGCTCCTAGGTAACCGCCCCCTCTCCCACACCCCTACCCGCCTTCGCCCCTTCCGCCGATCTTAATAATGAAGACTCATAAGCACACCCTTCTTCCTCTTCGGGAATCAGACAGGAGCGAAACATGATCGAGCTCACCCGACTTAATAACCACCCGCTGGTGGTCAATTCCGACTTGATCAAATTCGTTGAGCAGGCTCCCGATACCGTCCTGACCCTTGTGAGCGGAGAGAAAATTGTGGTTCGAGAAAGTGCCAAAGACGTCCTCGAACGCGTCGTCCAGTTCCGCCGCTCTGTGTTGCAGGGTGTCGCGCTCTGGGGTGACAACCCTTCCACTCCCCCTCCAGTGAATGGTCACGGCCAACCCGCCGACGAGAGCTAGGAGCCATTGTGGATAAGGCAACCTTCGCCGGTCTGGTGCTGGCTATCGGCGGCATTCTTTTCGGCTTGATGCTCGAAGGCGGAAACCTCGGCCAGGTGATCCAACCCACCGCCGCCATGATCGTTTTCGGCGGCACGCTGGGCGCGATCCTTATTCAATATCCACTGCCGGTCGCGATGAGCGCCTTCCGCCGGCTCGCGCAGGTCTTCGTCGAGCCCGCACAGAATGCACAGTCCACCATCGAACTCCTGGTGAATTATGCCAATCAGGCGCGGCGCGAAGGCATCATTTCGCTCGATAAGGAGCTCGCCAATATTAAGGAGCCGTTTCTACATCGTGCTCTCATGCTCGCTGTAGATGGCACTGATCCACAAGAACTGCGCAAGATCATGGAACTTGAACTAGACAATAAAGAGGAGCAGGAAGAAAAAATTCCTCAGCTCTTCGAATCCGCCGGAGGATTTTCTCCCACCATCGGCATCATTGGCGCCGTGCTCGGTTTGATCCAAGTCATGCAGCATCTCGACAAAATTGATGAGGTCGGAAAAGGCATAGCGGTCGCCTTCGTTGCCACACTGTACGGCGTTGGAGCCGCGAATCTCATCCTGCTGCCCGCCGCCGGAAAATTAAAAATTCGCATCCGTGACGAGCAGATCATCCGCGAAATGACCATCGAAGGCGCGGTTTCCATTCTCGAAGGCATGAATCCTCGCATGCTGCGCGAGAAACTTCTCGGCTTTCTAACCGAGGCTCACAAGACTGCTGTCCCTGAGGTTATCGGCGCATGAGGCGCCATCGACGTCGCCCCAGTCACGCCAATCACGAGCGTTGGCTGGTTTCCTATGCTGATTTCATTACCCTCTTGTTTGCCTTCTTTGTCGTGCTCTACGCCTCCTCACAAGTCGACAAAAAGAAAGTCGGAAAACTTGCTTTGGCGATCCAAGTCGCTTTCCAGGAGATGGGAGTTTTTCAAGCTTCGACCACCGAAGTCCCTATCGACATCACCGAACCCATGCCTTTTAGCACGGCTCAAGCCATAAATAACACCGAGCGCACCGGCAGCCTTGCCCGCATCGCCTCTCATCCGGAAGGATCGCCTGGCACAGGCGCGGAGAACGGCGACCTGGCGCAGTTGCAGGCGCAACTGGAGATCATTCTGGCCGCGGAAATCCAACGTAAGGAAATCGCTCTTCGCAGTGAGCCCGACGGGCTCGTCATCAGCTTGCGCGAAGCCGGCTTCTTTGAAAGCGGCTCCGCGAAGATGAAGTCCACCTCGCAGGCCGCCTTCGACCGCATAGCAAGCATGCTGCGCGCGGGTGACTATCGCCTGCGCATTGAAGGCCACACCGATAACGCCCCCATTCATAATGCCCAGTTTCCCTCGAATTGGGAACTTTCCACATCGAGGTCCACCGAAATCGTCCGCCTGCTTATCGTTCGCGATGGATATAGTCCCGATAGCCTAAGCGCCGCTGGATACGCCGAGTTTCACCCCGTGAGTAACAACCTGACGGCAGAAGGCCGCGGCGCCAATCGCCGCGTGGATATCGTAATTTTGGGAAAGCCGCAGCCCACGCCCCCAACCGTGCAATCCGAGAGTGAACCGAATCCCGGCTCCTCGACTGTGACTAAGAAAACAGCGGTTAAGAAAGCAGCGCGACCAGCCTCTCCAACTCCCACACTGAAACCCGCCGTAGTTCACGCAGTCGAGGGACATTTACCCCACTAAAGCTAGGCCCCGCTCATCCACCAATACTGTCATCCTGAGCGCAGCCGGGGGACATCTACCCCACCAAAACATGCTGTCATCCTGAGCGCAGCCGGGACTTCACGAAGTGAAGGCCCGGCGAAGTCGAAGGACCCCTACCAACTCACCAGCAGCCGGCCATCTTCAGAACTTGCTCCGCCGTCATCCCTTTTTCGCGCAATTGCTGGATGCTCAGCGCATCGCGCCGTTTCGCAAGCCGCACCCCCGCCGCATCGCGCACCAGTTCACAATGAAAATAGGTGGGGACGTCAATTTCACAATCGGCGCTCGTACCAGCCAGTGCCCGAATAAGCAAGATTTGCCGCGCCGTCGACTTGAGCAAATCAGCCCCGCGCACCACTTTCGTCACTCGCATTAACGCGTCGTCGACCACAACTGCGATCTGATACGCCGGAACATCATCGCGCCGCCACACCAGAAAATCACCAAAATCTCTCCCCGCAAAGTAGCGCTGCGACCCCAGGTTCAAATCCCTGAACTCAATCGTCTCTCCGTCCGGAACCCGAAACCGCCAATTCACCCCTGCAGGATCGGCCACGTCCGCGACATCAGCGCGATTTCGGCAAGTCCCCGGATACATCAACTCGTCGTCCCCATCGTTCGGAGCACTCGCCGCCTGGGCCAGATCTTTGCGCGAACAATAACACGGATACAAAAAGCCTCCCGCCCGCAACCGCCGCCAAGCCGCGAGATATTGCTCCCGGCGCTCACTCTGGGAGTAAGGTCCATGGCCTCCTCCGGTATCTGGACCCTCGCTCCAACGAATTCCGAGCCAATGCAAATCTTCGATCATGGCACGTACAAATTCCAACCGCGACCGTTGCGGATCCAAGTCCTCGTTGCGCAAAATTAAAGTGCCCCGATGCTCAACACAGCGTTGCGCCGCAATCCAGAAAGTCCGCGCATGTCCGATATGCAACAAGCCGGTGGGTGAAGGCGCCAGGCGTCCGCGATAGCCGGAAGACGGATTCAATGAGATTTCATCCCCACGAGATCACTGATCACAAGACCATTTTAGCGGCATCACAAATGTGAACTCTCCGCCGGTTCTCAATCGTCAGGTTATTATCGAACTGTGACCAAGGCTGTAATCGTAACCAAGAGAAAACTCAAACTATTGCGCTCCGCAAAACTCGGCGAACTTCCGTGGCTAGTGCATGGATTCTCCACCCGGCTCGGCGGCGTGTCGCGGCACTATGGCGGCAGCGCTCTGAATCTTGGATTCACGCCGGAGGATTCACGCGCCTCCGTGGTGCGCAATCGCCAGCTTTTCCTAAAGGAACTGGGCGTTGCCAACGGACGCAAGACATGGCCGCTAATCTCCCTTCGGCAAATCCATTCCGATTTGATTTATCGAGTAGACAGCCCGCCAGACGAGCCATTAGCTGGCGACGGCCTCATTACAGATACCGCAGGCTTGTTAGTGGCGGTGCAGGCTGCCGATTGCCTTCCCATCATTTTGGTGGATAAGAAAAGAAAGGCTATCGGAGTCTTTCATGCCGGATGGCGGGGTACCGTCAAACGCATCGTTGAAAAAGGCGTCGGCGAGATGCGTCGGCATTTCAGGACCGACCCGAAGCACATAATGGCTGCAATCGGGCCGGGCGTGCAGTCGTGTTGTTACGACGTAGGCGAAGAACTCCGCATTAGGTTTCAAGCGCAGTTTTCATACGCTGACAGTTTGTTTCGCGAGGTGAAAGAATCTGATCCGGTGCGGGAGAAATATCCACTTCTGTTTCTGTCTGCCCGTGCCCCCGGACACAGCGACCTGCTAACCAAACTTTTTCTCGATCTCAAAGAAGCTAACCGACGACAGTTGCTGGATGCAGGCGTGCTCGCGAAGAATATAGATTCAAATTTCCCTTGCACCGCCTGCCACACAGAACTGCTGTTCAGCTATCGCGCAGAAAAGGGCAAAACGGGAAGAATGATGGCGGTGGCGGGCATCAGATCACAATGATGTATTCAGAACATCGGATCAGTATGGCCGAGCAACGACGGCCAGACGGCCATCACGCCAGATCAAAAAGTAAAACTTCCGCGTCCTCCGCAGCCTTAATCGTCAACTGCCTCTCGTCGCTGATCGCGGCACCGTCTCCCTGCTGCAACTTCTTGCCATTCAACTCCACGGCGCCCTTCGCGACTTGGAGCCAGGCGTGACGCTTAGAATCGATCGACTGCGCCACCTCTTCGCCCGGAGCCAGCAATGTGACGAACAACTTTGCGTCCTGGTTAATTTTTACAGAACCGTCAGCGCCGTCGTTCGAAGCGATCAGGCGAAACTTGCCGCGCTTTTGATCTTCCGGAAAGCTTTTCTGTTCGTAACCGGGCGTGTGGCCTTGCTTGTCGGGAAGAATCCAAATTTGCAGCAAATGCACCGCTTCTTTGGCGGAAGGATTCGCCTCGCTATGTCGAATCCCGCGCCCAGCGCTCATGCGCTGCCCATCGCCCGGAAGAATCACCGAACCCGTGCCCAGACTGTCTTTGTGCTCCAACTTTCCCGATAAAACGTAAGTGATGATCTCCATGTCGCGATGCGGATGCGTTGGGAAACCGCCGCTCGGCGCGACCCAATCTTCATTAATCACGCGCAGGGAGCGAAAGCCCATCCACTTCGGGTCAGAGTAATCGCTGAAACTAAACGTATGGCGCGTCTTCAACCATCCGTAATCCCCGCCACCCCGCTCCTGACTTGGCCGAATCGTAATCATAAATATCCCTCCCAGTACCGAATCCTTTATGGTCGTTATAACGACTATCTCAATACTTTTAGATGTCACGGACGCGCGAAGGATTCACGCCGCTGGACAAGGAGAGACGTCCCTAGCCCACACAAGCCAGCTATGCTTCATCCCTGTATCATGGAGCGACGGGCGTCCTCGCCCGTCCACCCAACTCTAGAATGTCCTATCGCGTAATCGCATTCACCATGGCGCAAGTCCGGCAAGGCTCCCTGGCCTTCCACCGCGATCTGGCTGCCGTCCTCCGCGAAAATCCCGACATAAAAGTCTATTCCGCCAGCCCCTTCGACCTCGAAGAGCGCCGCCGCCTCAAAAATCGCTTCGGCGGAGATATCGTCTACTTCTTTAACGACGCAGCCTTTCAGGCAACCGACCAACTTGGCCTCAACCTCCAGTTCCAGGCTGAAATCCCGGACGAAGAACTCCCCCGCCGCCGAACCGTAGTAGTCGGTATGCCAGAACGAAGCGACCGCGCAGCAATGTAGTGGGATTTAAAAAATTAAACGATGGAGCGACGGGCGTCCTCGCCCGTCCATCTGAACGCCGCGCACCAAAAAATCGCGCGTGCTAATTTTTCTTCTGCTTCTTGCTCGAGCTCTCCGACTTGGGCTTGTCGTCCTTCTTGCTCTCTTTGCTGTCCTTCGTTTCTTTGGAATCCTTCGCTTCCTTCGCTTCTTTCCCGCCGCTATCGCCATCCGAAGAATCAGAAGACGATCCCGAAGAAGATCCGCCCGAAGAACCAGAACCCGATCCCGAAGAACCCGATCCCTTCTTCGCATAATCCGTCACGTACCAACCCGAGCCCTTGAACTGCACCGCCGGAGCCGAGATCACCTGCTCAATGACGCCGCCGCATTCCGGACACTTCGTCGGTTGCTTGTCGGAAAATTTCTTGATCTCTTCAAAACGGTGTCCGCACTTCTTGCAAAGATATTCGTAGAGAGGCATGTGTGAGCTTGATTTTAGAGGCGAGATTCATCGCCGTCAATTTGGCATTCGGCGCACCGCAGCGTGCGAACTTAATGAGAACTTAATGCAAACTCAATGCAAACTAAATAACCTCCGAATCCCATTCGTTGTTTTCCTTCGTGCACCTTCGTGCCCTTGGTGGTAAACGCTCCCCTCAGCGCTTCAACAAATCCACCGCCTCGCGCACGTCATGCACCCGGAAATATTTTGCCAGCGCCGGATGCTTCGCAGCCACAGCCTCATACATCGCATACGCAACATTGCGATACGAAGTGTGTCCAGCCGGCGTCGTTCGCAGTTCGGAGATATAAACGGCCTCGGCAAAGTCCATCTTAAAAAGAGCGCGCTTGCGAAACGCGAGCGGAATCGCGTACTGCGCGTTCTGTGCCGCTTCTTCGCCTCCGGTAGTTGCAAGCGCGTGCACTGCGGCTTCAACTCGTTTCATGGTGGATTCATAATCTGGGCGCACTCCCGCAGCTTCGACTTCGGGCGGCGTGTCGAATCCGTGGATAGTCGTGAAATCCTGCATGATCTGAACACAACGACGATGCCGATGCATATCGCGAAAGCCACCGACATCCATAAGAATATCGAAGTGAAACGCCTGCCCCGCCGAGAACGGACGCGGCATCTCATCGTGCTTGCCACGATGCCGCAACCCCAGGTCGATGATTTCGCGCCGTCGCGCTGCGCCCGCTGACTCAATCGCACCGCGCAGTTGCCGGTACGAATAATGACAGTGGCTGTAAAGAAGCGTGGCAGCAAGTTCGCTCTCGAGCGCGTCACTGCCTAACGAATCCGCCTCAACTAAATCTGCCAGCGGCGCGGGCTCAACAGCCGCGCCTCGCATCAATTCGCCGGCGGCTTGCTGCAGTTCGCGGCGTGTTTCGATTTCATACACATTCGGATCGGCATACTTCACGAGCGTGGGCGCGACTCGCACCTCGCGCAGAAGTTCGCGTTCCGCACGATCGGCAATCTCCGGCGACACAGCGCGAATTTCGCCCACAAGACTCCGCAGCGATTCCTCGTTCGCGTTGTACGCCGGAGAAATAGCCGCCTGTTTCAGCCGCGCTCCCAGATCACGCACCTCTTTGTGCGGTTGTGCGAGAAGATGCGCAACCTGAGTTTCCAAAGTGCGGGCGTTAACAATCTCCCCCAGCGAAGTGTTCGTGGCCAGCGGCAAAAGATAACGCGAAATATCGAAAGCCCGGGCGCGCAGCGTTCGCTCGTAAGCATCCGCCTTCATTTCGGCAGGACGCGGCGTGATGCTCACAAGATATTCAAAAGTGCGCTGCGAAATTTTTTCGTAGGTTGCAAAAAGCGCTTCAATCGTTTCGCGATATAACACTCGCGCAGACGAGCCCGCCGTCCCATCAGCAGCAGCGTCGCTAAAACTGGGCGTGTAGTAACCGCTCTTCCTGAAATCCTGATAGCGCGTGGAACGCTCCTGCCCATCCCAACGCTGCTCGTCGGCCACTACAATTGCAGCCAGGATCGAGAGTCGTTCGATAGCAAGAGCGATATGGGCGAGGTCCGCGATCGAGCGATGCCCATACTGAAAGTAAAACGTGTTAAGGAATTTCTCCGCCTTCTGCAGAGTTATTTCCTTGAGCGATTCCTTCATGGAAAGCGCCGACCGCGAGTACTTGGCCATGGCATAAGCCTGGATCTCAGGCTCAACCCCGTAGACCGCAAAAACCTCAACCGAAGGCTCGGAGGCAGAGGGAGAAATGGGCTGGGCAGGCATCGGTTCGGAAGAAATAACTTCAGACATGGGAGTGCAGAAATCTTAATCGTCTCGTGCGCCGCGTGCAATCACCCATCAGTTGAAATTTTAAGGACATGCGGACGGCCACAAATAAGCGGCCGCCATATAAGACATGGCCGTTTGGCCCATGTGCGACCTCACTTTAGTTTGCCATGCAAGGTACTGTCGTTAGCAGAAAGCGGGCTCGAAAACCGCTAACATTAAAGAGGGTCACGGAAGAGGGTCACGGCATAACGTCCACGGAGGCTTATGCAGCGGATATTTCTCAAGAATTTGACAATCGCTCTGGCGCTGTTTGTGCCAATAAGTTTGACCGCCTCCGCGCAGTCGCTGGGAGATGTCGCGCGCGAGAATCGGGAAAAGAAAGCCGACACTACACCCGCAGCACAGCCCAAGGTGATCACGAACAAGGATCTCCCGAAAGACCCGGAGGCTGACCCGGTCGCGGATCAAGCCGCAACTGCCGCACAGCCAGCGAGTGTTCCAAACAAAAGTCCCGAACAAAACGCGGCTGATCGGCGCGCAGAACGGCGCTTCGCACAACAACGCCTCGCCGAGCAGAGAGCCGCGGAACAATGGAAGCGACAGATCCTGGCGCAAAAAGACAAGATCGCGGCCTTGCAAGCGCGAATCGACCACCTGAAGGCCACTCTTCAATTTGCCGATGTTAGCGTCTACCCCTATGCCGGTCCATACAATCGTGACCAGGCAAGGCAACTGCGGCGCATCACGCAATTACAGCAGCAACTCGACGAACAGCAGAGAAAACTGGATCAGATGCAGGAAGCCGCGCGCCATGCCGGAATGCACACAGCAGTCTACGATCCGTAAACACTGATCCGTAAACGATGAATCGCGACCCTCCGCCCGGCCATCTTTAAATACGTGGCTCTAGACAAAGTTTTCCTGAGCGCCGAATGGCGGCACCTCGCGATGTTGAACTACGAGGTCGCCCCTCGCATGCTTCTGCCGTTTCTTCCTTCAGGAACCGAACTTGATAACTGGAACCACAAAGCCTTTATCAGCCTCGTGGGTTTTCGATTTCTCAAAACAAAATTGTTATCTCTATTCTCGATTCCGCTGCACACGAATTTCGAGGAAGTGAACCTTCGGTTCTATGTGCGCCGCCAGGAGGGGAACGAGGTCCGCCGGGGAGTAGCCTTCCTCCGCGAACTAGTTCCGCGCCACGCCATCGCATTTGTTGCCCGCACGTTCTACCACGAGAAATACATCGCGCTGCCCATGGCGCACAATATCCGTGCTCTCCCAAATAATGTTCTGCGAGCCGAGTATCGATGGCGCAGCGCGAAAGCATGGAACAGTATTAGCCTTGAAACCGATGGCGACCTTGCACTGCCCGCTCCTGATTCCATCGAACAATTTATCACCGAGCACTATTGGGGATATGCAGCCCAGCCCGGCGGCGGTTGCGTGGAATATCACGTCTTGCATCCTCCGTGGAGAGTTCGGCAGGCGCGACAGTCTGCATTTAACGGTGATGCAGAAGATCTTTATGGTCAGGAGATTGATGGGAAGGAGATCGCCACTGTGCTTCGAGGCAAGCCGCATTCCGCCTTTCTGGCGGAGGGCTCGGCGATTTCTGTATTGCGGGGGAGAAAACTGTGAATGAACACATGATCTCCACAACCCAAGCTTCTCGTGGCGTCATTCTTTACGACGGCCAGTGTGGTTTCTGTTCCCGATGGGTGAAGTATTGGGCAAGAACACTCGGACGCAGGGGATTCGCCATCGCATCTCTCGACGAGCCGTGGGTCGCCGAGAAAATAAACAAGAAAATAAACGAGAAAACAAAAATGTCCCACGAAGAATTGCTCAACGACATACGGCTGATCACCTCCGAGGGCCAGCTGATTTCCGGAGCCGATGTTTATTTATATGTGACGCAGAAAATCTGGTGGGCTTGGCCCTTCTACGCCCTTTTCAGCTTGCCCGGGTTCAACCGGTTGATCCATCTCGCCTATCGATGGTTTGCGCGGAACCGCCATCACATCTCTCACGCCTGCCACATCCAAACTCGTTAACGTCCTAGTCATTTTTTTACCGTTGGTTTTCCATCCCTAAAGAAGAAGCGTTGCTGCTTGCCTCCGGGCAGCGTGACCGTAGTCTCAACGATCTCGTGACGACGATTGAAAAGATATTCATAACGGATAACTTGCCCATCGCCCAACGTCTGCGCCGAAACCCTGGATCCATCCGCAAATGTGTTGCGCAACAGCACTCTGCCAATTCCGTCCACAATCTGCGTCATCAAGTAGGGATCGTATCCGCGCTCGTGGAGAAGAGATTCATAGCGGAAACGGTACAGCAGGTTTGTCCCATCGGTGACCGCCCCAAGATGTCCGCTCGCATCATAATCGTATTTACGAACATGGCTCGAATCGTCAGACGCTTCCACAATTCGATTCGCAGTATCGTACTGAAGGTTGATGACGTGTCCAGATGGCGAGACGAGTTGCTTTAAGTTGCGCACGGCGTCCCGGTTCAAGCGAATATGATTACCCGCACTATCGCTCATGTCCGTCGCCGCGCCCTGCGCATAGCTTTTTGCGTTATACGCTTCCGGAAACAGAAACCGCCGTCCATCGGTTAAGTCGAGAGTCCACCCATTTCCATTCCAAGTGTCACGAGCGCCAAAAAATTCGGAGCCCGTCTCGCTGTGCTGGAAAATCGCATCGGCATAGCTCGTGCCCTTCGATATCCTCTGAAAATGAATCTGCCGCTCATCCTCGAGATTCAGATCTTGATACGTGTAAGGAAATCTTGTTCCCGTGGGACAGATGTCATAAGGGTGATTCGCTCCCATGCCAAAAGCCCGAACATAAAAACTCCACGGGCGATAAGTACGCGTCAACGCCAGCGGTATAACATCGGAAACAAAAAGATCGGTCTGCCGCAGCACAAACATTCCAGAGTGGAGATCGACCTGAAACTCGTTTACTGCGCTTTCGTGCCGCACGGTCGGCTTGATATTTGAAATCGCAACCTGAAACCGGTAGTGCTTTGGATAAGAATTGACGACCCGTATAACGAGAACGGGATAAGCCCCGTCCCATGTGGGCATCGCATCCGAGATTGGAAGCAGCTCAGGCGCGGGCGGAGGCTCTGCTTTCGGAGCCGGCAAGGGCATCTTATATGCCAGCCATACGACCAGGACACACACCGCAATGATCGCTAGCTGTCTCGGTTTCGAGTTAGCGCCTGTCATGCTCTTCGGTTCTAAACGGCTCGATGGAGGTGGGGCGTCCTCGCCCGGCCATCACACTGCTGGAATTGTGCCGTGGTTTCGTACGAGGGCCGATCCAATATATGGGATTGCCCTTTTTGATTGACTTTAAAACAGTGCCGTCGTCCGGCGCTTCCAAACCTTGCCCTTTTCCTTCGACACTTTCTCAATGTCGTTAACGTAAGCTCCTGTCTGCGTCAACATGTGATGCAAATCGTTGCCTAAGCTATAAAAGCTAAAACCTTTTTCCAGAAACTCGCCAACCCGCGCCGACCCGAAGAGAAATATTCCTAGGATGATGTTGTTTTTGCGGGCGTGCTCGATCAACTTATCCGTAGCGGCTCCCAGCTCGATCGAGGTGTACATATGCGGAAACTCGTACTTGTTGTAAAGTCCCATCGACATGCACAGATCGTTTTGCCCGAGAAAAAGAATGTCAATACCCGGCACCGCCGCGATCTCGGCGATGTTTTCAATACACGATGCGGTTTCAACCTGAAGCGCAACGATGCCTTCGCTGTTCCACTTTCCGGCGTAACCGAGCAGCCCGGCCCGGTTCATGCTGCGCTGCGGAAAATAAACGGAGCGCGTGCCAACCGTCGGATATTTCGTGCAACTGATCGCCTGGCGCGCCTCTTCGGCCGTATTGATGTATGGGACCAGCACACCGTCAGCGCCCAGATCGAGCGCTTGTTGAATGCCCGGACGGTCGTCATATCCGCCCACTCGCACCAGGGATTTTGCGCCGCCGTTCTCCACCGCGCTTAGCATGGCGGAAAGATTTTCATGATTCATAGGACCATGCTGCGTATCGATAAGCAGCCAGTCATAACCGCTGTGTGCCAACTGTCCGGCCACAGTCGGGCTGTGCGAATTGACAAACAGGCCCATCTTCGGGGTACCTGCATGCAATTGCTTTTTGAACTCGCTGCCACTAAGGGCGGCATCTGCCATAAATAATTCTCCTCGAATACTTTAAAATTTTTAACTCGTGAAATGGGTCACAGTGTAACCAACGTATGCCGCGAGGGCCAGCGCAAACCTTACTTTTTTCTAGTAGATGACTCCAGGGCAGGGAACATTAACAAACGAACTCCGCTCCGGGATCGGTGTCGCAGCATCGTAGAGGTGCGCCTTTGTAGGAACGGCACGCTTCGAGACCGCAGGCTCCTCGCCTTGCAAATCAGGTATTTTTGTCCTCATTGCCGCCAAAACCCTCATTTTTAGCTGGATTCTGTAGGGGTACCTTACTGGAAACCGCATAAAATCTATATAAAATGCTTCTTTTCCACAGCCGAGTGCGCTAGTATGCGCTCATAACGCAAGTTTGTAACTTCTTGAGGAGGAATTCATGGCTTCTGGTATGACCAAGACTCAACTCACCCGCCACTTGGCGGAGCAACTCGAACTCAACAACAAGACTGCCGCAGCTTTCCTGGAAAATCTGGCAGAAACCGCTATCAAAGAGACGAAGAAAAACGGTGTGTTTGTCGTTCCTGGCCTCGGCCGCCTGGTGAAGGCCCATCGCAAGGCCCGCATGGGACGCAATCCGCAGACTGGCGAACCCATTCAGATTAAGGCAAAGACCGTCGTAAAATTCCGCGTAGCCAAAGCCGCAAAAGACGCCATCGCGCCTAAAAAAGCATAGTGTGAGTGTGGCGCGGGCGCCCTCGCCCGCGAGAAGTTGAAAGCAAGAATAAGGTCGGCGTAATAGCCGGCCTTTTCCCTTCTTCACTCTCTCGATGACTCCATGTTTTACGTCGTCAAATCGAGAGCTGGATCAACTCCGCCTGCACCTTCCCTCCTTGAATCGTCAGTTTTCCCACGCTCACCGGCAAATTAAATCTTCGCGGCCCCGCGCTTCCAGGATTGAAATAGAGCACGCCATTCTTCTCTTCCTTCTTCGGCTTGTGACTATGGCCATAGATGACCACGCCGAATCCCGCTGCTTCCGGCTTCAGGTCAAGCTTGCCGAGATCGTGCAACATATAAATAGTCACTTCGCCTACTTCGACGATTTCAGTTTCGGGAAGCGAGTCCGCCCACGGAGCAGTATCAACATTGCCGCGAACCGCGGTTACCGGCGAAATCTGAGCGAGTGTGTCGAGAATGTCAGCAGCGCCCACATCACCGGCGTGAAGGATGCGGTCCGAGCCCTGCAGGGCTTCGATGGCCTTGGGACGCAACAGCCCGTGGGTGTCGGAAATTATTCCCAAAATCATCGGACAATCTCGCGCAGGGACGGACGCATTCGTCCGTCCCCGGCAGCGCCGTGAAATCATGTTCGACCAAAACGGTACGAGGAAAACATAACTACGCACAAAATTCTTAATTCATCACAAATTTCTTGTTGGTAGCTCACAGACTGCACCTCCCAGACTGACGCTATACTGCCGAAGATGTCCGAAACACCAAATCTGTCGGAAGTGTTGCGGCGCTACTGGGGCTATCACGAGTTTCGCCCCAAGCAAGAGAATGTTATCCGCAGTGTTTTGGCCGCTCACGACACTTGCGTTGTGATGCCGACTGGAGGCGGGAAGTCGCTGTGTTACCAGCTTCCAGCGGTGATTTCGGGGAAGACCGCAGTCGTAGTTTCTCCGCTGATTGCGCTGATGCAGGATCAGGCCGCACAACTCGCGCAAATGGGAATCCCGGCGGCCGTCATCAACAGTCATCAGAGTCCGACAGAGCGCCGTGAGGTGATGGAAAATGGCGTTCACGGCAAGTATCGCCTGCTCTATCTTTCGCCGGAGCGGCTGGCGGCGGGAAATACATTCGACTGGTTAAGCAAAATCCCAGTAGGCTTTTTCGCCGTAGACGAAGCACACTGCATTTCAGAATGGGGCCATGAGTTTCGCACAGACTATCGTCTGCTCAGCCGCTTGCGCACCAGCTTTCCCCAACTGCCCATAGCCGCCTTCACGGCCAGCGCGACGCGGCAGGTGCGGCACGACATTCTGAAGCAGTTGCAGATGCGGGAGCCGCACTGTTATATCGCCAGCTTCCATCGCGAGAACCTAAGATACGTAGTGCATGAGTGCGAGTCGCGAACGCAACTGGAGTTGCTCGCCCGCGCTTTACGAAGCTATGCCGGAGAAAGCGTGATCGTATATTCGCCCACGATTCGCCGCGTGGAGGAAACGGTCGAATATCTCGAGGAGAACGGAATTGCCGCCATCCCGTATCACGCAAAGATG
>Ga0209332_1000004_pt1 | contig 53903 bp, 86 predicted proteins | sample BlaSpr_A8_OM3_M1_FD_187974 | JGI IMG/M metagenome (GOLD analysis project Ga0209332, IMG submission 187974) | Forest soil microbial communities from Thunder Bay, Ontario, Canada - Black Spruce, Ontario site 2_A8_OM3_M1 (SPAdes) (version 2) | ecosystem: Environmental > Terrestrial > Soil > Boreal...
GGCTGCGTTACCTGCCAGAAGGTCCCGGTCACGGGCGTTGTCGGCATCGTGGCGATAGAGACGGGCTGAGTCGATTGCCAAAACGTTCCGGTTACGGGAATCGAAGCGTTCTGGACGTTGACCCAGAGTGCCCCGGAAGTCTCTTGGAGCGGAACGAGGTTGGCCGCCCCATCGTAAGCCTGAATGCCGGTCGATTGCCCCGCTCCTACTGCGGTGTTCCCACTACCGGGTAGCGGAAAGACCGTCGAGGCAGAGATCGTCCCGGTTATAGGGATGGGAACTGCACCCGCAATCCCTTGTATGGCTAGGGCACTTGCCCCCTGAACTCCGGGCAGATTATATGAGGGGAGCCCCTGATTTAGCGCCATAACGGCCGCAGCCCGCTACGCATAGTGCAGGGTTACTCCGGGGTTCGTTGCGCTGCCCACTACCACAAGACTTGTGAGAAAAGCATTCCCGCCGGGGATCGCGTAGTAGCCGAGTGCCGGACTCGCAGGGAAGGCGAAGATCGTCGTTCCGCTCGGCCCGTCCGTGATGACCAGCGGGTTCGCGCCGGTCGCCGTAACCGTAACTCCGAACAATCTTCCGCGCGTGGATTTGACCGTAGCAGCGGTCGCGCTTACTGAGACGGCCGTGCTAGTGACCGGGCACGTCGCGTCAATGTCGGTGCTCAGTGTTCTATCAGGCACGGCTCACCGTTGCGTCGTTTCTAGTCCGTAGGTGTTGGGCTGCGTAGCGGAATACTGCGTCCCGATTGCGACGTTGCTAGGACTTACCGCCGTGCTTAGGTTGGAGGCGTTAGCGTTGACGCACTCTGCAAGCGCAATAACCGCTCCGCAGAGGTCAAAGATTTGGTTGTTGACGTCTTCGTAAATGCCATCGCTGATAGATTCCTGAAGGGCTATCGCGATATTCAAGGCGTACTGCGATACGACCGCGGTTGTCGCCACGAATCACACCGCCGCAGTATTGATGTTTGTCGGAATGGCGGCGTTAGCCGCGTAGGCTGCCCGCACCGTAACAGTACCAACCGAAGAAGCCGTCGAGTTGTTCACCGTAAGCCCCGCTTGCGCGAGACAGTTGATTGCAGCCGCTAAGTCTTGGATGTAGTCGTAGACGTCCTCGTAGTTCCCAAGCTGACAATTCTTCCCGACCACCGTAGCAATATCAGCCGCAATCTGCGCGAGTTGCGCTGCGGTCGGAGTAGCGACGGGGTTGGTGACGGCTACGACTGAGCTTGCCATCTACTCTTCCTTCTCTTCCTCGGTAAGACCGCGCTTTTTTCTCATCGCGGCCCACGTATCTTCAGGGTAGCAGTCTTTCCAAGGCACGAGCCTTCCGGTCGTACTGCGGACCCCATGCTGTTCGCCGTGGGAACTTGGAGAGAACGGTTCGTTGAAGGTGTGGATGTGCCGGGGTAATTCCGCCGTCGAGGGGTCGGCAAAGCGGAGCGCGCCGATAGGCCGTGTGTCTTCCTCTGGCATTTGAAACGGGACCGGAATGTTCCGACGACGCGCCATCACGCCTCGACGAGATCGAGTGCGCTGAGATATTCTTTATCCAAGGCTTCAATCGTCTGCTTCTGCGTCTCGCGAATGAACTCCAAGAATCCATACGGATTCTCGAGGTCGGTCGTCTCGCCGTCGTCGGTGAAACTCATCACGGGATTGTGGCGCGAGCGCCATGCAACCGCAAGCCGGGATTTTTCGTCCCCGACTACCGTAGCGTCGGGAGCCCCATTATCTTTGCGAACCGCGCGCATTCTCTGATAGTTCCCCAAGAAGAGGTCCCAAGCGCCTTCGCGCACTTCAACCCGAGGCGGAGGAGAATCCGTGGTACGGGCGGGTGGAATGGCGTAGGTCTGTCCGCCGACTTTGAACGAGAAGATCACCGGATGGATCTCGGTCTTGTAGCGGTTCATATCCTTGCCCTGTTCGATTCGCTTGTAAAGCGTATCGACGTTGTAGATTTTGGCAAGTTCCCGATCGTAGATGAGCGCCTCTTCGGCACCGCGCGTTGAAGAAACCGCCACCACAATGCGCTTCCAGGCTTTGGTGCGCGACCAGTTCTGCACGTAGATTCTGGCCGGGGGAATCTGGTAGTTCATCGGGACATTGAAGTTCTCGCCCTGGCCTGTCCCAAGAGGGTGATTCTGCAGGTCTAAGTACGCTTGAAGCGTCTGCGCTCGAACTGCTGGATTCTTGAGTTGATGCCCAACTTCGCTTGTCTTTGGTTCCACTACTTAACCTTTCTGTATTACCAACTAACGAATTAGTTAGTACCCGCCGACATACACGTTCAGAAGCGCCGGGATGGAGATCGCCGTCGCCAAGTTACCCGCTGCCGTTGCAAGCACGGTTCCGGCGTTGGTTACCGGCTGATTGAGCGCGGTGAGGTTTCCCGCACCGTCTGAGCCCAGCGGCATACCGGCTGAGATTGCAGCCGTGTTGACCGTTGAGGTACAGAAGGCTTGGATTGGGCCGTCGTACATGACCACGGCTTTTACGCCCGGACCTTCGTTGCCGCTTGAGGTGCTCACCGCAACTCCGGCGTCGGAAGCTAATCCCGCAGCTTGCACAATTCCGTACTGCCCGCGCGGAATGGCCTGACTCTTGACCGAGTTCAGTTTCCAGCGTGACCCGAAGGCACCCTGAATCGGGTCCATGACCAAGAGTTTTCCGGCAATGGCTGGGGTAGCAGCCTGCGCTGCGGTACTCAGCCCGATCAACGACGGACCCGTAACGTCCAAGACTTCGATCGTCGACTCTTCGAGCCGAGGAGCCGACACCATGGGATTCGTTGAGGTACCGGCGGTCTGCACGCCCGCGCCACCCGGCAGAAGTCCCGTCAGGTACGACGGATTCCCCGAGCCTGTCGACACATTGTAAAGTCGGTGAAGAGGCATTACGCTCCGCCTCTCTTGCGGTGCGTGCCCTTGACCATGCGCGTCCCGTGCTCCCAGTTCGAGTCATACGACTCGAGATCGTGCAAGGGACCAACGCCCATTGCGCCTGGTGTATCGGTTGGGCCGGCAAGAGTTTTGTGCTCACGGCTGCCGTACACTTTGTCGATCCCGACGTTCCACGGATTGTCGTAGTTCTCGGCCGGGTAGTCTGGGCCAACCGACTTACTCTTACGAGTCTCTCCGCCCTTAGGGTGTCCGCGTTTCATAATGGTTATTCTCCTAGAAGTTTATGAGACTTTAAAGATTAAGAAGGTCGTTGCAAGGCCCGTAGAGCCCATTGAGGCGAGGGTTGTCGGTTGCGTTTGCAAGCCCGATCACGTACCGGCAGGTCTTCTCCAGCACGTTCGGCGTGTCGATCCACGGCACGAAGTCAAAGCCCTTTTCACCGAAGTAACGATACTTCGTGTGGTTGGCATTGACGTAGAAGAAGTTGTACCCGATGTTGGTTCCGCTCGCGATGGTATCGAAGTGGTTATCGCCGATCCACTGAGCAGAGAGAAGATGGGGGTTTCCCAAGTACGGGTTGGCCGAATCTCCCGGCGAGACTCTTACCTGTGAGTCCAGCGTGAACATATAGCTAGAGACGGCTTGCTGATGCCCGAAGATGTGGGTGGGAGAAGCGTCTCCGACTACGCAGGCTGCCATGTTGCGGAGAATCTGCGATCTTGCAGCATCATTCGACGCGGTGCCAAGACCGCTTGTTGCCAAGACGATCGCCTGCCCTTGCCAATTCGCGAAAGAGTTGGTCCCGAGTCGCGCGATGTTCGCGTACACATCGAAGACCGCTCCATTGTCACACGCTTCTGGAATACCGACCAGCGGCATACCGTGATTGGTCGAACGCCCCTTGGTTGCAGAACAGGTGTCCTGACCCAGAAGGTCCGTGATGGAGCCGATGGCCGTCTCGATCTGAACCGTAAGGTTGTCGACCCGCATGTTCGGGCCACGCACGAGTTTGACCGTGATGTAGTCGAGGCTGACCGCGGTTTGGTACCACGACCAGGGCATCGACGCTACGGAGTAGAGCGACTGTGGGCCGCTCGAAAGTGTATCGGACTGGCCGAACGATTCGGCTGTATCGTTCTTCGCCGTTAAGATCGGCAGGGCCAGGAAACGCCCTTCGTCATGCCGCTGCGCATTGTCCCAACAAACACGAACGATCCGATTGCCGATGAATACGGCGTCAGAAACGTATGGCGCGAACGATTCGGCCAAAATCGAACTCGACTGGTCAAAGCCGCCTAAACCGCTAGTCGGCATAAGCGTACTCCTGCTTGACTTGCTTGTACCCGATACCGCTCATGGCTTTTATTCCTTTGCTTGAATTGCACTGAAGGCAGAGCAGTTGAAGGTTGTCGGGGGCATTGCTACCACCGACTGAGGCCGGAACGATGTGATCGACCGTCAGTTTCTTCCGAAGTCCGCACATGGCGCAGCGCCCGTCTTGTAACAAGCGCAGAAGAAAAATGTCGTGCTCTGTCCAGGTACCAGGATTCCCGAGAATCCGGGCCCGGCGGGTGTGAAAATCGCGAACGCCTAAGAAGCGTCCGCGCTCGCTCGTCTTGTAACGGTGAACTTGCTCCGCAAACCTTATCGGGTCCTCAGTCTTGTAACGACGCTTGTTCGCGGCAAGACGAGCCCGCTGCGCTGGATTGGCGGCGTACCAGCGACTTAGATAGACACTCCGACACGGCTTGCAGCGTGTGCGTTCGGGACGCGGAACTCCACAGGTGTTGCACACCCCGTGTAGATTCTTTGAGCCGACCGTTAGGCCGATGAGATTCTCCAAGTCGGAAGCGTTTGCTACGCCTCTACGGATTTGGAGTCCGTCGCTTCTTCGTGGCCGAGGTCCGAAGGGGAGTCCCGACCGGAGCGCCAGGTCTATTCCGAGGGGTCTATTTTTCTTTGTCCGCAGTGCCGGATTGCCTTGCGACGTCCGACGTGCTTTCGTCACCATACTATCACATCCGCGCAAGTCCTCCTGCACAAGCGAAAGCCCCGTTGCAACCGCGAAGCAGAAACGGGGCCTCCACTCACATACTTTGCTTTTTAGGCGGGCTGTCCTTGTGCAGCCATATAGGCTTGCTGCTCCCGAAGATACTGACCGGGAGGCTTCATCGTCCCATCGGGGTTTTTCGTGGACGGCTTTTGAACAGGTGGAGGTGGAGCGGATTGTGTTGGAGCGCCTCCGCCAACGGTTCTTGACGCGGCGATCGCTTGCGTTCGTGCCAATTCCCCATGCTTCTGCTCCGCTTGCTGAAGAGCGGTCGCCGTAGGACTCGAGGTAGCGGCTAATCTCTCGGACTCGTTCTGCATAGCGACCTGCCCCCCGAATACAATTCCTGCTCGAATCCCGTAAGCGTCGGCGTACCCACCCTCTCTCGTCTGCTGGACGGCCTTCTGCCAGAATGGATCCTGCGCTCCGAGATCGAGCCGAACGTGCCCAGGGAACATCCTGTCAAGGTCTTTATGGGCGTCCTGCATAGCGTTCGCTGTTCTGGTTTGCTCCTGCTGCTGTTGCCGGGCTCGTTCCGCTGCGGTCTGGTCGCGCTGTTCGAGTGCGGTGAACTTCTGCTCCAAAGATTCGTACTTGGCAACCAGCGGCTTGACTCGTTCGGCGAAGAACGGGTCCTCGGCATCGAGGTCAAATCCCGTCTCGGGAGTCGGAGTCCCGGCGGCGGCGGCCTCTTGGCGAGCCTGCTCGATCAAGGGTAAGCCCCTCTGCATCCGATCGTACCCTTGGGCGACGTAATTCCCGTAGGCGTCGTTTTCAATAGCGGCCTGGATGAGCGGGAGGACCCGGTTGATGCGCCCGTCCTCGATCATCTGCCGCAGAACAGGGTCGGCGTTCTTGAGATAGGACACGGTGCGGTCGTAGGTAGCCCGGCGCTTGTACCCGTTCTTGGCCGAGGGGGCAAAGTTCTTCGGGACTCTAACGGGGTATTTTAGCTCTAGGTCCGGGTCCTCGACTTCAAACTCTTCGTAGTCGGCAAAAGCATCGACCACAGCTTGAGCGGCGGCTTCAGCGGCCTGTGAGCCGGCCTCCTGAACAGCGGGAGCGCCCTTATCCTCCGGTGGGGCGACGGCACCGGCGATGAACGCCTGATGCTCGGTAATGAGTTGTTCGGCTGTTTTGCCCGGAACCGTCCCTACTTCGGGAGAGGGTTCTGCGGGGGCTCCTGCAATCGGCCCGGCGGCCTGCTCCCCTTCGGGGATGGCGACCCCACCTTCTGAGAACTCCGGGGTCTTGGGGGCCTTGCCTCTCGGATGGACCGGCTGGCCGGTGTTCTCATCGAGGGTGACTGTGCCTTTGGAGAAGGTGGGAATCCCCGCTGCAAGGGTCGCCGCGTCGGCGTCCGGGGAGATTTTTCCCTCTTTGACCATATCGGCCATAAGAGCGGTCGCATGGTCGCGAACTGATGGAAGAGTTTTCTCGGCCATAGGTTACTTGAGTCCTGCGGCGATAACGGCTTCAGCCTTCTTGCGAAGCGACGGCGAGACGCCTTTCGCTCCTAGCACCGCAAGGGCCAGCGTGTACTGAACAGACAACGGTATCGTGTAGTAGTACGGGTACTGTTGCGTGTACGGGTACGGAATACAATTTTGCAGGTTGCTAGCAGTACCGCCAATAGTATTCACGGCTTGGTTAAGGGACTCGTTGACTTGCTGCGCAGTTCCGTTCATCGTGCTCGCTTTCTCTGGTAATGGTTGCGGGACGAGGTGCCGCCCCTCGTTGCCTCGGGTTATGGGCCCGGGTCTGATCTGACCAGCCTCCCGCGATGAGCCGCCCCTGGTTCACAAATGGCGAAGTAAACCAGGAACGGCAACCCTAACGCCTTGCGCTAGTGTTTCTTAGAGCGTTTCTTTCCGCCCTTGTGGTGGCGCTTCTTGCCTCCGCCCTTCTTGAAAGCGGCGATGTGATGCGCCAGTCCTTTCTTCGCGTGTTTCTTGGACTTACGTCTACGAGCCATCTTGTAAAATCAACTCCTTTCCCTTCATCTTGCGCTTCAAAGAAGGCGGTAACGCCTGGATTGAGCGTTCCTCGCCCGAAGGCGAGAAAGTTTATGGGGCATCGTCGCCCCCTGTAGCTACCGGTTGAGCGTCGGCGTCGGCTGAGTTCTCACCACCGCTCGTTGCCCCGTTCATAGACGGTTCCGGCGAGACAGTCGGGGAAGCCGAACCACCCATGGTCCCTGCCGTGTAACTTGAAAGGAGTTCGGTTTGCGTGTTCAGGCACGATTGAAGAACGGCGACGACGGCGGGGATCTTCTGAAAATCGACGCTCCGTAACGCCGTTTTCAGTGCCCGCACTGATAAATCTACAGCCTGCCATCCAGGACCGTGCGTAGGGGAGAGGTCTGAAAGCATCCCGGCAAGAGGAGACATCGGGCCAAGTCCACCAGGGCCAGGTTGTGAAGCCCCTGGCGGTGGGCCTGGAGGGGGCATAGGAGGCGGCGGTGCCGCCGGAGGCTGCATGGGCGGTGGTGCCATTCCAGGGAGAGCACCCATAGGTGGCCTTGGAGGTGGCGGAACGCCTGCCCCCGGCCCGAGTGCGCCTGGCGGTATCCCCGCCACGCTTAGTGCGGCCTCACGCTTGGCCCGACATGGACTCTATGATAGCACAGTCCCTGCATGATTATCCTGCCGCCTTCCCAAGAGGCAGTCCAATTTGCGTTCCGGGCTCAATACGATTGCGCTTCCGAGAGTTGCAACTTAAACAAAGGCCCTGCATATTATAAGCAGCGTGAACACCGCCTTCACTGATCGGGTCTACATGGTCCATCGTGAGTTTGGTTTTCTTACCACAACCGTTGCACTGACCGCGCTGATTAGCAACGATTGCTTCCCACTCTGTTTGAGTTATGCCTATTTGCCATGATAATCCAGCATTACGCGCTCGAAGCCAGGCGGCACGGCTCCCCTTATTTTTCTCGAACCAGGCATGCCAAAAAGCCTTGCGTTTACCAGGGTGTTTGGCAAAGTATCGCAACGTAGCCGCCTTCATTTTGTCGCGATTTTCGGCGTACCACTCGCGCATATAATCAGCATGAGCCTCGCGCCATCTTTTATCCTTTGAGTAGCGAGCCTTGCGCCAACAAACCTTACAATACGATCCTCTTTTTCCGTTAGCAGGATCACCGCAAGTTGGGCAGACAGCAGGCTGTTTTGGATGCAACTCCATTTTCCGCGAGTACTCTTTAATCCAGTCACGATTACGAGGGTGCGCTAGTCTCCATTTTCGGTGGTAAACGCGCATACACGGACTGCAATTATTCCGAACCAAACCGTGGTCGCAACGCTTTTTAGCCGGCACCACTACTCTTTCGCTGTCTCTTGCTCCCAGGCTTCTTTGAAGCATTTGGTTTCTGCGGCGGAGGATAGCCCAAGAGCTTCCACTTTTGCAGAGGATCATTTTTATAGAGTTCGATCTGACGTATCGCGGCACTCGCACTCGGAATGGACCCGAGTTCTTCGAGCAACCCATACACCACATCCAGAGTCGTCGGCACGCCAGCTTGCGTTAGATTCAAGAGTGTATTCAGCCTCGCAGACGGCCCTGAAGGTTGACGGCTCCCGGCTTTTGCCTCAACGATGAATGGGTCGGTGAGGTACGACCCGAGCATCGGAGTTGGTTCGGGAACGCCTGCCTCGTTCTTGATCTGAACGATGATCGGACTCGTATAGAACCGCGCCATGAGTTCCAAAAACTGCTCGCCTAAGGTTCGCATACACCGCGATAATCCGCCGAGCGAATCCCGGAATCGTACCCCAGACGCCTCTTGCCCAAGGGTCATCGTCTCGGTAGAAATCTGCGGCTTCGGAGGCATCTTTCCGAGCATGATGTCCGAAAGCCCCGATAAGTCTTTGATTTGATCGACCAGAAACTTAATGTGTGGGATGACATATCCAGGCAATTCTGGGGCTGGTTCTCGCTTCGAGTACCGAAGCGATTGAATCGTCTCGCGCAAAATCCCGCCTGGAGCGTTCGTGAAATCGTCGTTAGAAAGCGGGTCGCCTTCCCACACTCTCCAGATGTTGTTTCCAGTGAGATTGCCCGTATCGAAAACAATCGACACGAACCTGACTAATTGTTCGTAGACGTCGGCTATGAGGTCGACGTCGGAAGGGCCGGGGTTCTTCCCCCCAGGGTCGGAGTTAGCGACGATCTCAGCAAACGGGAAATACCCTAAAGGGTTCATCCGGTCGTCAATGTCGATGTCCTCGTCCACGATGGTCACAAGGCGGCCCTGCGGATAGAGCGGGTACCTCACCTTATGCGTGATGGCTTCGAGGGCGGGCTGGTCGGAGAGAATCTTGATTCCCCCACCCTCCATCGCATCGTACATCGCCGATACCAAAGACTCGGGGAGTTCGTAAATAACGTCCCCTTCGGTCACGACTCTCCGCAGAGGCTCCGTATCGTAGGAGTCCATCGTCTCGTACATTTTTGGCTGGGTCGCCGGTTCGCCCGAGGTTAAAAACTGGACCTCATCGACTTCGATTGTCTTGTGAGGGCGGGTCCAGTATTCCCGAACGAGGATCCCTGACGACCCGGAAGCCGAGTCCGGGGGATTCGGAGAGGCGGTGTACGCCGGGGTGTAATAGGTCTGCCCGCCGGCCGATTGCGGCATGGTGTAGGCCGCAGGCGGGGCCATGACGGTCTGATTGTCGTCCCGAGCGTCTCTAGGCTGATCGTATTTGTGAGCTAACTTACCTCGCAACCCATCGAACCGGGCGCAGAGGGAACCGTAAGACTCACGGTACTCGTACAAGACGATCTCAGCGTCGTCGATGCAAGTCGAGTTCTGATCTCTCCAGACCTGCTCTCCGAGAACATAGGCGAGTTTAGGCCGTCCTCTCCCACCTTGGGCCAGAGAATCGAAGGTTAGGCGAAGATAGGATACCTTCTGGACTCGAGAGACAAGTACGGCGTCGTGGATCTTCTGCTCCCAGTCGCCGGTTGTGTACGCTTGGTTCCAGGCAGCCGTGGCAATATCGGCCCGCTTCTGCTTGTCCCGGTTGACCGCTGTGTAACTTACCGAGGGCTTTGCATCGCAGAGAATGGCCGTCCACGTGAGGGGAACTGTCGCCGTATAGTTGAGGCGGGTTCCGATCTTCCACTTCGGTCTGTCGCCCCACCAAGGGCAGCCACCTCGGGAAAGTTCGGTGTTTTTCCGCATCTCCTCATGGACTTTCTCGCCCTCGCGCTTGAGGGTACCGTTGACCCTCCTCCCCCAAGCCACCATTTTACTCTCTGGGCCAGTGCGGGTCTTTTGAGACTTGGGTGGCTCGTCGGGCCCCCCGCCAAACCACTTCCCGGCTGCTGCGCCGGGGCCGAGTTCACTAGCGTCTGCGCCAAATACGCTCATTGAATGGACCGAACGTGCGTAGAGAGGTACCGCAAACTGAAGTTCCCTTCAGCCGTGACGGCGAGGGCGTAAACGGCTACGCTCACCTCCATCGTCTGCCAGTCAATCGTCTCGAAGTTCACGGTCTTGCCGGGCCGAATGTAGACCCTCGCCCCGTCTTGAGGACCTCCCATGACCGGAACCTCAAGTAAATCGTTCAAACCGCAGACCGTCTATCAACCCGAGGATTCGCCAGGAGGCGGCGCATCGGAAGGCACTCGCCCTTGACCCGTTCGAGGTTCGCCTTCACGTTCCGAACCGGCCTAGACTCCAATTCCGCCTGTGCTGCCAACCGCTCCCGCACATATCCCTTGTCCCAGAGTACCATGTTCTTAGTTTTGGAGCGATAGTCGGTGCGCCCATTGACTTGTGTTCCGCCCCGGATAATCGTCCCATCCTGAGCCCGAAGAATCTCTCCATCCAAGATCACCGGGTCGTTGCCCGGAATCGTCTCGTAGTAGCCCGCGTAGAACTCATCACTTGCTTGGATGTTGGCGCTCTGTAAGACCTCTTGGAACTGCTCGGCGCTCTGAACGTGACGGCTCGCCTGGCTCTGTCTCTGCGTGACCTTCCAGCCTATCTGCTGCTGAGAAGTGAGTAGAATCGTGGCAATGTCGGTTGAGTCGGTCTTTTGCATGACCGGCTGCCAGTGTTCTTCCACGAAGGCCGAGACCTGACGCACCCGGTCTTTCGGAACCGACGTCGCCTCGGACATCGAAACAAACCGGGGGGCTGCGAGGGTCGCTTCGAGGTGGGCCGGGGCGGGAAGGTTCGCTCGAGCCGAATGCGGGGCGGCGATCGGGAGCCCAGTTCGTTCCTTCCAAAACGAATCCGTCGAGAGGACGTCCGAGGCGGGGCCTCGGGGGTCCAGTAGTTTGTTGAGCGCGCTCCAAAGCCCCATGAAGCAAAATGCGCCCCTCCGACGAAAGGTCCTCCTCGTTGAAGAGTCTCTACGCCCCTAACGAACGTATGAGCGTCCCCGAGTTTTTCGTCAACAAGTACGGCTCGGATACCCCCGAGCCCGGCCACGAAAACATCTGGCGCGTGGCATTGACCAAGCAAATGCACGACTCGTATGTGTTCACCGCCGAGAACTTTCTGTATATCGCGGACAAAAGCGGCAACCTGACCACCATGAAGCCCTTTGTCGGACAGGCCATCCTGGACTACACCCTCGACAGCCAACTCCGCAACAACCTTCCTGGACGAGTCGGAGAGGTCAAGGTTCGGCAGATCGGTTGGACCCTCCGTAACATCGGACGGGGACTGCATTTCTGCCTAGACGAGAACCGCCGTTCGCTGCTCTTGGTAGACGATGAGGACGTGGCAAACGAACAAGCCACCCGCCTCGGCACGATGCTTAATGGACTACCTGGTTGGATGCAACCGATGCGTCGCATCCAAAATATGAAACATTATGTACTGGATAACCCGAACCCAAAAGACCGGCTTGCCAATCCCGGCCTGAACTCGGCCATTCAAATAACCGTTCCGTCGTCTTTCCGTGGCGTCCCGACCGGCTTTGTGTGCATCATGGAATACGCTCACATGGATTCGCAACGGCAATCGGATGTTATGTCCGGTATCATCTCGGCTATGCCGCTTTCTCCTCACTCCATTCTCATCATCGACACGACCCCCGCTGGAATTGATGACTCATATTACCCGATGATTATGGAGGCAATCGAAGATAATCCAAAATGGACGAGACGAATTGAGAATTGGAAAGGCGAGCTTACCGCTCAAGAAGTCTATGACGGCATCTTAGGCGTCCCCGATACCGTCTCCAAGGGCTATCCGGGAGTAATGATTCCCGCCGTGTGCCCGTGGAGACTGCACGAAGAGTACGACGTGCGCTCCAAGGTCAATCCAAAAGGCGAAATCAAGAGGCCTTTTAGTAAAGAACAGCAAGCCGAAACTTTGAGCACGCTCGGGCAGATCGCAAAGTACGGGGCTGAAGAAGAGTTCGAGTTACGCGATAAGTACGGCGTCTCGCTTTCCCGCCTCTTCTGGCGGCGTCGGAAAATAGACGGCTACAAAATGCCGACCGACGAAATGAAACTCCTGACTTTTCGACAGGAGTTCTTCGGCTGCACCATCGCCGAAGCGTTTATTGAATCAGGTTCTGCGCCATTTGACCGTGCCTCACTCGACACCATCTCTCGTCAGGAGAAAGAGCCTGTAGCAGTCGGACTTTTCAGAGGTGAAGACGAGTTCGACCACCACGCAGCAAACCAGTGGCAAGAAATCCGCATCTATGCTCCACCCCAAAACGGCGAGAAATACACGATGGGTGTGGACACAGATATTGCCTACGAGTCACCGGACTCCGATGCTACCGTCGCCCAAGTCGTGCGCTTCCGTGACAACAAAATCGTTCTAACCTACGAGGCTCGTGTTCCGTCGTACCTGCTTCGCCAGCAACTACTGTTCATCTACCGCTGGTACTTCAACTGCTACTACGCTATAGAAACGATGGGGATAGGCTACGAACTCGTACGAACCTGTATGGACCAGGGGATGAGTAACGTCCACTACTGGAAACGCTACGACGCCGACTACCCAGAGCCGTCAAAGTATCCCGGCTGGCAGACCGATGCGAAGACTCGGCCCCTCATGGACCAAACTTTCACCGAACTCGCCTGCTACCGTAACAGAGAAACTGGCAAACCGGAGCCCGACATCATCATCCCCGACGCTAAGACGATACGCGAGATTCGCGGTCTGTCGCGAACTCCAACCGGCGCGTACAAGTCCTCACGCGGCAAGGACGATCACTACGATGCGCTGTGCATCGCTCTCTGCATAGCGCGGGATCCGTATTCTGGTCTGCATCGCAAGAACGAAGAAGAAGAGGCTGAGAAGAAAAAGGAGTTCGAGGAACGGTTTATTGCGATGACTCGGATGGGAGTTTCAGATCGCAACCATCCATCTTTGAGTGAATTGTAGACACGTCAACACCCGCTTCTCGGAGTAGGTCTTCAAGGGACGCCAACGCAATCTCGCACTGTACCCTCACTAGTTCTGCAAGTTGGCTTTTGTCATTTCCACAGCGTTCTATGTCCGAAAGGGAAATCTCAGCAGTTGATTGGGCAGAAGTCTTAGGTGGCGGAAAAACGTCCATCACTACGAAGCGCGCCATGTAGTATGGCTCCCTTGTGTATGTTTCCCCGCTTTCCGGGTCTGTCCAGGTTGAGGGCGCAACGAACACCCACGGAATAAACTCAATTTCCAAGCGAGTAGTCCATCTGGTCCTCGTGTTTCATCTTCTTGAAGTCCATGAACCAGCTTTGCTTCTCTGACGCAGCCTCAATGAGCGCCAGTTCCTCTGCGTGTGTCGGAGAAGATGGGTCGAGCCAAAAGAACGTCGGCTCCCACAGTTTCGGGATGATCTCGCGTAAGAACGTCATGGCGTCTCCATCGTATATCTCGAAGTCAGGGAACCTTCTGGCAATCTCCGCCGCGTATTCGGTGTCTGACTCGCAAGCGTAGCCGGTGAGTTGCAGGCGGGCCGCAGCGTCCATCCCAGCCATGCTCCTGTTAGACTGCGGCTCTACAAAGAACTTGATCCCCTTCTGGGCTACGAGATTCGCAAGCGGCATGAAACTGGCTGGTTCTTGCACGTTTTTCTCATCTGGAACAGCAAGAATATCATCTAGGCGTTTAATGACATCGTGCCACGAACGCGACCCGCTACTTAGGTCGTTCCGCAATTCCTGCACCTTGGAACGAAGAGTATCCGGCTGCGTCATTTTGGTTCCTTCGGGGTGAAGCGTAAGACCGTACCAACGATCAAGGCGGTGTGCGTGTCAAGAAAAGGGGAAACGTATTCCACGATTGGGTGAGTAGTATCCCCCGGCCAAACCGTTCCATCGGGGAGATCGAATCCTACGCGCTGGTCCCTTATCGGGTTGAGCGGGTCGGCGACGTGCTGCATATCGTCGCACCATATCACGTCTCGCGAACAGTCTCGATTGTCTCTAAGCGTTTCTAGTTCGGCAAAGAGCGGCCAGAGATAAACGCCGCTATCTGAAAAGTGGGCATCTAGCCAAAAGAACACAGACTCTCTCATGGACTGTTTACAGACGTTTCTTAAAAAGGCGGTACTCTCCATTTGAACGACAATGGCTTCGGGATACATTGTACTAGCGTTCTCCACACACGCCTCAGACACGTCGCATGAATACGCCGATAGTCCCATAGCATCGGCAACCCGCAAGCCGTGCGAGTTCTTTCCGGTTCCGGTCTCTACGAGATAACCGAATCCAAACCGCTTTTGAAGCGACTTGATCTCGGGCAGGAAGTCGGTAAGGTCAGACACTTAAGTACCTCCGGGCTAGTTCGATTCTTCGCTCATACGGCAGGCCCGCAAAATGCAGGATCCAGTCCCCCTCCTCATACTCGCTCCAAGGGTACAGATAGATCGGGTACTCTTTGCGGAGGTAACTGTTCATCGTTCTCTGCGGCATGATACGGCACAAGTCCCGGTTTACCGTGACGAACGCATTGAGAATGGGCTGGTCCTTGTTCATATTCGGGTTCTTGGTCGCGTCGGCGTAGATGTCGTCCCTCAACGCCCAGTCCAAGAACTCAATGGTTTCCGGGCAGTGTTCCATGAGAAAGACGCCGGAGTTCACACTTGGTACCCCGTCGTTCTGCCCATCGCGAGTTATGGTCAGAACCTTTGGGCCGTCGATGCGGTCGATCAGAGCCTCGACCTTGGAGGTCGGGTTCATAAAGAGTGCATCGCAGTCAATCCACAATACCGCATCGTGCTTCTCGATCAGCATCCTTACCAGCCTGAACTTATCGTAGGGCTGCCACCCTTCCCGCATATCGAACACTCCGTTGTACCCATGCCGGCGACAGTACGCCTCTTTGTTCGGCACGGTCAGTTCTGCGAGTTCTTGGAAATTAGGAGTATGGAAACTGCACACGGCGATCTCAAATGCGGACGGCATGAAACGACCCCGACATCGGCGGCGGAGTCGGAGGACGAAACTGCGTGTGGAAGCCCACGTCTTGTAAGTATTGCTGAAGCGTAAGGTAGTCGTAGTTCGGGTGCCTGGGATTCTGTCTCAGTCCCCAATAGGTCCGAGAAGGCTGGTGGTACTCGCCGATAATCTCTTGAATCTGTCTAAACATCACATCTGGAAGTGAGTAGAGAATCTCCCACTCCGAACCTTCAACGTCGATCTTGAGGTACCGCACGTTGCCTACACTGCAAATGAGTTCATGCAGAGTGATCGTCTCCACATCCACCGTTTCGTGTTCCTGGATAAAGAAACTGTTGTTGCCAACTGGGAAAGGCAAGAAGTCCGGGTTATGGTCGCCCACCACGGCCTTGTGGTAGAGGTGTACCCCTTCAAGCGCGCCGACGTTCATGTTTGCAATCGCAATGTTCTGCGGACACGCCTCGAATGAATAGATGCTCCGGGAGCCTTGGTCCCATGCTTTCATGGTGAACGCCCCGATGTTAAGGCCGATGTCGAGAACCGTATCGTTAGACGTGAACTTGGGGACGCGGTACTCGTCATTGGTGTAAACACTCTTCCAGCAAGACTCATCACCCGTCCCTAGACGAAAGGTGTAGGTCACGCCTTTGCCAGAGCACGCGCAGAGAACTCACGCATCTTCGCGAGCTTCTCCTCAAACGACATACCGGGGAAAGTCACGATCCAGTCGCTCGGTTTGTAGTCTTGCCACTTGTAGCAGATGCCCACACTCTCGGCCTCAAAGCAGTTCCCGAAGGTCGCGCTGAATGGGGGGATACCCATGAGGTCGCGCATGGAGTCTTGGTCGGAGATACCGCCAAGTTCGATCTTTCCGTGGCGCACGTTGTTCTCGGTCTTGGCTCGTTCGTAGGCGAAGCGCAGATGGCGTTCGGTTGTATCGTCGGTACGGGCTATGAGGAGGGACGAGTTCGGGCCGTTCTCATCGTATGTCCAAAGGAAAGAAGACAGGTCCCCCACGTAGGGACTTTCTTTGTTCGATAGCACGGACTCAATTCGCACATCCGTGTTCATTATGATCGAGTCGACGTCCAGGTACATGACCACATCGAACAGCCCACGAATGTCGTAGTAGAGTTTGAACTTCTCCCGATCGCCGTCTACAATATCTGTCCCTGAGTCCTCGTAGGCTCCGGGGAACATCCTTAGCGCGTACTTGTGGCGTTCGCAGTACGCTTGCCAGTTCGCTTCAGCAATCTCTGCAATCGAGTCGTACTTGCGGTTGTAGTAGCCGTACAGGCAGACCTTAAAGCCTGGAAGCGGCTTGTCGTCGTCCCAACCATAGATGTTCTTGCGGATGAGCCCTATGCCTGAGATGAACCACTCGGCTCTGCTCTGCGGGCGGATGATTCTCATAGACCTGGACTCAATGCCCCCTCTTCGTGGAATCGTGCGTCGTAGTACGGCCTGTCAGGGTACACCGGAAACGGGCCCTCTTTCTTGCCGCGAATGGATGGGAACGGAACGCCGTGCGACATGCTCGCCACGCTGCGCGCCTCCTCCGGTTCTACATGAGGATTCTTCTTCAGCCACTCTCCAAGTGCATCCGAAGATTCGAGACAGTAGCCGTGAACGCGGCGGATCTCCGAAGCGAGCCCCCCTTTTTCTGAGCGAGTCATGTACTTGAATCTTTCTTCGACGAATCATCCGAGGAGTAGCTAAAGGCGACAAGCACAATGAGAACAATGCTCGACACGAACACTCCCATCCATTCCCATAAGTGAAAACTCGCAACAACCACCACGGCCGCAAGCAACCAATTCCCTATGTTGTCGATTACCTTGTTCATGTAGCCTTCGCTGCGTACTCGCGCAAGGTATTCGAGCGAGTAGGTTCTTCTACACCGGCCAGGTGGAGCACAAAGTCTCCCGGCTCATATTGATTAACGTAGTTCCCGTACTCTCCGAAGTCCCAGCCTTTCAAGGCATAGAGGTTGCAGTTGAAAACTTTACCCGGAACCTCTCTGTAGATTTCCTTGTGCGGAGACTTAATAGCCGTCTGGATGAGCCCCTCTTGATCTGCCCAGCCTGATACTATGCTCATTGAGGTAGCGACCGTCATAAACAGCATAGCCTCAGGAGAGAAGCGGGCAATGAATACGCCGCTGTTTAGCCCGTTGACGTCGGTGCCGATAAGGTAGTGAATACTGCGCGGCATCATCCAGTACACAATGTCGGTGATCTTCTTGTCAGAGTTCATTATGATCGCGTCTGTATCGACCCAAACGAACACATCGTCTGCCCCGTACCTTCCGGTTTTGTACGCCTCTTGGTATAAAGAAACTTTACAGGCATCTTTATCCGTGCGGTTCTGGTCGTACAGGAAGTCGTAGTCCCATTTTTCACAGTAGCGTTCAAGGCTCGGGCGCGTGATGTCCGCAAGGCTTTGGTACTCCGGACCGTGCGCGGTACACATAACCACCTTCACAGCAGTTTGTGATCGTCAACGAATGCAGTAGCCATCTTAATGCGCGCTTCCAAAGTAAGTGCCGATAAGTGCAGCGACCACGAGGTTTCATCCCACTCGTACTGAGAACGAATGTCTGGGGGAATGGGGTACACTCCGGGCGGCATAGCGCACAGTTCTTTGGCCGAGTAGTAGCGCATGAGTTTGTCGTAAGGAGGCGTGGCAGAGAAGAAGCGTAAACAAAGATTGTCTGACCAGTCGTGTGTTGCGAAAAGGGTGCGGCCGGCGGAATTGCAAGCCCACATAAGTCCGCGTGTCAGCAAAGAGTTCCGCACGATGATAACGGTCGGGTGCAAGGCGTTCACGTCCCAGGCCGTTACCACGTCCCCAAGCCAGGTTGAAAGTGGGAGGTCGTAGCGTGACACGATGCAATCAGAGTCAATCCAGGCCACCGTATCGTACTCCTTGAGGCAGGAGTTCTTGTCCAGGTAATGTTCGAGAAGGGCGAACTTGATGAAGTAGCGGGTCGGCCAGTACCCTGACTTTGGCTGATCGGTCCAGGGGGACTTTAGGGGCATCGACGTCTCGGAGCAATCTGCGAAAAACTCGTATCCTTGCGCCTCGCAGTATTTCCGCATCGTCGCCGTAGTAATATCGGCCAAACCTTGCCAGGCTGGGGGAAACGAAGTTAGCAGCAAGGTACGCTCGCTCACCCGCGAGCCCGCATCTGTTGCAGAGATATGGCGCATCTGAGATCATAAGCGTGGTTCACCATCTCGTGCGGGAAGTGCCAATCCGAAGAATGGTCTTGGCAGAACTGCGTGTCCCGATAACCAACTCCTGAAAAAACGTAGCCACGGTCATTGTGGGTCTGCGGAGTTATACACACTCTGACTTCAGGCCGCACGTCGTACTCTGTCGCTAGATGCTCTCCGCGAACCGCCGCAGCAAGGGACTGCCCACCGGCTTCGGAGCCAATCCATCCTCTACAAGCCGCAAGCATATCGAGGTACATATAGATTCCATCCACTTGCACCGATTCGCACGCAATCTCGGCTGGGTGCAAGGAAGCCCACTTCGGCATGAGGAGTTGAAGGAAAGGGGCGTTGCGAAACTTGCCTTTCATCGCACGCATAAACTCCGAGATTCCCTTGTTGTCAATCTGCGACGATGTAGCGGAGAAGTCTAGGAGTACGTGCTGCGAAAGGTCGATGTGAAACGGCTTCGGAGCGTAGTTGATATACGGGGCGATTGAATACGGTGGGGGGAGTCCGTGCGCGCGTTCCATCGCCTCAATCGAACCGCTCTCATCGAAGCGGTTGGCAACCTCATAGAAGAGGCCCTGGCGCACATATCCGGCGTTTGCTTTACGGTCGGTCAGCCCGTCGATGTAGGGGTTACGCATCCAGAAGGCTTCGAGGATCTGATCGTTGCGGGCCCCGATGTCTTTGTCGATGTATACTTTGCGCCCGATATCTTTGAAACGCTTGGGGAGCGTACTATAGATTGCATGATCCCCCAAACCTACCAAGTTGTGAGTCGTGAGCACAACATCGCCTTCTGGCAACGCGATGTTGCCCTGCAAATCCACAATCGGTTTCATAGAACTCTGCCGGTGTTCGTTTCAACGAGTACGTTGCGGTCGTCCCAAAACTCAACCATCCAGCGGTGTTTGGTTGCCGTCACGTAGAGCCGTTCGCCGATGTGCTTCTCACACCACGCATGCACCCTGGCGTACACCTCGGGGTCCGTCTCCTCAGCAACACGGGAAGTGAAGATGCAGACCACATCCCCCTTGGCAAGCCACTCCTTCACCCTTGTAACCATCGCAGGTATGGGCTCGCCGATGTGCTCTCTTCCCCTCCACTTATCGTAGAAGGCTAACGTACCGTCGAGGTCGACGGCTAAAAATCTGCGGCCTTTAACGGGAGGCTTACGGACGATGCCCTGCTGGTCCGCCGTCACTCCTCCTCCGATTCTTCAGGATGCGGTTTCGGTAAGTCCTCAGACGCCCAGCGTTCCGGGATCAGAATCGGCCCTTCGCCCCTTTGGCCGCGCAACCAAACACGCCCGGCACGACTGCCCTTTACAACGGCAACGAACGGCTCTGGAGGGGTAACGAGAACCTTTGTCCCGATCTTCACTCTATTCTTTCCCAATCTCCGTCGTCGTTACGTCGCACTCGAATACCGTTGACCCGTGCAAGAATGTCAATCTGCCCAACGATACGGTACTCGCGGCCCACGATTTTCAGAGCGCGCCCTTTCGCATTGTGGTCAATTAGAACAACGTCGCCCGGTTTGAAGAACATGGGAACGTCGGCGGGAACGCGCGTCAATAAATCTCCCATTGGCGCGCCATGAGGACCCTGTTTCGTCACGGCAACGCCCGGATCTGGCAATCCGAGAAGATGCCCGTTCCCAGCGGTTATAATAATCCCCGCAATCACGCCTCGGCGCTCAATCGTTGGGTCAGCCTGCGGGTGACTGTCGGGGATCTCCCGCCCGTATTCATCTTTTTGCGGCACCGGCTGGGTGATAACCAGCAGTGAACCAAGTTCAATGGTTTCATCGAAATCTATCGCCTCAATGCAATAGCGATCCCCATTAGGCTCAATGTCTTCCGGTTTGATCTCATGTATTTTTAGCTGGACGCGCGGCTTCGTTGCAGCCAAGAGTGCACGGGCTTTCGGGTCTATCATGTTCTCTCTAGTCTCCGGCCCAAGGGCCAAGGGCATTGAACCACCAGAAGGCGTCTCGCCCGACTGGTGTACTGAGTACAAGTACGATAACCAGAATGAGCGCAAAGAAGAGGAGCCAGTCTACGGCATGATCGGCGAACGTGCGAATGCTTTTCACCCTTTACTAGACTTCGCCAAACGCAAGAAGTCCTCAAATGACCCCAGGCCGGAATGTTCACCATCGAGATCGGCCACCATGTCCAGAGCTTTCAAAGAGGCGGCAGGGATAGCGGAGTAGGCGTGCTTCCGAAGGAGATTCGCCCGGGCGACTTGCCCTAAGTCGTTGCGTTCCAGAACGTCGGCAAGGGTAGTCGACCCAAGCCCGCTCCTAACCTCAGCGTGCAGTTCTAGCCGACGCAAGCGTACCTCTTCGATCTGAAGCCCAAAGATAATCGCAAGGGCCTGCTCTTGGTTACCATTCTGATCGGTCAACTCTTCCAAGTACCTAGCATACCTCTCGGCCTTCATGGCTCGTTCTTTGCGGGCCGCGTTACGGGCTTCGAGGTCGGCCTTGGTCATTTTTCTCTTGAGCGGAGAAGTTGACTCGGAACGGAGGCGAACGGGAACGGCTCCTGGCGGAGACTGGTACGGGTCCACCTCATGCTCATGCCGGTGCGTTGGGCGCGGAGAGGGCAGCATAAGGGGCGGCGCTTCTACGTCGATGAGTTGGTCGTCTCCGATCGGGCGGCGGCGCGGCATTAGTTCACAATCTCCAGGTTCTCTGAGGAATCAGGCTGCTCACCCACGGGCTCAATAGCACCTTGTCCGAAGAGTTCGGTTATCGGGTTTACGCGGGCTGCACCACTTGTCTCTTTCTGCTGTGGCTGCGTTGCCTGTAACACAGAACGTTTGTCCTCGCGTTCCCGGATACGCTGCACGACCCGCATGATGCGGTCGTCAATCACCGAGTCCACTTTATTTAACACGCCCAAGGCATTCGCCATTGGTAAGAGACTGCGGCTGAGAAGGACGAGTACGGTGGTCCAACCCGCGAGAGCTAGGATCGCGACGGCGGCCCAGAGGTGTTCAGACATACATTCCCTCTAGCGCGTCCGAAAGATCAACAGTGAACAGCCCTCCTTCAGGGGCAGGAAAGGAACCCGTCAGCCTCACATACCGATTCGCGTGCAGGTCCCAGGCTCCGTAGAGATTCCCGCAGGCGCGCGGACCCCACATGACGTCAACACCCGTAAAGGTCGGTCGATTGAGTACGCCGAGCAGGTGTTGCTCTAAGCATTGCAGGCCGCACTCCATTCCCTCATGGCCGCGAATCTTGTGCGGTTCCCGAACGAGCAATCTCGCTTGCGTCAGCAAATCGTCGTTCATCCTTCAGGCTCCACGTTTGCTTCGTGGACTTCTTCCACGAGTTCGGCAATCAAGAGCCTCATATCCAGTAAGACCTCAAGGATGAGTTCCTGGCAGGTTTCAGGTTTGCCGTACTTGGCTTCCCGGAGTTCGGCTAAGATGGTTGCGGGGGTTCTCATGCGCCCACCGCTTCATACGTCGCCTCGAAGATGTCCGGCTTGCACGGGTAGAACTCGCCCTTGACGCCTTTGATTATCCAATCGCCAGGATTTGCTGACATAATCCCTTCGAGTGTCTCGATACGGTAAACGTGAGAATCGCAACAGAGGTCGTCGTCCTCGTGCGTTTCCCCAACAAACTCGGCGGCACTACGACAGTTTTCCCCGTCGTACTGAAACGCCTCAATGACCACGGGACGCTTACGGTATTTCATTTCCTCACCACCTGATCGCTGAAGGCGAACTTATTGAGCACTTTGAGCACCAAGGCAGAAAGCCGCATATCGGACTTGAAAGCCTTCTCTTTGAGCCGAGAGACCATTCCTTCAGGGCACTCCTTGAGGTCGATCTGAAGGCGGGTATCGTTGGTTCGGATTCTCATTCCGGCTGTACCTCGCACCACCAAGCATGGTTACCGCTGCTGTCCCTCCCGCAAGCCCAGCACGCTTTACCAGCGCAGTCGTGTTCTCTAGCATCATCCGGGAACCACTTCTCACAGACCGGGCACTGCCAGGGCCAGGGCTCTACCTTCTGCTCACTCATGCTTGAGTCGGCGCGGGCCGCGTCGTCGGTTGCTTTCATGCCGTCCTCGCGTCGATCTTCTCGTAAGCGCACTTTTCACAGCAGCCGTGCTTCTCGCACCAGCCCATCGCTGGCGGGTGGTCGCTCGGCTTCACAATAAGTTCAGCCTCAAAGTCCCCGAACATATACGACGGCGTTTGACGACGCATCGAACCCCAAATCTTGGAGTCAATGAACGCCTCAAAAATCTTGATATCGCCGCGCAAAAGCAAAGAGCGCCCTGTCGTCTTGGCCCATGTTTCTGCAGTAGCGGCCCCCATGACCTTACGCAACTCGACCAACTGTCCGTGAATGGTCTTTAGTTTGCGGACGGTTTGAGGGTGATGCGGAGCGCCCTTTTTGGTCGCGTTGACGACCGTGGTGGGCGACAAGTCTAGGCAAGCGGCTAATTCGTCAACGGAAACGGCAAGCCAGGCTTGAAGATCGCGCCGAACTCCAGAAAGAGCCACCTTCACAACAGACTTCCAACCCGGCGCAACCCCGAAGCGTATTTCACCTCCCCATGATTCCAGGAAAAGCCTAATAAGTCAATAGGACTCTGAGCAACAGGACTTTCGGCCCTTGCAACTTAAAAAGAGCAAACGCTCCGAACCTGCAAGAACTATGCTCCCGTCCTCCCTCCCCACCCGGTCAGCCGCTTTATCAAGCAGCAAGGGTTGTGGGTCAGGAGAGGGTAGAGGCTCAAGGGCCTGCCAACCGTTTCAGTCTTTTCCTGGAAGGTTCTTACGGCGCTATGCCCGTATATACGTCCCAGAGGCGAAGGCTTACTTGGGTTCGGAGACCCAGTGCTTGCAAAAGCAAGAAGCGCGTTCCTGCAAAGGGGCGCGTTTTCTTATGCAGGATCCGTCCAGGCGCGGCGTTGAAGTCCTCACCATGAAGACTGAGCACAACAAGTTCCACGCCGGGAACGGAGCAGACGGCAAGCACTACTGGCTCACCCCGCCGGCCCTTTACGATGACCTCAACCGCCAATACGAGTTCAACTTCGACCCTTGCCCCTATCCCAAGCCCGAGGGTTTCGACGGCTTGACTGACGACTGGGGTACCTCGAGCTATGTCAACCCGCCGTTCGGCAGCATCATCCACCAGGGACGAAAGAAAGGCCCTACTGCTTGGGTACGCAAGGCCCTCGCAGAACATAAGAAAGGCAAACGAGTCGTCCTGGTCTACCCGATCGACAAGTGGGTGCTCATGTTGCTCGCTGCGGGCGCAAAAGTCACGAATCTCGGCGACGTCCGCTGGCTCGCTACCGAAGATCGGCTTCCAGGACTCGGCACAGGCCGACACATCGCCTGCTTCGTACTGGAACCATAGTCGCTTGCTTGCCTTACTTTCTTTTTCTAATTTCTTAGGGCTTCGTAGATTCTGAGGAGGTTGGGTTGGGCTGGAGCACTGAGGCCCTAGGGCAGGGGATTACCACCCCTGCCTGCCGGCGAGCAAGCGTCCGGGCTGCCAGGAAGTGCATAAGCGGGAGGGGCCTGCAAGACTATGCAAGTCTGCCTCGTGCATCCTCGTCCCTGGCAACGCATAAGTATTGTTATGCACCCTCGGCCTCGTGGATCCTAGCCCTGCGTGCTTGCGGGCCCTGAGATCGTTGCCCAGCAGTCCGGTAAGCACTCGGTTCTGAGTGCTCCACGAGGGCTCAGAAGCCTACGGAGGGGGCGGGGCGGATTCGCTTCGTCTCTGCTCGGACAGTCGTTCTAGGTGCTCTGTGGCTAGTAATACCTAGGACCTCGCAGGTACACGCTCACGAGCGAGCTAGTGCCTTGGATGACCAGGAAAGGGCCCTTCCTTTGGCCCTGGAACCTGTCCGCCGTGCGGAAGCCCCGTAACCCTCGAGGCCGCCCGAAGTGGGTCCTAGCGAAGTGCATACGCTTCTGTCGGCTGTTTGGCTACTGGCCCTCGGCAACTGAGCTCTCGAGTTACCTTGGGCGCGGATCCCAGCGCACGATGAGGCGGGACCTTCTACGCTTGGTTAGTCAGGGGCTCGTCGCTCGAGCTCGCTTTTACCGCTGGGAGGTAACGGAGGATGGGTTCGGATTCGCCGGGCTACCGATCGTCGCTCCGAAGAAGGTCGCTCCCCCGGTGACTCGTCCGAAGCCGGCGCGAACCAAGCGCGAAAAGGCGCTCGAGCGTCTTAGACGTCAGGTGGCGGCCCATAAGGTCTATGACTCTCTAGAGACGGTCGACTGAGGGGATAGAAAAAGCCCGACCTTGCGATCGAGCTGCGCTCACTGCTGGAGCGCCGGCCTCCGGTGTTCGCTTCCAGGATAACACGGCGCGTCAAGGTTTCCACGATGCGGAAGAGACAAAGGCCTGCGCGCTTGACTCTGTCTAAGCGGGTGCGCTATACTCTGTCCTAGGAGGAAATGAACATGGCGAACCAAATCGCTCTCCGCATCCTAACCCTACGCACCCTGATTTACGACTACGTTGGATACCTCGGCGGCGCGAGCAATAAAGAAGTCGCACTCCGCGGCATCCAGCATGGCGGCAAGGCTAGAATCGCTGGAACTGAGCTTCTCTCCCTATGAGACGCTTTTTGGACCTCTTCACGGACCAATACACTTCGGCTAGAATAGCCGAGCGCGACGCCGCTCGCGCTACGCTTAATCGTCTTCGTGGCGTTCTCAACGCTGGCCCAACTGGAGACGTTTTCGAGACAGCCGTTGCTATCGTGAGACAGCGAGACGAGTTCCGCGATCATATACTTTACCTTGAGGCAGCCCCCATCGCCGAACTGCGCGAACTGCGCGAGGCGGTAGCACGCATTGAGAAATACCGTGAAGAACGCGAGCAATTGTTTTTCGGGCTTGCTGCGGCGCTTGAAAAGGTCACGCACGAACGCGACGAACTCGAACGGCAGATCACGAACGTCGAGGCCCAGCGTGACGAAGCCAGAAAGCGGCTTGCCGAGGCTGTCGAGCGAGTCAAAGCGGTCGCTCCAGAGATGGAAACCGAGCGAAGCGAACGGCGACTTATTCGCGCTCTTGGCGAAGAGTAATTTATGACAATCCGCACCCAGCGCGCTCGCTGGCGTAAGGACGCGGCCTCGAAGGTCGCACGCCGCCGGGCCGCCGGCCTGTGCATCGTGTGCGGCCACTCGGCACCGAAGAAACGAGCAACCTGCCCAGACTGCGGCCGAGCCGCGAACCTGCGAACCAAGCGGCGCAAAGCAACCGCCTAACTCGAAGCCCTCGTCGCAAGGCGGGGGCTTCTTCTTGCCGTCAAGACTCAGGCTATCCTACCACCTGGCCGTCTGCTAGGATGCGTCCTGGGGCTCGCCTGACGCGCTCGAACCCCACTTTCGCCCCTCTCTGCCGCACCTCGGAGAGAATCTGCGGCTCGGCTATTGACAGGGTGTGGCGGATAGAGTATCGTTAGCGGAGATAGAGGCACAGGAGGAAACACTATGAGAAACCGCCGTAAGCCCCTCGCGTTCGAGGCCGTTCGCTTCCTCGGACCCGACCCCGCTTCGTCGCCGTTCCAGCGCCTCTTCACCGCCGCTCTGTCAGAAGCCAAGGCGTTCCTTCAGCAGCCCGGGACTACGTTCGGTGTCGTTTCGGACACTAAGACCGGAGCGCGCCTTTTCGAGTTTCCGCCAAGACAGACCGAACTCGACGCGCTTGTGGCGGAGTTGCGCGCTTGCGGCTACAGCCGACTTCTATCAGATCAAGCCGCCAACGCCATTGAGAGCCTTCGTGAGCGCGTGGCTAAGGCTGAAGCCGAGTGCGCTACTCTCCGAAATAAACTCGACGGGGCGCTCGCCCTTAGTTCCGCGCTCGGCTCAGAAAACGACCACCTCCGAGCAGAATTAGCAAACTTGAAACCGCAAGACGGCTGGATTGCCTTCCATGCGATGCGCGAGGAACTATCCAAGACGCAAGCGGAGCGAGACGAGTTTAGGGACGAACTCAACGACCATGACTGCTCCGAACTCGCGGAAGAACGCGATGCTGCGCTGCAAGAGCGTGACGACCTGCGACGCAGCATCGGGCGAATTGTGGAAGTCAAGGCCCGAGCGCATGGCCGCACCCAGGCCGCAAGAGTCCTAGCTGAAGTCGATCGCCTAGAACGAGAGCGCGCCGCGTGTTCGAATAACCTCGCGGCGAAGATCGAACGCGCCAGGACGGATCCAATGAGCGCGTGGGAAGTGAGAGAATGAGCATCCAAGTTTGGATTGTCTTTGGAGTCGGCGTTGCAGTCGGGCTCGTAATCTCGTATTTATTGCTCGTTTTGGCCCTCTGGTACGGAGAGCGGGCGAACAAGAAAGGGTGACACATGAGCGTCCTTTGGATTTGCCTTGCCGTGGTCGTAGGTGTACCGATAGCGGCCCTGGCCCTATTCTGCGCTTGGATGCTGCTAACGGGAGTCGTGATGTTCTGGCTCGGCGTAGCGGCTTGCTTCATCCCACGCTTGCGCCCGGTAGCGGAGAGGTACTCCGCATGGATGAGCACGCTATGAGCCACCCTAATCCGACGTACTATTTCTCCGGTTTCTCCTTCGTAGGAACAGGGGAACGGTGCTCAGAGTGCGGCGGCACAATCGCGGAGCATGAGTCGATCACGTTCACGGCTACGTTCACCGAGGCCGAACTCGCTAACCCGGAAAACCCCTATCACGAGCAGTATCTTCGGTGGAAGAAGGCCCAGGCATGAGTACATCGTCGCAGCGAGCCAAGTGGCGCAAGTCGGCAAACGCCAAGTACGCCCGACGTCGCGCCGCTGGCCTGTGCATTACCTGCGGGCGCAAGGCACAGAAGGGGCGCGCGACCTGCGAGAACTGCAGCTCTTCCGCCACTCAGCGTAACCGCGACCGTCGCGCCGCTATCACGAGCAAGGGAGCATAGTTACCTTCTCATCGTTCGCGAGCACCTTCAGCCGCGTGGCAAGAAACTTCTCTCGCTTGCAAGACGGGCACAACGCGGTCGTCATGCTTTGAATTCTACCACGGGCTGCCGCCTTCGCTGCCGTGCCTCAGCCGATAGCCAGTCAAAGGTCCGCGGCTTGCAGTAACGCGCCTTTATTAAGACCTTACTTTGCCTGCGAGCACGGATTAACTGCGAGTGACTCCCTAATCGTGTTGCTAGTTTCTTAGAACTGCCGATGTATACCAAAACCCTGTCAAGATAAATCGCGTAAACCGCAGGTAGCGGGAGCCCTAATACTATTTCATGCCAGCCCCGTACGAAAGTTGGCGCGACCAGGCAGACTTGTTGTGCCTGGTTATGCTGGTTACACAGCCCAGCCCTTATCGCGACGCTTGCGCAACGGACCCCAGACGTCTGCGCAATGGCCTTACAGCGATCCTCGTCACGAACCACACCTAAATTATACCTTACTTGACTTGGGGGCACAATAGGGACTATAATGGGGGCGATGGCTCAGGTGAAGGTGCGCGACCTAACGAACAAAACCGTTGTAGGGCTCAAGGCCCGCGCAAGGCGCAACCGCCGCTCGCTCGAAGCCGAACTGCGGACGATCCTAGACGAAGCCGCACAGACAACGAAAGGACCCATCGCAAATGATTCTTGCGACAAGCCCCTCATCGAAGATTCTATCACACCTGTCGCGCCCGAGCGAGGCTGACGTGCGCCCTGGAAACGCCGACTTCCCGATCGTCCAGCGCGAGGTGGCGATCTACGAAGAAACGTCCTTGCGATACGTGCGTAGCGACTTTGAGCCCGTCCTCGACGTCGACCTGACCCTCGCCAACATCGCCGAGGAGCAGGCCGCACTTACCGCCTTTGAGCACGACTTCTACGACCGTCTCTCCGCGCGCCGGCACAGACTGGATATGCTCAAGATCGACCTTAAAGTGGGGGAGCCCATCTACAAGGCACCCGCAAGGGACCAGCGGTACATCATCGGCGCAGACATCGCAGATAGCGATGAGGTGCAGCCATGAGCGACAAGACGCCGATCGACGCCTGCCCGGTGCCCGAGGGCTGGGTTGAGCGGTGCGCCCGCCCTCGTTGCTCTGACTCCGACCAAACCATACGCGCGCATATCCTCATCGGAATGCAAGCCCTCCCTGTCTGCGCGGGGTGCGCCCGGGCCGCCGAAGGCGAGGGCGTTGGTGAGGTTGTGTGGATTCTGCGGCCGCGCGCCCCCTCTGAAGCCGTCTCCGACGCGGACGTGGCCGAGAAGGCCATCAGCCTGCGCGGCGACCGTGGCGCGGAGTTTGATCCGCTCGGCCACCATGAGTAGCGCGCCCTCGCTGACCGACATCCTCTTTGCCGAGCGCAGCAAGCCGCGTGGCGACGAAGCGGCTGCTCACATCGGAGATTTGTACAAGTGTCTGCGCGCCGTTTGGTATCGCCGCAACGGCTTCGAGGAAGAAGCGCCCGATCGCGAACTGCTCGCCAAGTTTCAGATCGGACACGACTACGAGCACGGCGTGGCGGCCACACTGCGCGCCGCGGGCCACGATGTCGTGGAAGGCGCGGAGGTCGAGTTCTTGGGGCTCAAAGGGCACCCCGACCTTATCGTTGGTGAGATAGAGAATGTCGGATGGAAATCCGACTGGCAGTATCTCATCGAAACCAAGACGACCGACGCGCGCAAGCCGAAGGACGAGGTTCAGCCGCATCACCGCGTCCAAGCGGCGGCCTACGCGCTCGCCCTCGGCCTCTCTGAAGCCGTGGTCCTGGTCAAACACGCGGGCTCGCACGTCGAAACAGAATACTGGATACAGCCGGAAGCCTCGCGGGCGCTGATCGAACGCAAGGCCGCAGAGATTCACGCGCAGACCGGGCCGGGCGCGCCAATGCCGCCTGCCGTGCCGAGCGACGTTCCGCCGTATGACGAGTGTCAGTATTGCAGATTCCGTCAATGCGAGCGCAACCCGAAGCATGACCGGTACGCGCGGCTCGTCCAAGAGGAGGTCCCGTTTTGAACGCGCGCGACCCAGCCGATGTCTTTGAGGACGAAATGGACGAAATGATCGAAAGCGCCGCGAACGAGCAGCGCCGTTTGCGGGACCCGCAGGCCGTAGAAACCTCGGGAATCGAGTTCTCGCCTACCCTCGCGCCCATCGCCAAGGCGCTCCTCATCGCCCAGGGCAACATGGACGAGGTTTTCAAGTCCTCCACGAATCCACACTTTCGCTCGAAGTACGCCGACCTGCCATCGTGCATCAACGCCGTCAAGCCGGCGCTTCAGGCCGCCGGTATCGCGCTTCTCCAAGCCGCGACCTCAAGCGCCGACGCCTCGGTCGTGTTCGTGGAGACGATGTTCCTGCACGAAAGCGGCGAGTGGGTCCGATCAAGGCTCGGCCTGCGCCCGGTCAAGACCGACCCGCAAGGCGCTGGTTCGGCCATCACCTATGGGCGACGGTACACGGTGCTGGCGATGTGCGGGGTCGCGCCCGAGGAGGACGACGACGGGAACCGCGCCTCCGGGCGCGCCCAAACGAGCGTAGAACCCCCTTCCAGGCCCGCCCCGCGCCCGCAGCCCGCTTCGCCGCCCCGCAGGCCACCCGTACCGCCTCCGGCCCCGCCAGCGCACCCGGAGCCCGAACTCCCGCCCTCTGAGCCCGTCGGCCCGAGTCCGGCCCAGCGCAAGCAGTTGTTCGCGCTCGCAGACGAGTTGAAGATGGACGAACGCGCCCGGCACCAGTTCGGCGAAATCCAGTTCCGCAAGCCGTCGAGCAAGACGTGGAGCCGCGAGGAAGTTTCGCGCGCGATCGACGTTTTGAATCGCAGGCTCGATGCCCGAAATGCGGCAGTCGCGGACGCGCAGGCCGGGCCATGAACGCCCTCGACCTCGACGCGCTCGAACACGCAGCGTCAGATACGTTTCATTTGTCACACGAGGAGTATTATGCCCTCATCGCCGAGTGCCGCGAACTACGCGAGCGGTTGGCAGCGAAAGATGCTCAGACGACAACCGCGGCGATACAAGTGAGAGACTCGGCGGAGCGCGCCGAGAAAGCCGAAGCCGAGGTCACGCGCCTGAGGGCTACGGTCGAGCGGGTACGGGCGGTGCGCGGTAAGGCGGTCCGTTTCCCGCACACGCAGCAACCTTCTTGGCGCGTGTACGACGCTGACGAAATAGACGCCGCGCTGGATGAGAAGCCATGAGGGCGCTGTGGAACCCGAGCGTCCTGCTGTTCCTCTTTGCCGTCTTTGCAGTCTGGGCTGGCTGCCGGGCGGGGACGCCATGACGGCTGCTGAGTTATCGGCGCTTGTGCGCGACTTGCGCCGTATTTACGTTGCTGGAAGTTCTCATCCCACGCTTGAGCATTTGTGGCTAGAACGCGCCGCCGACGCTATCGAGAGCCTGAAGGCCACGTTAGACCGCATGGCTACGGTGCAGCCTAGATGGGCTTACCCGTCGCGCATGGATAGCAACGATTGGCGCGTGTACGACGCCGATGAAATGGATATGGCTCGAAAATGACGGCAACAGAGTTACGTGAACTTGCCCGAAGTGCGTTCGCAGCAAAGAACGGCGAAAGCGGTATGGTAGCCAAAGCCTGCGACCTCGCCGCCGACGTACTGGAACCGAGTGAGGAGTTGATGGAGCAGTTAGCAATCCTAGGATTCGACGAGAACCAACGCGGAATGCAGGTCGGGCTAAAGCGAGCCCGCGCCATCCTCGCCGCTCTCGCAGCGCGTCTTGAGGCCCAGCCGTGACTTGGAAGCAAGAACTCGCGATTATTCTAGCGCGACAAGCAGATGAATTGAAGAGGAACCCGACGACGAGCGCGGACTTAGCGGTAAGCAGAGCGTTGACTAAAATTTCCGAGCAATTAGTGCCCCGCGATACCGCGCCAGAGGCCAAGCCGTGAGGTGGTACGAGGACCCGATGCTGGCGCTTACGTGGCCGCTCATGGTCGCGCTTATCGCGGTGATAATTTTTGCGATAGCGACTCGATAATGAACGGCATCGGTGTTTTCCTCCTTGCCGCCGGAATCATGGGGCTCGCGCTCGCGTGGTCCGCGCTCATGGACGCGCTGGCCCGGCGCAAACTTCGGGGCGCACAGTCCGTCGCGTCCGACCAGCGCGCCCGTGCGCAAGCCGACGCGCGCCGCCTCCTTTCTCCGCACGAGCGCACGACCTGGGACGCCGAGGCCGCGCGAAGAGCAAGGAGGGTGAAGTGAGCGAAGGAGTAGCGATGGCGTTGCCGTGTGTCGTCTGCGGACACGCCGAGCGCGACCATCAATGGAAATCGGTGAATAGCACCATCGGGCTGACTATGACTGATCGTTGTGCTTACGCAACGCGTCTACCGCGAAGCGGAGACGAGCCTAATGTGCGTTACGAAATGTGTGATTGCGAGCAATACGAACCCGACGCGGACCATCCGCGCCACCACGGGATGCACCCGGTATCGGGATTCTGCCCGTCATGTCCTATCTGCGAAGAACTCGGAGTCGAAGCCGTGCGCGCCGCCCAACAGCCAGCCAGCATCGACCGCCAGGAGGGACAGAATCCATGACTGACTTTGAAGCCCTAAAGCAGATGATGAACAAGGGGGCAAATTACGGCATTAGGATTGCGCCCGGACCTCCAAAGATACTGTTTGCTCCGGTTGCAATAACGAGTCCCGAGGGTGGCTCGGCAACCGTGCAATTCTCGTTCGATGCTAACGACTCGCTGGTCAGAATATCTGTGTTGATGGGAGTAGCCGATGAAACTTAAGCAGCAAGAGAGCAACTTACGCGCAGAGAACGCACGACTGCGCTCTGGGATTGAGGCGATTATGAGGGAGTTGTCTCTTGACCGCAATACCGTCGAACGTCTCGGCGCGTTGCTCAACCCGCGCAACGGTTTGGAAGCGATGAACCGCGACATGGATAAACGCGACCGGGCAAGAGTCCGCCTCAATGCCGAGGTCCGTCGTGCCGGAGAGAAGCGATGAAGCCAGCCAGCATCGACCGCCAGGAGCCGGGGCTGTGAATAGCCTAGCCCGTATTGTAGTTGAAGGCGAACTTCAGCGTTCAAATGTTGCAAAGTGCGATACGCTGGGATGTCTCGGGCAAATGTGGATACGGGTCTGTGGCATCTCTTACTGCGTAATATGTCGCCCGCCGCCTCCTCCACTGCGTATGTATGCTTGCCCTTGCGGGTTCTTCGAGACTGCCGAGAATCCGCCAACCTGTCCAAACGGTAAGGGGCACGCTGCCAAACCATGTGCCGACCCTCGGACGTGGAGGCACACAAACCAGGAGTATGCACCTAGCGAATCGCCTCTAGGCGAAAAGCAGTTATGAGTCGTCAGCATCCATGGCGGCGCTTCGTCCGTTGGCTGAAGTGGAAAACGAAGCGGTGCACGGTTGGCGGATGCTGGGACGCCCTCCTCATTCGCGGCCCGTACTGTGAACGCCATATCGGGCTGCTGAAGCGCGCATGAAACGGCCTCGCTCGCTCGGCAACCGCCTGTGATCGCCTTCACAATCGAAGGCCGCCCGCCGTCGGGGAACCGTTCGGCCAGGATGGGCCGGCGCATGTATACGCCGCCCGAGGTCAAGGAATACCGCGAGCGGGTCGCGTCCCACGCCTTTGCGGCCATGAGGGCGAAGCGCCTGAAACCGTTCGAGTACGCGTGGGTGATTGTGACCGTGTACAACGTGCGCCTGGACCTAGACAACGCCGTGGCCGAACTCCTAGACGGCATGAACGGCATTGTGTACCCAAATGATGGGCGCATTGTAGTCCTGCACCTATACAAGAACCGCGACAAGTGCGGCCCGCGCGCAAGAGTCACCGTCAAGGCCGTCGATGCCGACCTCGTCGCGACAGCGGCAGCGAGGGCGACGTGAAAGTCTTTGTTGTGAGCGCCGATAGCTCAGGCTACGAAGGCGATTATACGACGCGCGTTTTCGGCGTCTTTTCGACGGAAGAAAAAGCAGAAGCGTACAAGGAAACTCTTTCTGGAATGTACCGACACGAAGCCGAGATTTCTGATTACGAACTAGATGATGGAGAAGCCGAATGACCGCGCCCGAACTGCCCCTCTTTAGCCGCGTCAAAAGCCCTGTGCGGCGCTCGGACCCGGAGACGAGCCGAGAGGCCGCGAGGGTGGCGTCCGCCCGCACCACAGCCACGCAGCGTGCCGTCCTAGCCGTTTTACGAGCGCACGGGCCGCTGACGGACGAGCAAATATGGCACGACGTAAACGCGGTCTGGGCCCCCTTCTCTAGCCCGTCCGGGTGCCGCACGCGCCGCAAGGAGTTGGTGAACCTCGGGCTCGTGCGCGCGGTGCCGGGCAAGTTTGGGCGCACCGCCGCCGGAAACAAATGTCAGATTTGGCAGATTTGTGAATGAAAGGGAACCTAAAATGGCAAGCACCTTAGCACCTAACCCCTCGGGTATCCTCGGGAATCTCGAGTCCGTCGACGACGACTCGCTCATATCTCTCTATGCTGATAACCGGGCAGAGAGAGAAGAGACTGTCGCGGTATACGATAATGTTGCGGACGTTCTTAAAGCAGAGATCGAACGCCGGCTCAGAGAACGTCGCGCCCAAGAACCCGCCGGTACCGAGACGATCGCTATTCCGCACGACCGGGTAGAGATCACCCTCAAAGCCCAATACGCTCCTTACGCCTTCGACGTCGATAAACTCCGTGAAGCCGCGAAGTTCCTCAAGTCCGAGGAAGCGGCGAAGGTTCTGGTTCACGTTCCAGAACAGGTAATCCCCGCAAAAGACATCCCAGGAAACACCGCCTCTATTAAGGCCATGCAAACGCTCTACCGTGGAAGTGACGTCGGAAAACTCCTGGCTGAAGCCATGACGCATCCACGGCTCGAAGACAAACTCACGATCCGGCCAATCACAGCCGAGCCAAAAAACATTACGCCTTAGGCGAAACTGCCTTACTGAAAGGAAAGCATTATGGGCGCATTAGACGCCGCACTTCCCCGCGATAGAACATCAACGGTTTCCGAACATCCTGTAAAATCCGGGACGGGATCTTACCGAGCATACTTCATCGGAATCACCGAACCATATACCGTCGTCTCGGAACACGGCGACAAGTGCCGTGCCTGTAAAGGCGTTGGGACCTACCAGGATAGCGGGAACGATTGCCGGGCTTGCTCCGGTACGGGCAAAAGAACCGATACACAGACCCTCTTGCGCTACCATCTTGAAAACGGCAACATCGAAGAAGAAGAGGTCCGGTTTTATCTCACGCCTCCCAAGATGGGAACAGACGGAACGCCGCATAGCCCATCTACTTTTTTCATTCGCCTTCGGTCGCTCTCTGGAATAAAAGACGCCACTCCCGCCTCTTTGAATGCGTGGTTCACGGGACTGCCGGAACCGATTAAGGTACCATGCTTTGTGAATATCGGAGACAATAAGTTTGGCACGGCTCTCCGAATCACGGACGTTCTCCGCCGCGTACAGCCTGGGGCTGCGGCTGCTAAACCTGCACCGGCTGCAAAGCCGAGGCCTGTGGTGCAAGAGCAGAAGCCGATCACCGAAGCGGACTTCGCAGACGAGGATTTTAGTAGGCCAAGCGGCTCTGATGATTCGGTCGAGATTCCTTTTTGATGAGCACTCCGACCGAATCTTGGTCGATTGCGTTGAGAGAGGAAGTGCGCGTGGTTTGGAACCTAGAACTGCGCGCACTCTCTCCTCCACAAAGGGTCGTTGTGGCCCGTTGGTTTGCCCACGAGTTTTCGAACTGTCGCAAGTCTGAAACAAAGAACCGCAATTCAGGAGCGAAGGCCGCTGCTGCGTTTGCGAAGATGGCCGAAGCAAAGAAGTGGCGAGATTTTACTGTAGGCGACTATTTTTCAGTCGCAAGAGAACATCATAAAGTCGCCCGGAATGAAGGTCCTTGGTACGACCCATTCGAGGCCAGGGCCATGCTTGAAGCGTCCAATGCTTAATATGAAAGGATACTCATGAAACGCAAGCCTGCAAAACCTGTACGGCGTAAACCGAAGAAGAAACCTGCTCCGACATCGCCAGTTTACAATCTCGACGAACTCGACAAATTGCTGGAACCCATTGGCAAGGAGCTTCCGCCAATCCCGTCCTCACCATTCTTCAACGCCGCTCCTGAGAAGGTTGAGCGCAGTTATTTTTGGCCTGTTTTGATGTTCTTTGCGACGGTCATTTTTGTCGTTGTAGGTTCTATGTTCGTCGGACAGGCTTTGGCGCGCACGAATGCTCTGCTTGTGCGCTTCAGCGCAGATGATATGCAAAGTGTTCGTTACTCTCAATTACAACAAGCCGAACAGTGCCGCAAGGAACGCGAACTCTGGAAGATCGTTGCCAACAAGGACTTCGTGGTATCCAGTGTCGATATTGCGGCTGCGAAACTCCAGCGCGCAAACGGCTTATCGTCCAAGGTAGACGATCTGTTTGCCCAAGGTGTTAAGACTGAGAGGGATGCTGCTACGGCGGTTGCGGCGAAACTCGGTAAACTGTGCCAGTGAACCTTCAGCGCCCCTTCGAGTCGACCGACTTCTGGGCTGCTGTCTCTGAAGTCTGGAGGATCCCAAAGTCCGAAGGCCGCCTTTTTTTGGAGTTTGCGGAATGGAATAGGCTCGCTCATGCGGCTATCGACTGCGGGCTCATCGAGAAAACGGACTTTCAACTCCCTGCCCCAAGCGAACGAGACATCTGGCGCGCAAACGGCCTTCTTTCCGGCACAGGACTAAGACTTGCACTCCTGCGACGGTTCAATGCCATTGCAGAAGCCAAAGCCGCCGGCAAGAGCGCGCAAGCAGCACAAGAAGAATGGGACGATCTGGTTCAAGCCGACGTCGCCGCGAGAAGACTGGTGCGGAAGATGCGGGACGAAGAGTACGCTCGGTCTCGGCAAGGAACGCGCGTTCGGCGTGGGAGTGAGGAGGGTCCATAATGGAACTCTTTTGCCCGAAGTGTCTGCGGGTCTACTTCATGGATAGATTCACCCTAAAGATTCTCGGGAAGAACGGCTACTGGGCTTTCTGCCCTGATGGGACGCTGTTGCGTTGAGCCGCCCGCTCCTCGCACGAGTCGATACGAAGTCGGCTGAGTCTAAGCAACGGCGCGAGGTTCTAAGGCGAGACAACTTCCTTTGCCGCTTTGAGATTGAGTACCGAGGAAAAGGAAACCCGCGTTGGCTGATGTGCGGTCGCAACGCCACCGACACCGCGCACATCGTCCGCCGCCACCTTTGCGGAAAAGCGCGCTTCCACGCCGACGTTGCGTTACGCGCTTGCCGTCAATGCCACGATAAGTACGATCGGCATGAACCTGGCGTCCGCGTCCCACTTGACCGGATGAAGCGAGCATTAGCGGCCATCGACGCGAACTCCAAAGTCCCGCTGAAGCGAGTCTAGCGGACGCTGATTCCGGCAGCCTGCTGCAAGAGTTCTTTTCCGGTACGCTCGAGTGGCGTTCCGGTTCTCGGCTTGAACTGCCCAGCACCGAGTTGATTGAGCGCGGCTCGAGCCTCGAGAACCCCGGCCGAAGCGGCTGAGAGGAGCCAGCGCAGGTCAATGGCGTTACCGTAGTTCAGGTACCGCGCTACCCGCATCTTCACGGCGTCTGCGTACTTGGAGGGTTTCGGAGGAGTGCCGATCTGCTTCCATTGGCCCTTCGAAACTTGCCTTGGGAGAGCCGCAATTTCGGAAGCCGTGTCTTTGATTGACTGTCCAGGCTTCCCAGCCAGCGCCTCGAGTCCCAAGGTCCCTGCGGCTTGTATCGGAGCGCCCAGTGTTGCACGGAGGTACTCTTGTGGAGCCTCTATTCCGCGCGAAACGTCTTCGGTCGGGCCGTAAGCCTCGAGCCCGTGCTGGCCTGGCTGCGGCTTCCCGCCGTACATGAGCCCTCCGGTAGCGCGGTTCCAGGCCGCAGCCCGCACGGGGTTACGAGCAATTCCGCCCATTACGGCTCCGGGGATACTGCCCCTAAAGGTCCCGAACGGGGCGACGTGGCGAAGAACGTCCGTGAGGGGAGAACGATGCGCGTAGTCCACCAGTCGCTCCGAGGCGAGAGCCCCGGCCCGTAGTCCCGTCGCCTCGCCGCTTTCGGCGATGATCTTCATGTAGGTCTGCTTTGCGGCGGTATCTATCGCCCAGACCAAACGGTTGTTCATGCGCGTCCAGGCTCCAAGGGGACCTGTGCTCTTGCCCTCGAGGGGGCCGATCAGCGACTTCCCGGCCACAGCCTTTGGCATCTTCCAATCCGTGAAGGGGACGTTTTCGGGGATCTTGGCGGAGAACTTCTGGAAGAACGGCTGCCGCTCCCGAAACTCCCCCGAGAGTGCCCCGCCTTCGCGCCCGGCCTGCGTCAGGGCCGCGTACTCCCGCTCGGTCTTTGCCGCGAGGATTTTGACTGTAAGAGCTGTGACGTCTTTGAAGAACTGCGGCTGTTTCTCGAGCGGGACGGTGTTCGCCGCCAGGTCCAAAATGTTCGCACCGTGCCGAGGAAAGAGCGAGACGGTGGCCGCTCTGGGGTAGCCCACGACTTTCAGCCACGCATCCTGGGCCTTCTCAACGTCGGTACGATAGGCACCCGTCGCCCGGATGGTCGACTCGAACAGTTTTTTGATCTCGGGGTGGTCCATAAGGTCGCCCAGGGCCTTGTGAACTACGTCGGTCTTAACTTGCCGCCCGACGTTTTTTGCCATAGCGGCGAAGCCTTCTCTGCCCTGCGCGGCACTCTGAACCGGCAGGTCGGGGCGTTCTTGGGCTCGAGGATCGTAGTGCTCGCCCGTGTCAATGGTCCTGGCCGGGCGGCCTTTGGTTTCGTCGAGCCTGTGCGCAAACGGCATGTAGTTCTCGCGGCGCGGCACGGCCTTCTCGACGTTGCCGGCGATCTGGTGGTACTTCTCGTTGAGCATCGTTGCGTGGTCGATTGCGGCCTGGTTACCGGGCTGAAAATTGTAGCGGGGCTTTGGCTTGAGTTCTTGGTGCTCGAAAGCGCCCACACCGAAGGAACCTCGGTTCCCCTTTTGTAGCGTCTGAAGCCGGACTTTGAGGTCCGGGGAGATTGCGTCGGGGAACGCAGGAGGCGGCTTCGCCCCGGTCGGGTCGGTTTGCCATGCCTTGCGGAGTGCCGAAGCGTCCTCTTCTACGAGCCCCTCCATCTGCTTGTCGAACACCGTCTTGAGGTCAACCGACTCTTGGCCGGGGACGGCTCTCGAGCGTGGTTGCGGCTCTCCGTAGGGCTTCTTGACCCGTTTGGTCGGCTTGGGAATGACCGGCTCTTTGCCCTCACGGAGCGCCTTGGCGAGTGTGGCGCGGTCTTCGGTGGAGAGGCCAGTGCCCAGTTCCCGCAGGCCGTTACTGAGTGCGGCCTGATGCCGAATGCGATAGTCATAATCGCTAAGGCCACGGAGTCTCTTATAGGCGAGGGCTTCTTTGGGCGTGAACGTGGTGGGCGCTTCAAGAGGCGTGGGGATCTCGCCGTTGAGCGCCTGGTAAACGTGCTTCTGCTCCTCGTCGGTCAACTTCGCGCCGGGCATCTTCTTGCCGGTCTTGAGGTCGACGCCGTTGATAATGCGTTTGGTATAGGACTCGAACTTCTTGGTGACTTGGGCTCCGGTCTCGCTCCCGAGGTTCAGCCCGCCTCGCACGGTTTGGAGGGTCTCGACCCCTTCGGTGCGGGCGACTTTTCCGCCCCAATGGGTAGCGTCGTAGATGATACGGCCTGGCATCGTGCCGCTCATCGCCTTCATTCCGGCAGCCCCGACCTTCGCAAGCGTCTTCGGGACTGCTCCGACCATGAGCGTCTCGGCGGTGAGTGGGTCCTGGAGCGTATCCAGTCCGACGTCCATCGCCCCTTGGACGGCGTGCCCGACCCCAGGGATGGTTCCGGCCACCTTGTAGTAGGTTTCGACGTCGCCGAGTGCTGCTCGAGCGCGGGCTCTGTTCTCGTCGGGGGACCCGCCGTGGTAGGTCATCTCCCGCGTTGTATCCAGTTGGACGTTGGTGGCCCATCCTACGGGTCCAGCGAGTTGTTTCGCTAGGTGGATGGCTGGAGCCGCCGGAGTGGACTCAAGGGCCGTACCAAGCCCGCTGACCACCGCTGCGAAGGGATTGGTTGACGGTGCCGGGGCATCGAACGGGTTACGCTTGGCTGGAGTAGGCGTGGCCTTTTTCGCAGGCGTGTCAAAAGGGTTGTGCGCCGCGGCTACAGGCGCGGGCGTATCGAACGGATTGGGGCTTGCCATTTAGGGCAGCGCATTCATCTGCTGGATAGCCTGCTGCTGCTGCTGCGGGTTCATGGCCTTTGCGGAGTCAGAGGACAGGAAAAGTTGCGTCCGCTGTTCCTTCGGGATGGCACGGGCCTTCTCGACGGCCTCTTGTACCTTTGCGTCCGCTCCGCCGCCTGCCCCGGAACCGCCCGATACGCCAAGCGGTCCACTACCCGCAGGCTTCTTCGCATAAGAGTGTGGGAGAATCGGAAGGCCCTTCGCCCGTCTCGTGAGGTCGGCTGCGCGTCCCCGAGCCAAGATGAGTTCTTTCTCCTCCGGTTTTAGGTTCGGTGCGCTTGAGGCGTAGTGCTGAGCAGTCCCGCCAGGATCCGAGTCTCGGTCGATCATTGAGAACATCTTACTGAGCGTCTGAGCCATTTGCGGGGAGATGATGGCAGGGAGAGGAGTACCGTCAGCGTTCACGCGAGGGTTGCCGTTTGAATCCAAAGGAGCTTTTAATGCCTTGGCCCACGCAGTATAAAACTCTTGGCCCGCCTTGAGGGACTGCTCTTGAAGGGCCGACCGCTTCGTACCGTCTGCCATAAGGGCTCGAGCATCTTCATGCGCCAGGCGTCTTGCATCTCGGGCATCCGCCGCGTCCTCCCGGCTTGCCTCCCTACCGGCTGCGGCGTTCTCCCTACTCGTCTCTCGCGCATTCTGATTTTGCTGAGAGTACATGGCGATTGCCAGGGCACGAGCGTTGTTCGCGTCGTCGATCACCTGCTTGTGGTAGTCCTGGGCCGCGGTCATGTGTTGCTTGGCAATATCGGTTGCCCCGACGCTCGTATAGAATTGAGCTAATTGAGCCTCGTGGTTCGCGTAGTCCCCAGCTGTAGCGGCGCGGTTCTGCCCAGGAGGGAGAACGCGCTGAAGGCCAGGTGGGACGACGAACGGCCTGCCGGTCTTAGGGTCTATCCCTCCTGCTCGAACCTGCTGGTGCTGCTCGTAGAGCATCTTTGCGTTCTCAAAAGCGACCTTCTGCGCTTCAATCTTCGCCGTCCGCTCCGCCTCAGCGTTCTGTGAATCAGCCAGGGCTTGTGCTTGGGTCGTCTTGTACTGCTGCTCCGCCTGCTGTTCTCGACGCTGGTAGGACTGCTGCGCCCCCTCTCCCAAGCCGCCGGCAAACCCCGCAGCCAGCCGAGAAATCGGCGCACCTGGGAACAAGAGCCCAATCCCCAGGGCCAGGTACTCGAGCCCCTTATTCGGGGCTTTGTACTGAGCAGGAGTAAAGGGCGGGACCGATTCTCTGTTCGCAGGAGGAGGAGCGGCGAGTTGAGGGAGTTGGTCGGACGTCGAGTTCTGCGGAGACGCACCCGGCACCGGATTGGGTCTTTGAGCAGGCGGGGGCTTGACGCCATTCCCCCAAGCAATCCCGGAATCAGGAGGGATGGTAGCCGACCCAGGTTTCCCCGGAGGGGAGAACGACGCAGCGATCCTCTGGGCATACGCTTGAGTTTCTGGAGAGAGTGCGGCCATCGGGGTAGCCATATTCCCCGGCCCGGCGTTGTAGCCGATCGCAGCCTTAACCGGATCCCCACCGCTTTTCTGAAGGAGGTCTTTGAGAATCTTCATCCCGCCTGCAACGTTGTAGGCTTGGTCGTTCAGGCGAGAAGGGTCGAGCCCGTAGGTACGGGCTGTATCGGGGGTGATCTGCATGACCCCCATTGCCCCGGCTGAAGACGTGACGGGATTCCTCCCCCCGGACGATTCTATCCCCGCAACGATCTTTCCGAGCCGGTCGAGTTTCTGGTCTCCTCCGGCGTACTGAGTTATTAAGGCCGCGACTTGCGGAGTCGCTCCAGGGACCGGAGACTGGGCTGGCCCTGCGGCAGGAGGAGGCGGAGGGGGTCCACCCTTAAGGACCGCTGCCCCGACCTTTCTCTCTTGGTCCTTCTTTGCGTCGTGCTTCTTACGGGCGTTGACAGCAGGGGGCTGTGGTGTAGGCGGCTGCGGGAGGGGGACGGCAGGCCAGAGCGGCTGTGTCTGCGGTGCAAACGACATCGACTAGCCCCCGAAGGCCAGGGCAAGCCCTTGACCCATTTGCTGTTGTGTCTGCATCTGAGCTTGGTTCGCCTGACCGTAGACATTTCCGTAGGTGCTGTCCTGCCCGCTCATTCCGGTATTGTACGCACTCGTCACGCCCGTATTCGGACCGTACGAATTGAGGTACGCCGCCTGAATAGCAGCCTGGTTCTGAGCCCCGTACCCTAGAAGGGCCATGTTGTAGTTGTTGTAGGCGTTGGCGTTCCCGGTTAGCGCCTCGTTGTAGTACCCGGCGTTCGTCGAAGTGGCCGCATTCGCGGCGTTCGCGTTCCCGGTAATGTCTTGCTGCCCGTACCCGTACCCCTGCTGAACGATCGGTGCCGTCGCCCCGGCTAAAGCCGCGTCCTGCTGACCTTTGAGTTGGTTCATCGAATACGCCGCAGAACCGGAATTAGAGATTCCCCGGGCAGCGAGTTGGTCTTGCATCTGCTGGTCTTGAGCCTGAAACTGCGGCTGCATCGACTGAGCCATGAGTTGTTCGTACTGCTGCATGTACGCTTGGTTTTGGGTCGGGTCAACGTAGGTAGGCGAAACCTGCGGTAGCCCGCCGAAGGCTTGAAGTGGGAGCGGAGCGGTACTAGCGATACCTCCGGGCTGCCCAGTCGGCGTTGGAGCAGCAGTTCCGATAGTTGGGCCACCCGTAGCCGTTCCACCCACCTGAGCGCCAGGATCGCCCATTACAGCCCCGGCCGGAGGCGGTTGCCCTGGCGCGGGGCCTGCCGGGTACCCGAAACCATAAGATGGGACAGGTGCAGTCGGGTCTACTGGCGGTACCTGCGTCGGGTCAGTCTGCCCAGGAGTCGGAGGTGGAGCAGTTCCCCAAGAGTAGCCCGAAGGGTCAGGCGGTATCACCGTAGGATCTCCGAATCCTGCATTCGGATTGCTCGGATCCAACTGCCTCATGGCCCCGCCCGCAAACGACATTACAAGGGCTGCCTAGCAAACGGGTTACGAGCGTTTCCTGGCCCGAATGGAGACGCCGTTGTCTGCGGAGAGAACGGCCGTGGCGGGAAGGCCGGAATCGTTCCACCCCCACCATCGGGAGCGGGAACCTGCGTCGGCGTCCCGGAGCCTGTTCCGCGCGTCTTGGCCGGGTCGGAAGCAGGAGCCTTACCCGAAGTTCCACCCATTGTGCCGGTCATGCCTAACTCGGTGCCCGGTCCGCTCGAACCGAAGTTCACCGTGTCAGTCGGGTCAACCGTAGTCGGCGAGAGGCTCCCTGCGGCCTGAAAGTACGGGTTGGGCCCAAGCCCGCTAATCGCGCTGCGTAAATCGGTTTGCTGCTTGCCGACGTAGCCTTCGAGTGCAGTGATGTCGTCCTTATTGATCTGACCAACAGCCTGTGCACCAGCCTGTGCCTGCTTTTGCGGGGAACTGAAGAGCCCGCTTAACGACATGCGGGAATGTCCTTTGCGAGAACGTGGGCTACGACGATATAACCGCGCTTTTGCAAGGCAGCGTAGTGCGTCGGATTGTCGAGCCTGCAAATGCCCCCGAGAGGCAAGGTGTCCACTCCTCGTTCAGATGCGATTCGTGCAATCGTGGATTCTATCCAGCGAGCAAGTTTGCCTAGCGCGAGGTGCCCGCTCTTGCTTTTGAGGCCCCATAACTCGTCGATCACGAAACCGTAGTCCATTTCGCGCAAGAGCGCCCAGGCTTGAACCCGACCTTCGTTGCGTACTACCGCTCCGTGTGCTCCTGGCGCAATCACGATAGGCCCGGCTTGCCAGTCTCGCATCATTTCTACCAGGTCGTCGGCGTCCTCGGGCTTCAGAGGCTCTATCGTCATGCACTAGATGTGGCCTAACCCGAGTGCCCCTCCGAAGCGTTGATACGTTGCGTACAGCGCAATGACCGCAATGAGCAGCAGGATGAGCGTCTTTACTGGCTGTGGGAGTGTGAGGTAGTTGAGCACCGTGTAGATCGCGTAAAGCACGATGCACAGGATGATGAGGAAGAATAGAAAACTAATCATGATGTCTCCTTTACCTGATGAAGTGTCCGACTACTGCGCCCAAAAATCCCCCTACTGCGATCGCAACCGTGCAAAGGGCGTAAACCTCACCTCGGGTGATGAAGCGGGATTGCTGATCTTTCATGGCCTCTTTGATTTCGTTGCCAGCCGTGAAGCGATCGTTCGAGTTCTGCTCTGCCTTGTTGGTAGCCTTATCGGCTGCTTGAAGGGCGTTTGAGACCTCTTTTTGCGAGTCCATGAAGCGTTGGTTGAGATACTGCATGTCGGCTGTTCGCAGCCGATCGTCGGCAGCTCGCAGTTCGCGAATATGGTCAACGAAGGCCCCAAGGGACCAAGCGTTCCCGTTACCGTCCCGTGGCTGTACCGGCATAGTGTGGTCAGTTTCCCTTAAAGTATCTATCATCGCACCGTAAAGCGCCGATAGTTGTTACGCTGCCGGAGGGGTGAGAGCGGCCGTGGCTGCTACGACTGGAGGCGCAGCAACGGGAGAGATCGCGGTGAGCGCCGCTGCGAGGCCCGCAGTCGCTGTCGCCACCGTGGCGTCTTGGGCAGAGAAGTCGGTCGCAGGCGGAGCGACGGCTTTGAGTGCCGCTATCTGTGCGTTGGCGGCGGTAACATACGCCGTCTGTGCCGTAACGAGTGCTGCGAGGTCTGAATCGAAGGTTGCTTGGAAAACTGCCATGGTGAGTATTGCCTTTCTAAGTGAGAAGTAAAATAATCCGGTTACTACGGCGAGGAGGATGATCGAAGCCGAAAGCCACTCCATTAGCCACCGAGGGCTTTGACTTCCGCCGCGATTGCGCGATCGAGAAACTCGTACACGATTTCCGGCCCCTGCGTAGCCACGAGGTTCTTGACGTAGGCTTCGAGTTGCGGTCGGAGGCTCTTGAAGAGCATGCCGAGGATGCCGCCCGGCGCGGGCGCGCCCTCGATTGCCGCGATGATGACGTTCTCGACGCCGCCTTCGGACTGCTGAATAAGCGCAAGAACTGCGGGCTTGTTGGCTTCGTACTCTTGCTTTACGAAGTCTGCGATGGTACCAGGAATGCTTACTGCCATGTTATGGTCCTTGCTGTGCCGGGGGCACGGTGGGTGACGTGAGTGAGTTCGGGGGCGCGAGTACGGTTGCGATCACGCCGCCGACGATCGGTAAGCCGCCTTCGATTGCGACAGGCAACGGATGACCTGCGACGATGAAAACCCAACTGATAAGCTGACCGACGCCGGTTCCGCCGAGCGCGCCGATCGCCTTAGAGAACCGAGCGCAGAAAACTTTCATGTCAATAGCCCACGACTTGAACGTGAATGTGGTCGGAGTTGTTGTCCTCGAACAGTTTGGACTCAGGACTATACCCGCCCAGGGCCGCCGCGTACTGCTGATACGAGCCGCCAGCGCCGATACCGCGCGCGTTCGGGCATTTCTGCACGTCGGCGAGAAGGTGCTCGGGCGCGCCCAGGTTGTCCACGAAGTCGATTGCGTTTCCGCCTGGATTGTGCCCGTCTGGGCCGTCGATGGTCGGATGATCTGAGTGAACCGAGGTAACTAGGACGCTCTGTGGCTGCGGACGATAGACGCGCAACTGCACCAAGAACTCGATGAGGTCGGTCGTGGTGAGGTTTGGGTCCATGAGGTCCGCGCGCTGCGAATCTGCGCTGAACGCCAACCAATCGCAAATGGAGGCCCGCGTCTCTATGCTCATGGTCCTCCACTACTACGGCTGTACATGATTTTCCGCTTTAACCCACGAGCAGACTGACAACGGTTGCCGATACAGAGGAACGCAGCGTGATGGAGTTCGGGTTTGCCAGGGCCTTGTCTGCGGCAGTACGGTAGAGAATTGCGTTGGTGTTGTTATCGACAACGATCCAAGCACTCGGGACCCGAGGGAGTTGAATCGGAATAGAAATCCCGGCAACCGGGATACTGACCCCGACTCGGACCCAGAAACTCCCAAGCGGGGTTTTATCCACCAGGGGAAGCGTAAGGGGGATGCCTGTGCCCTGCGTGGCCTGAAGAGCCTGGGTAGCCACGTTGAGCGCATGAGCGGCGATCTCATTTGGATTCGGCACTTGGTTCTACAGGCGGTTCTAGGAGTTGGCGCAGGGCGATTATAGCTCCGTGCCGTTGGTGAATGCCGATCTGGGTCTGCTGGAGGGCGTTCTGGTTCTGTGCCTGCTGCTTCTCCAGGGCTTCTAACTCGGCGATGAGGGTGTCGATTTTGGCCTGAATGTCCACTAACGGTTGAACCTCACGAGAATGCGGATGTTGCGCGCTACAAAACTTGCGTCGACAATGGCTATAGCCTTATAGGCACCGTTCCGATCTTTCCTTGGGAAAAGCCGAACGGCTTCAACAAGACCAACCGCCCCGACCGTACAGCGAACCGGGTCAACGCGCGGCCCGTCAAGAGCCCGAATGACCGGGTTTATCTCGTATCCTCCCTGCCTGGTTGTTATCATCCGGGTAGTTACACAGTCTGCAAAGAGCGTTGCAAGGGCGATAGATGAAGCGTCCATTAGGTTCCGATAGCTACCCAGTAGACTGTTGCTGTTATAGTTGGTGCGGTGCCATTGGCACAATCTGCCGTTGTTAGCGTGAAGGCAGAACCGCTGCCATATGACGGAGCAATGATGACTTCGTGAGTTGCATTGACAGTCGTGAATGAGCAATATACTTGGTAACTCGTAGAACTTGCGAATACCGCTGCGCCTGAGAGTGTTACGGCAACATTGTTTACTCCTGAAAACACCGCAGATCCAAAGACGGCATGGCCCGTTGAGGCGACCGCGGCTCCTGCGGCTGTATAAAAGGGCAGCAGATAGGTGTTGGTTGCGCCGTCTGAAGCGCCTTTTACCGTGCCAGTCCCGGCAGTCAATCCAGAGAACGTGCCAAGCCCTGTTGCCCCGATACTAGCAACGCCTACCCCATTGACCGCAAAAGAGTAACTCTGTCCAGTTGGAACATTGAAGAGCATCGAGTTACCGGTGTTACCAGAAACAAAAGTTGCGGAACTTCCGCCGCCACTCGTGCCAGTAATAAGGATAGGTCCAAGGATGGTCGCCGAACCGGAAAAGGTCGCTCCCCCAGTAGCCGCAATGGCAAACGCCTTTGTGCCGCCGCTCGTAAGCGTAACATCGAACAGGTCTGCCGTCTGTGCTGCAACGCCACTAACGGTAAGTGGTACCTGCCCAGTTGAGGCTGGATAGAACTTGTAGCCGAACGCCCCACCAAAAGTGGCGGTTGCCGTTGACACCGGAATGAGGTTTGTCGCGTATAGCCCAGCCGCGCCGATATTCGTATTGTCTATGTTGTTGACGGCGGTAGCGACGGCCGAGAAGTTGGCATCGACAAGCGCCGACTGAATAGTCGTCAGTGGCGAAAAGTTGTTTGGTATCGACAGAAGGCTCATGTGCGCCCACGCTGGCTAAAAACACCCGATCCGCCAGCCCATATCCAGGGAGCAAGGGCGGTCGTCATGTTGAAACCAAAGGCGAAGCTCTCTGCTTGGAGCCCTGGTAAATCAATTCTTGAGTACGGCGCTCCGAATGGAACGAAAGCAGAGAGTCCTCCCCATACGCCGACGTCCCAAAGCGAAACATCCCACTCCCCGATATTCGAGATAGACAGCGGGTTCGCCAAGACCGTGTTGGTTGTCGTCAGCCCGTAGTCGGTTGAGATAATGAAGCTCCCCTGAAAATTGCCTGCGATCTGGAACTCGGGATAGAATCGCTGCATGGCTTTGTTCGAGCCAGGGACACCGATCTTGAAATATTTGGACTGTACCTGGGCAAGCACTGGAGTCGTTCCATCCAGCACCGTATTGGTTGTCGTCGAGGTTATGGCGTCCCAAGTATACACCTGCCCTGTCGTGGCAGACCCAACCAAACAGACATAAGGGTTCGGGTCACTCGGAGCGTCGAGGAGAATCATCGACGCGATGCCTGGGGTCGGGGCAAGTACCGTCCAGCCGTTCACAAAAAGGTCGTAGCAGAGAATTGTATTTTGCGTGGTGGAGTTGCTACAGTACCCAAGGTGGATTCTATTATTGTAGACCTGAGCCCAAGAGAGATTCCAGTTCTGCGTCATGGGGTAGCCTGGAGTCAGGGGGTCGTTCAGGATCCACGGCTCGATCTTGGTAGAGATTTGCCTCGGTACACTCTGCCCATCGAAGGCATAGAACCCCATGTGCCCAAGGAAATAGACGACTCCGTTGGTCGAGATCATCGTGCGGCCCGAAGTCACACCGTCCTGGAAGGGCACGTCTTGCAAGAAGAACGTGGAGGGTCCGGTTCCGTAAAGGACTGAGAGTCCAGAGTTGCGCCCGATTACAAGGGTCGCCGTTGCTCCCGAGCCTTGAGCGACGAGTCCCGTAACTGGGAAGGAAAGCACGAAGTTACGGTAGCCCGGGAGCGTCTCCATTGAGGCGATGATACCGTCGCCCGTTCCGAAGACTTGATTCGGGGTTGCTTTGATACCCCCGAACCAAACGATACCGTTGACGGCTGCAACCCAAGACGCTCCGGACGCCGCACTCCAGCCAGCCGGCGTGTAGAGGTTCGTGCCGTCGTAGATGTACGGCCCGTTGACCCCCGTGCAGATCACCATGCAGTCGGTTAGGCCAGAGGTATAATTCGGGTCGTTGGGATTCTGGATTCGCACCCAAGTCATCGGCATAGCCGTTGCGCCACCGATTGACCCGATACTCGTCCATGCTCCAGAGGACGGAACGCTATAGAGCGTCCCGTCGAACTGCGCGAGCAGCGCAACCGTCTCTGCTCCTTGAGTTCCGTTAACGACATCTTGATAGAATCTAGCAAGAATTGTTGGGTGCGCTCCAGCCTGAGAGTTGCCGTAAGTCGCCATTCCGTTTCTGAGTTGCGCCGCGCCATCAGGACGTAGGTAGACATCCTTTCCGATGGTTAGGGAGTTATCGCTAACTAACTGTGGTGCAGAGCGGACATCCAAGCCGTTTTGGAAGCCATAAAAGGCAAACTCATCGGATTGCAGTTGCCCAGTCTGGAGCTTCCCGAGCCGCTGGAGTGTCGGCACTAACGCATCCAGAACGGGCTAGAAGCGAATGAGCGATTCCGTACATCTCTAACTTGCCCAGATCGAGGCACTGTGCGCCGCTGTACGCTCTCTTGCATACTCGTGATAAGGGCTTCGTACTCGGTTCTCCAAGGAGCGTTCTCAGCCGCCCGCCCCCTGTTCGAGAGTACCCGCATAACCGCAAACAGAACAACTGCCTCCTGGGCTGAGGTGTCCAGGTTCGTCCAGGAGTTTGCTGTGGTATCGGCCCAGAGCATCGGGCGGGCGCGGTAGTAGATATTGACTTGCCCGATCATCGCCGCCGGATAGAGTTGCATCCAGAGCGCCCCACCCGTCCCTGCGCCTGTCGCCGTATTATTACTCGGGGCTTGGGCCGTTCCGGTCAGGAGCGGGTTAGGAAGCGTGAACGGAGTCCCAAGAGCTACCGGAGCGGAGTTCTGCAAGTAGTACGGTCCGCCGATTGCGCCAGCATACGCATTGTAGCCGGTTGCATTAGAAACTCCAGGCGGAGACTGTGCTTGCCCCTGGTCGCCCGCATCGAAGGTAACGTCTGCAACCGTCGAGAGTGGAGTCTCGCCATAGGCATTGACGTAGGTAACCCCAGCCTCAATCGTCGCACCGCTCCCCGCACCTTCGACAAAAGCGAGTTGCACCTGGGGCGGAACCGGGAGAACCGTTGTCGGAGCCGTGCCGGTATCTTGGTAGACGAAGTACGCTTGCGGAGGCCCGAACCCAACCGCCGGAAACCCAGCCGCAGCGTCCATGAACATCTTTTGCTCGAGTTGCTCCATCGGGTAAACGAGCGCCCCTTGTGCAAAGGGAGACGCGCTTCCGGTACTCGCAGCGTTGGCGTTTCCCATCGAGAAATTAGCCGAGATGATGTCTTGTACGTCGTCGTTCAGTTGCACCGTCGATTGCATAGAGACGGTCGGGTACGGAGCCCATAGTCGTATTCCGCCGATGCGCCGTACCACTTCCTCAACGCCTTTGTTTAAGAAGGTAAGAATCGTTGCGGGAGTCGGGAGGGTGGGTTCGTTCGCGTAGTTCTGGACTTCGGTGATCGCAGCGAGTCCCGATAGTCCCTGGGGCGTACTTCCAGCAGTAGAGGTTACCGATGGTGCAGCCCCGGAGGCTTGCCACATAACCGAAACAGTCGAAGCCGCCGCCCCACCTGAAACGATAACATTAAAACCCAGATTCGTCGGCGTTCCGACGAGGGCTATGGAGAGCTGGTAGCCGTCCCAGGTACTCGGGTTAAGGATCGTCAGAGAGACGTTTGGGGTACTGCCGGAGGCGAAGGGGACAGGAAACGTGCCAGCCGCCGTTGCGGCCGAGTCGGCTGGGACATTGGCGATGGTTCCCGATTGGACTTGGCTCATTTATGTTCCAAGGCAGTTGAACATGAGGTTTGCCGTTCCGCTGACAAGAGTCAGACCGACCACGGTTCCCGTCACACTCGTGTTCGACGTATTCACAACCGTTGTTCCCGACGCCGAGCCCGTGAGAGAGTCCCCGTTCGTCGAATAGCTCATTCCACAAGCGTAGCTCGTCGCAGACGTATACGCAACGGTTGCCGAGCAAGTAATGAGTCCGGCAGAAGAATCGGCGCACGTTGCAAACGTAGGGAATCCGGCAACCGTTGTGACTCTCCCGGAAAATGAGCCGGTCGTCGCCGTCGTAATCGGCCCACCCGCAGCGACTCCAACGAATGTACCGAGCCCAGCGTTACTAATTTTAGCAACAGCGACGTTGTTGACTGCAAACGTAAATCCATTTGTCGAGCCGGTTGGGACGTTGAGTTGCAAGCCTTTGGTAGCGGCGTTATCGTTAGCTGCGTAGACGTTGGTGCCACCTGGAACCGCGGCGGCTACAAAGATATTCCCAATGGACGAAAGCTGTCCCGCTATTCCGACATCACCTGAGGTATCAATGGCAAGCATAGACAGCACACCAGGAGTACGCATTTCCAAGAACGTCGATGAAACGCCGCTTACCGTTTGGGCGCTCGCACCGTAAAGCGCGCCGACTTGCGTACCGCCTCCAGCGAGTCCCCAAACCAAAAGAGTATTGTTCCATGCCGATCCACGAGTGCCAAGGTTTAAGCCAAGGCCAAAGTTTGCCTGAACCGTGCCACCATCCCCGAAGTTACCATTCGTCGCGTTCACCTGACTCGCCGTGAGTGTCCCCATCGAGAAGTTTCCAGAGCTATCGCGAGCCACGATAGTCGAGGCGGTGTTCGCGCTTGTCGCGTCAGTCGTGAGCGAAATTGCCGCACTCCCGTTATACGCGCCACCTGCGAGATGAGTACCAGGCGTCAGGCTAAAGAGGTTCGAGCCAAGAGCAACGCCAGAGATGGTCGAGTTTGAGAGCGCGCTATTCGGAATTGAGGTTAGGTTTGCGCCGGACCCGGAGAACGTCGTGGCTGTAGCGGTACCTGTTACGGTAAGTGCTCCGGTTGCAACCGCCCCAGTGGTCGTTATGGTTCCACCAGTCTTTAGGTTGATCGAACCATTGTCACCAAACCACGTTAGGCCAGCCCCTGCTTCTATGGTCGGTAGGCTAGCACTACAGCACGTTTGATAGGCGTAGATGACATCGTTCGTTGTTACGCCTCCGGTTAGACCAGTGCAAAAAGCCGTGCCTTTCGCAAGAACCGAGACAGCAGGTGACGTACTGCCAAGATAATCATGTATGTAGATCGCATTAGAGTTGCAGCTAAGGAGGACCCCCGCTCCAGTGCCTCCTGAGGTAACTGAGCCCCATGATCTATAGAGGGAAACGGTATCGGATTCGTCGTTTGCGGTAACTCCGCCACCAAACTTGAAACCGTTTCCGTTTGTGACGGTTACGTGAGAGTCCAGTACAAGGGAATTATAGGAACCGTCGAACCAAATACCATTTCCAGCAGCCGCTAGGTTCAATCCGTTTATACTCTGGAACGTTTGGTAGGATGAACCACCAATAGTAAGGCGAGAATCAAACGTAGACCAAATAACATTCGCGCTGAAGTTTCCATCTGACACGAAGGTGATATTTTTGAAGGTCTGAAGCCACCCACCCTTTGTAACAACGCCATTTGCCGCGGAGCCAGCGTTAGATTTTAGTTCAACATTTGAGAGGCCTCCGCCGTAAGGATTGCAGGTGACGCATGGGCTCGCCCCCGCAATCCAGGTGATGATCGTTCCGCCTGCTGACCCGTCATATTTCAATGCCGTTCCAGTTGTCGGAAGTGTAGAGTCAACCGGCGACGAGACGCCAGCCCCTTGGATGAAGACATTGTTGTAGTTCACGGCAAGACCGTGGACATTGCAAGTTCCGGGAGGCAGGACAACGGTACCGCCCGATGCAGTTCCGGCAGTATTTATCACAGCTTGAATCGCCGCCGAATCTGAAGATGCTCCAGCACAGGGGGTAGTGACCTGATAATAATTTAGGGATCCTTGCCCAAAGCAGGATCCGCCTCCAACGAGCGTCCCAGAGCCATTCGAGGAAAGGCATGGTTCATTCGGGAGCGATGAAAACGTGGGTGCGCCAGCAAACGTAGCTGTACCGCCGGCGGGAACGTTGATCGAGCCTGTATAGAGCGGGATGGTTGCGCTAGAGACAACGCCGATGCTGACCAAGAACGCGAAGACCCCCGCAACAACGAAACGCCTCAACGCCGCCTCGCCATCTTGCGCGAGCGTTTCAGGGTACGCTTGTGCTTCATGCGTCCCTTACGCCAGAGGCGAGCGTGGTGAGCCATCTTCCGGCATTTAGCACGCTTCTTTGGGTTCTTCCCCGCCGCACCATAGCATCCCCTGACCGCATTGCGCGACTTAGCATCTGAGGACCACGGCACTATTGATTATTTTCCTCCCAGGTGAAGGAGCAGAATCCAGCCGCCGCCGCGTTCCCCTGGATGACGACATACCCACCAGGCGGAATGATGATGCTGCCTGCGTACTCTTTCGAGACGACTGGTGGAGTGATTGCACTAGCCGCTTCAATGCTGACGAGCGGATCGAAAACAACTGGCACTGTCGGCAATGTCGCTACTGTATCAACCTTGCCCACCGCTTGAGCCGATGTATTGAGGAAGTTCGAGCGAACCGTAACGGCCGTTGTGTGCGTGACGTTCGTACCGGCGTTGAACTGCCCAGCCAGAAATACCACCGCCGCCGCAGCCGGGGCTGTAGCAAACGCATACGAAGCATTGAGTAACGCGAGGTTCTTTCCCGAGCCGGAATCGTTCGAGAGAGAAAGGGTCGCAACCGTGGTAGAGAGACCGACTCCGACTGAAACCGTTGCCTGATTCGATGCCGAAAAGACGTTGCCACGATAGGTCTGCTCGTAGTACCGACCGTGAAGTTCCTGGACGATCGCTTCGCCTGCTTTACCGCCTCGTGCGGTTACGGGCGTTCCATCGCTTGCCGGGACCGGGCCGACCTGAAGTTGATTAAGTGGCATGGTGTCCTATTCTCCTAAAGCGGGGCGGGTCCGCCGTAACCTGGGTCGCTACGCATGAGTTCGAGATTTTTGTAACTCGAGTTGAGGCCATCCATGAGAATGGCGTTCTGAATCCTAATTTCTACTAGCGTTGCGAGCATGAGGTCACGAGTCGTATTGTCCGCTGTGATTTGCTCGCCGGAACTGGAAACGAAGGCAGTATTCAGGGGGAAGTTCGGGTCCGACATTGAGATGTCTACGTCGTCCGAATCGCTCGCCATAGTAACGGGAACTGAGGCGCTTTTGGTGGTCTGCCCGAGTGCTAGAGACGCGCCTCCAACCTGAGTCACATTGACCGACTGATTCGCCGGCAATGCTTGCTGCGTGAAACTCACCGGGAGAGCCCCTTGGTCCGAAGCCACCGTAACCGGAACGCTGTTTGCCATAACATTCGTCCCGAGCGAATACGGCCAAAAGGTGCCCGTTACCGGGGTTGAGGGCATCGAGGCTATAGATACCGGCTGCGTTACCTGCCAGAAGGTCCCGGTCACGGGCGTTGTCGGCATCGTGGCGATAGAGACGGGCTGAGTCGATTGCCAAAACGTTCCGGTTACGGGA